>OGCI01002231.1_pt1 | contig 13371 bp, 14 predicted proteins | sample 1570021 | NCBI WGS metagenome assembly OGCI01 (sample SAMN06264664, study PRJEB24512) | hot springs metagenome | isolation source: Hot spring water | place: South Africa: Tshipise | collected 2015-06-21 | reverse complement strand
GAAGCCGAATTGGATAATACCATTTATACTTTTAACGCACAGTTTGTCATTATAATTTAGAATCTGCCATTGTCAATGTACAAACTTTATCAGGAGTGTGCTTCCCATGCCGTACGTGATCACCGAGGAATGCATCCAGTGCGGGGCCTGTGTCGCCGGTTGTCCTACCGGCGCGGCGAAGGAAGGGGAATCGCGGAATTATATTGACGTCTCCATCTGCATTGAATGCGGTACCTGCGAGCAGAACTGCCCCGTAATGGCGATCATCTTCGTAGACGAACCCGCCCCTCAGGCAAACAGTTGATCTTTATAACATCCAATCTAAGACCAGGGAGTCCTTCAACCGTTGCTCACTGTTGAAGGATGTTTCTGATAAATTTTAGGAGGTGTACTATGGACAAATTGCCCTTCGTGGCTGCCAAAGATGTGGGGGGAGAGGAGCGGATTCCTCCGCGCGTCTCCAAACTCCTGTTGAGCCCGAAGACCGTCGGCACCCGAAACGTCTCTATGGGACTGAACATCACCGCCGTGGGGAGCATGATTCCGGACCACGTTCACGAGGATTCGGAGGAGGTGATGTTCATCATCAGCGGTCGCGCGAAACTGGTCATTGAAGGCGAAGGGGAATGGGAAGTGGGTCCCGAAACGGCCATTTATACTCCCGTCGGCAAACGCCATCGCCTGGAAAACATCGGCGATGAGCCGCTGAAACTGGTGTGGGTGTACACCCCTCCCCTACCCCAACACTATGAATAACCCCGGATGAGCATACGCTCAGCCACTAAACCACCATACCATAGGAGGTCATATTATGTTTGAAGAAACCCGTAAGTATCTGAAATCCCTGGGCTTGCCCGAAGGCGATCTGTACGACCTTCCCACGTCCACCCAGACTTTTCCGGATGGGGCGCAGTTCCGTATAGAGGTGCCGACGATTAACTCCGCCCAGGCCGTCGCCGCTCTGCTGGAAACCAGCGACAGGTTGGGTATCACCATCAACCGGGTGACGGAGACCTACGGCATCTTCCGGCACACCCGCGAGGAGTTGAAGGAGTACTGCCGGTTGTGTCATGATTACGGCGCGGAACTCCTGCTGTCGGTGGGGCCGCGCGCTACGTACGATACCAGCGCCACCGCACTTTCCCCGCAGGGCACCCGCATCGGTTATCGCCTGCGCGGTGTGGAGCAGGTCCTGCGCGCCGTGGAGGACATCAAACGGGCAATTGACATCGGGTGCCGCGGGTTTGTCATCTACGATGAGGGATTGCTCTGGCTGGTCGCCCAGATGCGCAAAGACGGCCTGCTGCCCAGCGAGGTGGTCTTCAAAGTGTCCGCCCATATGGGGTATTCCAACCCGCTTTCGTTTCGCATTATGGAGAGCCTGGGCGCCGATTGCATCAACCCGGTTCGCGACCTGCAACTCCCGATGATCGCGGCCCTGCGCGCGGCGGTGAAGGTGCCCATTGATGTCCACACCGACAACCCGCCGGGATCGGGAGGGTTTATCCGTGTGTATGAAGCGCCGGAAATCGTCCGCATCGCCGCCCCCGTCCACCTGAAGACGGGGAACTCGGTGGTCAGTGCCCACGGGCAGATCACTTCCGCGGAGGACGGCAAGCGCATGGCGGCCCAGGCTGCTATCGTGCTGGAGATGGTCTCCAAATACTACCCGCAGGCCAGGCAGAGCCCGCGCAGGTCCCCTGATCTGCGTATCCCGCAGGTGTAGCAGCAGTACGACTGCAAAGCGGGTGCAAGAGGGGTTGGGGGCGGGCAGCCGAAGGCTACCCGCCCTGAAACCGTCTCTTGTCCCCGCATAGAGATCGCGCCTCACCCGGTTTGGGGTGCGCGCGTTGATACAAGGAGAGTATGATGGGTGAGTGGAAATTGCCACCTCCGGGTGGACATATGGATAAGCCAACCGGGATCTACTTCCAGACTATGACCAAAGCGGAAGTTGAAGAACGTTTGAAGGTGAATGATATCATCATCATCCCGGTCGGCAGTACGGAAATGCACGGGGACGCTCAGCCCTTCGGCGAGGACACCTTTCTGGTGACCCGTATGGCGGAGGTGGTCGCGCAGGCAACGGGATGTACGGTGGCGGAGCCCATCTGGTACGGCTCTCATCCCCAAAACCATCTGGGGATGCCCGGCACTATTGTCGTGCCGGAAGACACTTTCATCGCATATCTCCGGGCAGTGATTGCCGGCTTCTGGAACGCGGGATTCCGCAAACAGATTCTGCTGAACGGTCACGGGCAGGAGGAGGTCATTCCGCTGGCCCTTCACCAGTTCGCCAAAAAGTATCAGGTCCCCTGTATGCTGGTCTCCCTGCACTGGCCCACGGTCATCCACGACTATCTGAAGGACAAAGAGCATGGGGGACCCTTTGATACCCCGTTCCGGCATGCCGATGAGGCGGAGTGTTCCTACGCGATGGCGCTTTTCCCGGAAATGGTGAAGATAGAGCGCGCGGTGGATACAAAGCCCGAAGGCTTTATGCCACCGGACCACGTGGACAAAGGGGGCGATGTATACCATGCGCCGATCAAGGGGCATGAACAGGTCGGGTTTGGGGGACTGGAAGTGATTATGACCCCGGAAGGCGTACTGGGCAAGCCGTCCCTTGCAGACCCGGCGAAAGCGCTTCCTGGTTTGTATGCTCTCTTTGACTACATGGTGCGCCTGATCACCGATATCCTGGAACGGTTCCCGCCCGGCAAGTTGCCCCCGATTGAGAAAGTCACGATGCGCGACCGCGAAGAGATAGAGGCAGTATTGAGGGGTCCCTTCCGGGGAGGGAAACATCTGTATACGATTTGCTACCCGCCCTGATGCGGGAAAAAGTAACCGTTGTTGCGGTGGCTTTGTCGCCGCAACAACGGTTACGTGCGTTTCTTTCCGACGGCGCGCGTATTCCCTTCTTCCCGCAAACCCCACACCCAGACTATCCAACAAAGCAGCGGAGGTTCTCCTATGGATAAAATCCTGCGCGTGGATATGAATCATCTCCAAATCCGCTGGGAGCCGGTGCCTCAGGAGTACGAACAGTTCGGCGGCAGGGCACTGATTGCCCGGATTATGTTATCCGAAGTGCCACCATTGTGTGAACCGTTGGGCCCTTATAACAAATTGATTTTCGCTCCCGGCCTGCTGGGCGGCACCCCCGTCTCCAGTGCCGGTCGGCTCTCGGTCGGCGGCAAGAGCCCCCTGACAGGCGGGATCAAAGAGGCAAACGCAGGTGGCAACGGGGCCCGGGACATCGCCCGTCTGGGGATCAAGGCGATTATCGTGGAAGGCCTGCCAGCCGATGGGAAAATGTACGTGCTGTACCTCGCCAATGGCCGGGCCGAACTGGTCCCCGCCGACGAATGGCGCGGATGGGGCACGTATGCGACCTCGGCGGAAGCCCAAAAACGCTGGGGGGAACATTGCACCGTCATTTCTATCGGGCCGGCCGGGGAGATGCGCATGCGGGGTGCCGGTATCGTCGTGACCGGGCACGAAGAACAGATCAGCCGCGTGGCTGCCCGGGGTGGACTGGGCGCCCTGATGGGCAGCAAAGGCCTCAAGGCGGTGGTTCTGGATGCCTCCAACGCGCCACCGCTTCCCCTGGCGGACGCCGAACTCTTCCGCGACGCGGCCGGTCGGTTTGCGAAAGCGCTCCTGGAAAACCCCCGCACCGGGCGCACCGGCTCTATGCACGTCTACGGCACATCGGGCATCTTCGCCATTGTCAATGAAATCGGCGCGCTGCCGACCCGAAACTTCCGGGAGGGGCGCTTTGAGAAGGTCCAGGAACTGAGCGGCGAGCGCTTGCGCGAGACCATCCTGCAGCGGGGAGGGAAAATCGGCACAGCCTGTATGCCCGGCTGCGTGATCGCATGCTGCAATGCATTCGTGGATTCGGATGGTCAGGTTATCGTGTCCACATTGCAGTACGAAACGCTGGGCATGCTGGGCTCCAATCTGGGCATCGGTTCGCTGGACGACGTGGCCCGCCTCAACCGGATGTGCAACGACCTGGGCCTGGACTCTATAGAGATGGGGGCAGCACTGGGCGTGGCGGCGGAGGCGGGACAGGCTCAGTTCGGAGATACTGAGAGTTTCGTCGCCCTGCTCCAGGAGGTTGCCGCGGGGAGCCCGCTGGGCCGCGTGTTGGGTCAGGGGGCGGCGACCACCGGAAAAATGTTCGGAATGCTGCGCGTACCGGTCGCCAAAGGACAGGCCATGCCCGCCTACGACCCGCGCGCGCTGAAGGGCAACGGGGTCACCTACATCACGTCTCCGATGGGAGCGGACCACACGGCGGGCAACGCCTTCGGTATCCGGGATAAAGTGGACCCTCTCTCGGCAACGGGACAGTGCGCGCCGTCCCTGGAACTTCAACTGGGCGCTGTGATGCTGGATAGCACCGGTCTGTGCCTCTTCGCGCGGCCGCCCGTATACGCAGACCCCCAACTGATGGTGGACCTCATTAACGGGCGGTTCGGTTGGGGATGGACGGTGGAAAGTCTGAAAGAATTCAACAAAGCGGTGCTGCGGATGGAACTGGAGTTTAACCGGAGGGCAGGTTTTACGGATGCCGATAACCGGATTCCAGAATATATGTTGACAGAACCGCTACTGCCTCATGGGACCGTTTTTGACGTACCGACTTCGGAGATAGATGCCATCTTTTCGGGCCTGTAGCGTTATATCCCTGCGGAAATTTTTGATGGGAAAACGGGTCGGGCGGGCGGCAGAACCGCCCGCCAAACCGCACCCGATTCCGGCCCCAGGAGCGACTTTCTATGAGCAATAACGTGATACGGATCCCTGCGGAGAAGTTACAGGCAGCATGCCAGCGCATTCTGGAAAAGGTGGGCGTCCCGCCGCAGCAGGCGGCAATCATCGCTGAGGCGACGGTGGAAGGAGACCTGCGCGGGGTGGAGTCCCACGGCGTATTGCGTTTGCCGGCCTACGTCCACCGGGTACAGCGGGGGCTGATGAGCCCGGTGACGAACCTGTTGACGGTCCGGGAACGGGGAGCCGCGCTGCTGGTGGATGCCCAGCGAGGCTTTGGGCAGGTTGCCGGTGTGCAAGCGATGGACATCGCCGTAGAAAAGGCCCGCCAGTACGGCATCGGGATGGTCGCGGTGCAGAATGCCAACCATTTCGGCGTGGCGGCCTACTACGCGATGCGCGCCCTGCCGCACAGGATGATCGGCCTACTGGCCTCCAATGCCGCTCCCAGTATGGCCGCGTGGGGAGGGGCGAAAGCCGTTCTGGGGACCAACCCGATCTGTATCGCCATCCCCACGGGTCTGGATGTGGATATTGTGCTGGATATGGCGTCCTCCCAGGTTGCCCGCGGCAAAATCCGCCTGGCAGCGACCAGGGGGGAATCCATTCCCCTGGGCTGGGCGCTGGATGCTCAGGGGAATCCGACGCAAGACCCGGCGGAGGCATTAAAGGGAACCCTTCTCCCGATGGGCGGCCCGAAGGGATACGGCCTGGCTCTGGCGGTAGAAGTGCTGGCTGGCGTAATGACCGGCTCGGATTTCAGCGTGCATCTGGCATCAGTCCACGACTTAGACCGGCCCACGTCGGTGGGTTTCGTTGTGCAAGCGATAGATTTGACCACATTTATCGCCTGGGACGAATTCGTCTCCCGAATGGAATCGCTGGTGCAGGAAATCCGCAACTCCCCGCGGGCGCCAGGGGTGGAACGCATCTATCTGCCCGGGGAGATTGAGTGGCGGAAATCCCAGGAGCGAAGACGGGCCGGTGTGCCCGTTGCCCGTTCGGTGCTCCGAGAACTTCTCGGTTTGGCCGAGGAGGTTGGGGTAGTACTGGACCTGCCGGCTGCCTGAAATGCTTTTCGGGCCTTTTTGTTAATCCGTACTCTAATTCGGACCGCCTCTACAAACCCCATACCCCATCCCTTGCAGGTAGGTTCTTTCACCCTCAGCGCGCCAGGAGCAAAAAGAAGATTCTCGTGTTGGGCGGCTTCGCCGCCCAACACGAGAATCAGATGGCATTGCGCCCTTTCGCCCGCCAAAAACGGCGACTGTTGCGCCTTGAAAAACTAACCGGGCAATATGGTCCCCCTAATTTGACGATTCCGGCGCTATACGTGTGCCCCTCCCCCCTGCCCCCCTCCCCGTTGAGGGCGGACGGATCGTCCGCCTACGGCCGCACGGGGAGGAAAGGGCAAGGACAAGCCTTGCCCTTACGGGGGTTTGGGCGCTGGCGGCCTTCGGCCGCCAGCGCCAAAACCTTTATTTTTCTCCCCCTTCTCCCCCGTCGCGGCGGGGGAGAAGGGGGCTGGGGGGATGAGAGGGCGCTAATATCCGCCAACAGGTGATTCCTGGTATTGCTGGAATAATTTGTCCATTTACAAAAGCGCCCTTTTTCTCATCATTAGCCCTGCCGGGCGGGGCGAGAAGGGCTGCCCAAAAAACCTGCCCATATGAGCCCCTGCCCGTGTGGCGACGCCGCACAGAGAGGGGGATTTTTGTTAGGGTTTTAGCGCCGGTGGCCTTCGGCCGCCTGCCCTGAAACCCGTTCCCTACCATGTCCGAACCTCAGGAAAGAAAAGTTGCGGGCTGGCTCAATTGCGGTACAATCTGAATGAAAGGAGGTGAACGATGGTCACACGGTTCTTAGAACGAAGTCTGTTGTTCGGCCTGGGATTGCTGACCGTCACCCGCGAGAAGGTCGTCCAGTTTGTGGATAAGATGGTGGAAGAGGGCGAAATCCGCGCCGAGGAAGCCCCGAAGGTGGTGGAGAAAATCATCGCCCGGGGAGAGGAAGAGCGGGAAGCACTGCGCAAGATGGTGCGGCAGGAAATAGAACGCTGGGCCCCCCCTTCCCGCCAGGACGTGGAGGAACTCAAACAAAAGGTGGACGAACTGACCGCCCGGGTGGAGGAACTCTCCCGGCCGCGCGGGCGGCGCAAAGAGGCCGAGGAATAGTTGAAACTGGCACAACTTTTCCCGTTTTTGCGAAAAAAGCCGCCGCGCCTGGGCCTGGCGCTCAGCGGGGGCGGGGTGCGCGGCCTGGCCCACATCGGCGTCCTGAAAGTCCTGACCGAGGCCGAAATCCCCATCCACGTCATCACCGGCACCAGCGCCGGTGGCCTCATCGGCGCCCTCTACGCGGCCGGCCTCTCCCCCCAGCAGATAGAGGAAGAAGCCCTGCGGATGGCCTCCCCCCGCCGCCTGCTCCCGCTTCTGAACCGCTCGCTCCCTTTCCGCGGCCTCCTCTCCGCCCAGAAAGTGACCGAATACCTGGAATCCCTGCTGGGAGACATCACGTTTGACCAGTTGCGCATCCCGCTGGCCGTCGTGGCCGTAGACCTGGTCACCGGTCAGAAGGTGGTCCTGAACGAGGGGCGGGTGGTGGATGCTGTGCGGGCAACGACGGCCCTCCCCGGCCTCATCAGCCCGCTGGAACGGGACGGGCAACTGCTGGTGGACGGCGGGCTTCTGGATAACCTCCCCGCCGACGTGGCGCGCCGGATGGGGACAGAGCGGGTCGTCGCCGTGGACATCTCCACCGACGATATATCGGTCTCTTCGCTGATGGAAGAACTCCGGCGCCGCCCCTTCATCCCGGAGAGTCTGGCCGAAATGGCCGATGTCCTCTGGCGCTCGCTGGTGGTGATGATGCGGGATGTCAACCGGCGCAGTATAGAGGAGGCCCGCCCCGAACTGCTCATCCGGCCCGCCATCCCAACCGGGGTCACCGTCCTCACCGGCCTGGGCCGGGCGGCAGAGGTGATCGCCGCGGGGGAAGAGGCCATGCGCGCGGCCCTCCCCCGCCTGAGAGAACTCCTGGGCCAGCGATAGCAAACCTGCGCTGCGAATTCGTCTGTGCGGCAAACCGCTTCGGGGGAGCAGCGCGCCGGTGAGAAGTGGGGTTCGTGGGGGTAGTGGAGCCGCTCCCCCAAAAAACCGCTTCTCCACCCTCCCCTGCATAAGAGGGTGTTGCAACTTGAAAAATTAGCGGATATTAGCACCCCCTCATCCCCCCGGCCTCCTTCTCCCCCGCAAGCGGGGGAGAAGGGGGAGAAAAAATTATGGGTTTTGGCGCTGGCGGCCTTCGGCCGCCAGCGCCAAAACCTTTACAAAATCCGCCCTCAACGGGGGGGCAGGGGGGAGGGGCGCACATATAGCGCCGGAATCGTCAAATTCAGGGGGGCCACATTACCCGATTCATTTCTCAAGGTTCAAAACCCCCTGGCTCACCCAGAAATCACAATTTCTGGAATTCCTGAGATTCGTCGCCAGCACCTCTGCGGAGAATTATGACGCTCCTACCGATTCGGGGCGTGCGCCACCTGCGCCGCTTCCAGCAGATCGCCCAAATCCTGGTGCGCCACGGCTTCGGCGAACTGGTGGACCTTCTGGGAGCAGTCCCCCCGATTTCCTCCCGCCTCCTTCGCCGCCGGGTCATCACCGGCACTCCCCAGCGCCTGCGGATGGCCCTGGAAGAACTGGGGCCCACTTTCGTGAAGTTGGGACAGGTGCTGAGCACCCGCCCGGACCTCCTCCCACCGCCCTATATCGCCGAACTGGCGAAACTCCAGGATACCGTCCCCCCGGCCCCGTGGGAACCCGTGCGGGCCCAACTGGAGGCCGAACTGGGCGCGCCGATGGAGGAGGTCTTCGCCACGTTTGACCCCGAACCCCTGGCGGCGGCGTCGCTGGCCCAGGTCCATGCCGCCACCCTCCCGGATGGCCCCGAGGTCGTGGTCAAGGTCCAGCGCCCCAACGTGGAGGCCGTCATCAGCGTGGACCTGGACATCCTGGCCGACGGGGCCCGTCTCCTCCAGGAGCGCACCCCGCTGGGAGAGATATACGACCTGCCGGGCATTGTGGAGGAATTCACCGCCACCCTGCGGGCGGAACTGGATTTCTACCGCGAAGGACACAACGCCGACCGCTTCCGGGAGAACTTCGCCGACGAGCCCTATCTCTACATCCCCAGAGTCTACTGGGAATACACCACCCGCCGCGTGCTGGTGCTGGAACGCATCCGCGGGATCAAGATAGACGATATCGCCGCCCTGGACGCGGCCGGGTACGACCGGCATCGCATCGGCCTGCACGCGGCGCGAATGATTATCAAGGAGGTGCTGGAGGACGGCTTCTTCCACGCCGACCCCCATCCCGGCAATTTTGTCATCATGCCCGGAGAAGTGATCGGGGCGATGGATTTCGGGATGGTGGGGTATCTGAGCCACCGCCTGCGCGCTGACCTGATCCGCCTCTATGTTGCCACCGTTCAACTGGACGAGGAGGCCATCGTGGACCAGTTCATCCGTATGGGGATCGTCGGGGGGGCGGTGGACCGGGTGGGACTGCAGCGAGATATCGGGCGGCTGCTGCGCAAGTACCAGGGGCTGCCGCTCAAGGCCATCCGCGCGCGGGAGATCGTAGAGGAAGCGATGCCCCTTGCCTTTCGTCACCGCCTGCGGGTGCCCTCCGACCTCTGGCTGCTGGGTAAGACGCTGGGGATGATGGAGGGAGTAGGGCTGAAACTGGCGCCCGATTTTGATATATTCACCGTCTCCCGGCCGTACGTGCGAAAGTTCATGCGGGAGATGGCTTCTCCGCGAGCCTGGGGGCCATCGGTACTGCGCGGGATGGGGGACTGGGTCCAGTTGATGGAGATGCTCCCCCGCACGGGAATGCAATTGCTGGCCCGCGCCGAACGGGGAGAGTTAGAAGTCGCCCTGCGGCATCAGGGGCTGGACCGGGCGCTGGTCTACCTGGACCGGCTGGCGAACCGGCTTTCTCTCAGTCTGTTGCTGGCGGCGCTGATCGTGGGGCTGGCGCTGCTGGTGCCGGCCTTTCATCTGGCCGAGCGGGGCGGGTTCGTCACCGCGCTGGTCATCTTCGGCTTTGCCCTGGCAGCCCTGCTGGGGCTCTGGCTGGTTATCTCCATCCTTCGCTCCGGACGGCGGTGAGGGAAAAAGTTGACGGTCACCCTGAAGGTGACCGTCAACTGCGCCTTACAGTCGCTCGTCCGCCCCAATGGGCATCATCACCAGCCCGCTGATGACCTTGGGGTAGAAGTCGGTGGACTTCTGCGGCATCTTCTCTCCCGCCGCCGTGCAGGCGCGCACCTGCTCCATCCGCGTCGGGTTCATCACCAGGAGGAACTGCGCCTGACCCTGATCCACCGCCGCGTAGCCGGGGTTGGGGTCGCGCAGGTAGTCCAGGTTCTCTTTCCGCTCCACCGCCCCTTTGTCTATCCCCAGCACCCGCTCAATGAACAGTTCGTGCAGGACGACCACATCCAGCAGCCGCCAATCGGGGGCGCGGTCGGGGAGGACGCGTTCCATAATCGCCGGATCGCGCAGCGTCAGCACGGCGTAGGACCCGTCGTAGAAGCCGAAGCGCGGGCGAAGAGGTTCCGCCGCCCGCACCATTGCCTCCATCACCGCCCGGTCCGCTACCGGCGTCACCTCAAAGTACTCCTTCGCTCGCTCCCGCGCCTCCGCGCCCTGCATCCGCCCGTAGGAGTGGACCAGCCGATGAGTGGGGAGGATGACCAGTCCCGGATCGCTCATGCTGACCAGGGTGACCAGGGTGAAGTTGAAGGCGGCATTGGCGAGGGCATCGGGGTGCTGCTGGCGCATCTCCTCGCGGTAGTTCAGCATCGTCTCGTAGCGGTGGTGACCATCGGCGATGATGAGGTTACGCTTGGGGGCCATCTCTTCCACCACCGCCCCGATGATGGCAGGGTCGTCCACAGCCCAGAACCGGTTTTCCACCGCCGTCTCAATGACCCGTTCGTGGGCCACCTGCGGGGGACGGGCCTCCAGGTAGGGCTGCAGGATGCCCTTGACCCGATTGCCCTCGTCCGGGTAGAGGATGAAGACGGGCTCCCAGGCGAAGGCGGTGGCGCGGGTCAGGTTCAGACGGTCTACCTTGGGGCCGCTGAGGGTGCGCTCGTGGGGGAGAATGACCCCTTCCTCAAAAGGAGTCAGCTGGAGAGCGGCCGCCAGCCCCCGACGGGTATAGGTTCGGCCGTCGGGTGTGGTGAAAACCTGCTCCAGGGCGTAAAGGGATGGGCGCTCATCCCGCACCAGAATCCCCTCCGCCAGCCAGGTCTGGCCGTAGCAACGGGCGCGGGTGTATACGTTGTCCGTGTCCGTATCGTAGGGGGTGCGTTTCCCCAGGATGATGCGGACGAAGTTGTAGGGGTTCAGTCCGTAGTAGCGGGCCTGCTCCGGGTCGTGGATGCGGTCGTAGGGCTGGGTGACGACAGTGGAGAGGTCGCCGATTTTCTCCGAATTGTAGCGAATGCCCCGAAACGGTCGGATGACAGCCATGGGCACCTCCTATGATGGCCACTCCGTCGGCACCAGCGCGCAGCAGGAGACAATCTCTTTGGCGGCCTTGGGGTAGCGCATGATTTTCATCATGTTGCCCTGAACCTTCATCTTGCGGGTCATCATCCCCTGGATGGGGTCCAGTTTCCCCTCAATGACCTGCCGCCAGATGGAGAAGGGCGCGCTGATGGTGAACTCCGCCTCCCGTTCCGTGGGGCTGCTGATCATCGCCGCGTCGGTGCTCTTGCCGTGATAGAGTCCCAGGAACAGGTAGGCGGTCTGGGGATACGCCTCGTCCGGCTCTATGATGAAAATGAAGTCGCCCTCCCAGTCTTTGGCCGACTTCTCGTAGGCCTCGCTGGCGTTCAGTTGGCGGGAGAGTTCTTTGATCCATTCGTCCGAAGGGAATTTGAAGGCCATTGGGTTTCCTCCTTGCTGGGAAAAGGATGGGGTTACTGTCGCACACCGGTTTACCGGTCTGGGGATAATATATCCCAATTCCGGCGGAACGCAAGCGGGTTAATCCTCCCGGTAGGCAATGCGCGCCAGCAGGATGCTCAGGCCGTAGAGGACGGTCAGGGGGGCCATCACCAGGGCCATGTTGATGGGGTCGCCGGTGGGCGTGACTAAGGCGGCCAGAAGGGCGATCAGGAAAACCGCCACCCGCCAGTTGCGCAGGAGCGTCCGGGGGCTGACCAGGCCGACTTTCGCCAGGAAGAAGATGAGAAGGGGCATTTCAAAACTGACCCCCACCCAGAACATCAGACCGGTGACGAAGGAGATGTAGTTTGCCGGGCGGGGGCGGGTGGGGATGGGGGCAAGTCCCAGAAGCGCCGGGACGGCCGTCGGCAGCATCACGAAATAGGCAAATGCGGCGCCGGCAACGAAGAGGAGCGTCGCCGCCGGAGCAAGCAGATAGACGTAGCGCTTTTCGTGAGGGAGCAGGCCGGGGCCGATGAAGCGCCAGAGTTGATAGACGATGACCGGCATCGCCAGGATCACCCCGCCCAGCAGAGCAACCTGCATAAACACGCCGAGGTTTTCCGTGACCTCAATGGCTTCTAACTTCTCCAGCCCTCCCACCGGCCGGGCCAGCCACTCTAAGAAGCGGTTCACGAGGAAACTGCTGGCAATCGTCGCCACAGCCAGCGCGATGAGGGCCCGAAACAGGCGCTGGCGAAGTTCTTCAATGTGTTCCAGAAGAGGGCGGGGTTCGGCGTCCTTTTTCTTCATCCGGCGAAGTCGTCGGTAGGCTCAAGGGTGTTCGGAAGCGTTGACATCTCGGGGGCGACCTGGGAGGGATCAGAGAGGGAGCGAATCGTTTCCTGGGTTTCTCGGACCTCCTGGGCGATTTCCCTCAGGCTGGGCTGCAGACCGCCGACGGTCTCTCGCTGCAGGCTCTCTCCCTGGCGGGCGATATCCTGCAAGGTGGGCTGGACGGCGCGCATCGTCTCTTGCTGGAGGGCCTGCACTTCCTGCATCACGTCTCGCTGGACGGCGCGCCATTCCTGCTGAAGACGGGCCGCGAAGCGACCTGCCTGCTGAATCCACTCCACGGCCCGTCTCGGACCCACCAGCAAGATTGCCAGCAGGATCAGGAAGAAAACCTCTCCCGATCCGAGGTTCAGAAAGTCCATTTCGCCTGTTCAGGTTGCGATGTTTCAGGCCTTGGGTTCTTCCTTCGTCCCCTCAGGCTCGTCTCCCTTGCCGGAGAGGGCCTCCCGGAAGTTCCGGATGCCTTTCCCCAGATCGGCGCCCAGTTTCCCCAGGCGACCCACTCCGAAGAGCAGGAGAATGATGAGCAGAAGGATCAGCCATTCCCATCCTCGGATAAATTGCATGGGTTTTCACCTCCGGAGGATTCCTGCATTCTGAACCTGCAAATGCTTCAGTAGTATTTTACCACTGCAAACACCATTCGGCAAATGCGGGCATAGATTGACAATGGCAAATTTTAAGTTATAAAACAAAAATTGGTGGCTGTGCCCTTTGAAAAGGCCGCTGGCAGGGCAAAAGCCAACGGGCTATCGCCTTGGCGGCGC
>OGCI01002230.1_pt1 | contig 13378 bp, 10 predicted proteins | sample 1570021 | NCBI WGS metagenome assembly OGCI01 (sample SAMN06264664, study PRJEB24512) | hot springs metagenome | isolation source: Hot spring water | place: South Africa: Tshipise | collected 2015-06-21 | reverse complement strand
CAAAGGATTGAAGTTCAACAGCGGCGCCTCCGTCGGTGTGGATACCACTACGACCGGTTATATCTGGATTGAAATCCGAGGCAAGACCTGCCAGGATGTTTTATAGGAAATCAACCTATGCCTGCGTTGGAGTATACTCTTAGGAATTTACCGGTCGAAGGCAACGAGTTTTTCGTTTCTTTCGAGTCTTCGAACCTGACCGGGTCCGCTGACTTAGTCGCCGGACAAATTGGTAAGTCGCATTATGTGACAGAAATCTATATCGTCACGGGGACTATTATGCGAGTCGACATTGGTTCTGGAACCTCCAGCGGCAGCGTAGTAACACGGCATATTTCTTTTAATGCGACCATAGGAGGCTCATATTTCTATTGGCGCACCCCGAATGGCAAGGCGCTGAAATTCAACAGCGGCGCCTCCGTCGGCGTGGATACCAACGCGATAGGTTATATCTGGCTTGAGGTGCGCGGCAAAACTTGTTGGGATAGTTTCTAGGGAGACAATCGATGCCCGCGAATGGAAAAACGTGTAGGGATATCTTACGAGAACCGACCGGGCGGTTCTCTTCAGCCGGACGCGTCTTCGCTCGCCTTCAGCGCGTCCGGCTATTTTGAAACAGGCAGATAAGACAGGAGATTGTTCATGCCGCTTTCCGCCGAAGAACTCCTAATCTGCAACCGGGCCGTCGACCGAATCGGCGCCGGAGTCTTCACGCTGGAAAATCAGACCACGGACGTCGCCGGAGCCGCTTGCAATCGTCATTATGAAAAAATCCGCGACTCCTTGCTCCGCTCGTATGACTTCAATTTCAGCCGCGCCAGAGCGAAACTTTCCGTCATTAAGACCCTCACGTTGAACACCCAACCGAAACCAACTGCCTGGGCCCCAGGCGACCAAATCACCGGCCTTTCATCGGGCGCAACAGCGAAAATCCTGGAAGCAAGAACAGATTCCGAATATGTCATCGCCGGAAACCTCCCGTTCAAAGACGGAGAAACGATAACCCATGCGAAAGTCGAACCCATCTATCGCGACGGCGTGGAAATCGAACGCGACAACGAAACGATTTATTGGTTCGACTCTTCCCGTTCTTCCCAAGTCGTCTGCAAGGCGGGATATCCGATTGTCGCAATCGATGCACCGGACTTTGAATGGACCTATCAATACCTTTTGCCAGAGGATTTCATGCGGCTTATCGCCGTTTACGAAAACGACCAACAGGAATTGCCGACAAACCGCTATCACATTGAGGGAAACCGTTTGCTGACTCATTACAAGACCGTTAGTCTGCGGTATGTCAAAAAGGTTACCGACCCTACAAAATTCGACCCGTTGTTCGTCGAAGCGCTGGAACTGCGTCTGGCATTGGCAATCCTCCCGATTTTGGCGGGGACCAAGACCAGCAGCCTGCGGGCGGAACTGAAAGAGGAATTGATGCTCGCCGAAGGCAGAGCCCGGGTGATTTCGGCGCAGGAAAATAATGTTTCCGGGTATGAAAAATACAATACAGCAAGATACAAAAAATAGGAGGTTTATATGGCTTCACAATACGAAACCTGCGACAGTCTTTTATCGGTCAATACGCTTTCGCTGGCCGCTACTGGAACGACAACCTTGTACACAGTTCCAGCTGGAAAACGGTGTATTTTGACCAAAGCCTATCTTGTGGCCGGAGGCAGTGCAGGCACATCTACCCTGACCATCGGACAAGTCGGTGCATTGACGGATTTCTTGGGCACCCAGACATTGAGCAACCTCACCGCGCAAAACGACGCCGTCATTCTTTCCCCAGTTCCGTCGGCGACACCGCCAAAACAAAAATCATATAACGAAGGGACGGTCATTCAGGCGAATGTTACTTCGGCGTCCGGAAGTGCCACGAACACGATTTATCTGTTCGGATTCCTCATAAACAAATGATTGAACTTTATCCAGTATGATTGAGAATATTGCTCTTACAACGTTCAATCGAGGGGAAATTTCCCCTAAAGCGCATGAAAGAACCGATACGGAAATGTATCAATCCGGCTGCCGCCGCCTCGAGAATTTCCTCGTATTGAAAGAGGGCGGCGTCGAACGAAGACCGGGAACAAAGATGATTTTTGACATTCAGGAACCTCCCTTGCTATGAGATTAAAACGCCTCATCCCGTTCGTCTATTCATCGACAATCGCCTATCTGGTGGAAATAGGCGACTATTACATGCGCTTCTATTATGACGATGTGCTGATTGCGGCGATAAAAACTCCTTATTCAGAAGCGGACATTTTCAAATTGCAGTATCAGCAGGTTTCGGATGTCATGCGGATTGTAACCGGGAAACACCATCCGAAGAAATTATCCCGGACAACCGCGGAAACGTTCTCTTTGGACGACTTGGAGTTCAAGAACGGACCGTTTTTGACCCGGAACGATTTGATTGACCCAAAAAACATAAACCCACCCAAGATGTGGTGTTCTGCCACGGAAGTCGGTGAATTGGGCGTATTGGAATGCGAGGCGAACGTCTTTTACGACGGGCATGAAGGCGCCTTGTTCAAATTGATTCATCCAGTAACAACGACGGCGGTGTCCAAGAGCGGAACGGGCAACAGCCCTTCTGTATTCATTTTCAAAGAAGGAGGATATTTTTCGACGCAAGGCACCTGGGAAGGCACCATCAAGCTGCAACGGAGCGAAAACAACATCGATTGGGACGATTTCAAGATTTATACGGCCCTGACCTCCGGGGCGAGAAACGACGCATATACCATCAAGGCCTCTGACGCAGGAGAAAACGGCGCCTATTTCCGAATCAACTGCTCGCATTCTTCATGCAAAGCAACCCTGAATACATGGACAATTCTTAGAGAAGGCATCGTTCGAATAAAACATGTTGCAGGCATGAAAAGTGCAATCTGCGAGGTCGTCCAAAAACTGGAATCCAAGAATCCCACGGCCCGCTGGGCAGAAGGCGCTTGGTCCGGCTATCGAGGATATCCATCTACCATCACGTTCTTCGAAAATCGCTGCTGCTATGCCGGAGGAATTTCAAATTCAGAAAGAAATGAATCCGATATCCCCGCATATCCTGTTTTGAGGGACAATCCATAATGTCGACGTATTATATATCCACTCTTGCGGAATTGCAGGCAATTTCCTCAAATTTAGATGCGGAATGCGTACTGTTGAATGACATTGACGCCTCCAGTACCAAAACCTGGAATCCAGACGGTGACGATTATTTAGGATTCATTCCGATAGGAACTTACTCGTTTCCATTCAAAGGTTCTTTTGACGGAAGAGGCTATACCATATCGAACTTGTACAGCCGAAGTAAAACTCCAGGTGGATTCTCCGGTTTGTTTGGTTATTGGGAGCATCCCGGAAACAACATCAACAATGGAACCTTTTCATCTGATTCCCATTGGGAAAAAGGAACTGGATGGACCATATCGGGTGGAACGGCAAGAGTGGATTCCACATCCGCGGGAACGCTTTCCCAGACAGGCGCGAATCTGGCTATCCCCATTGTCGCAGGATATACATATCGCCTTGTTTATTCAATCGTTTCTTGGGGAGGCGCCATGTCCGGAAGCGTAACTCCCTCGTGTGGAGGTGTAACCCTGACGACTCGTTCTGCCTATGGGACGGGGTATTCCGAGACATTTACGGCGACTACAACGGATGGACTTGTTTTCACTCCGACTTCGACCGCAAAGTTTAATCTCGACAATGTATCGCTTCATCGAGTTTGTTCAATCAAAAATTTAAACATGACCAACGCTGATTTCGGCGTCGTGCAGAATGCAAGTTTAGATAGTTTAGGTCTCCTTTGCGGAAGCATGGATTCAATCACGGCGGAGAGCGCCGTAAAAGTGATTTCAGGATGTGATATTCAGGGAAAAATAACGCTCAACCAGGGAAAAGCCTATCTTGGCGGCGGACTTGTCGGACGCGCAATATATTGCACGATAACAAATTCGTCCTCGAATGCGATAATCATAAACAGCGGACTTGTCAACTTTAATATCGGGGGTTTTGTTGGAGGAACCGGTATTTGCAATATCAATAATTGCAATTCTTTCGGAACCATATCCTGTTCAGGAGCGCAGAACGCTGGCTTAGATGCATGCATTGGTGGATTTTGTGGAAACATGGGCGGTTATGCCAATACGATTTTTACGGATTGTCGAAGTTCCGTATCCATCCTTGTTACAACGACAACGACAAATTCATCCATGCGCCTTTTTGTCGGTGGATTTGTAGGATTTTGTGAGGGATATCCTCCAACCATAACGCGCTGCAAGGCGACCGGCAATATAACGAGTTCCCACAATGCCGGTCAATGTCTCGGTGGATTTGCCGGAGACTTTTTAGGAGCCACAAAAAGTTATTCCACAGGAAGCGTTTCCTGCAAAACGGCTGTCCCGCTTTCGACAACTAATAAATTCATAGCTGGAGGATTCGCCGGTACTCTTTCCGCAGGAACCTGTGAGGATTGTTATTCCTGGGGGGATGTATGCAGAACAGGTATCGCACAAAAAACAAACAGCGAAATCGGAGGATTTATTGGGCGTACAGCAACAACAACGACTATAAGGAATTGCTATAGCACCGGATATGTAAATCAAGACGCTGAATTCTTCGGTGGCTTCATCGGAAATAAACTCGGAGGAACAACGACTGCTTGTTACTGGGACAAAAATTCAAGTAAAACCACGGTGGGCAAAATGGGGGCCGGTTCCGCAACCGGAATTACAGGCCTGACTACGGCACAGGCAGTCTTGAAAACAAGTTATGTGGGGTTCGATTTCGCAACAGTCTGGAAAGAAGGAAAGACCATCGTCAATCCCTCCAGGGGCTCGAATATTACCCTTTGGGCTTCGAAGATAAACGACTACGACAACTTCGAAATCGGGGATAACGACGATGACTCGATAGAATACGAAATCCCAACACAAAACGAAATCCAATTCATCGCCGCATTGGAATCCTTAATCATCGGCACAACCGGGGACGAATGGAAACTCGGGTCCAATAAGCTGGATGCTCCGATAACTCCGACCAACGTTACTATCAAACAGCAATCGGAATACGGCTCCAGCGCCATTCAGCCCGTCAAGATAAACACGGCCTTGCTCTTTGTTGATTTTGTCGCAAGAAAGCTTCGGGAAACCACCTATGACGCGGATATCGAAAAATATGTGTCCCACGACTTGACGGTGTTGGCGGAACATATTACAAAATCCGGCATTACATCGATAGCCCGGCAGAAGAATCCGGATTCCATTCTTTGGTGTACTTTGGGCGATGGAACCCTGCTGTCGTTTACCTATGAAAGAGACCAGAACGTCCTTGCGTGGGCGCGGCATCCCCTCGGCGGAGGTGGATTTGCTCAAAGCGTCTGCGTCCTTCCGGGGACGCCCGAAGACTCGATTTACCTATCTGTCTATCGAAAAAGAACAGGCTCGGTGGTAACCCGCAACGGCGAAACCATCACGCGGGATAATGAAACCGTATACTTCGGAGAAGGCGAAAACGTCTTTATTGAAAAACTAATGCCAAGGTCATTCAACGATACGTCAACAGGGTTCTTTGTCGATTGCGGGATTACCGCGACAAACAGCAACTCCTCGTCAATCATCACCGGCCTTGGCCACTTGGAGGGCCGGACCGTCAAACTATTGGTCGACGGCAAAGAAGCTGACGACGCCGTAGTCGAAAACGGACGTGTAATCGTCTCTTTCTCGGGCATTGCAAACAACACATGGAAGAAAGCGAACGTTGGACTGGCTTATACATCTCTGGTCCAGCCTCTTCGAATCGTAACTGGAGACAGCCATGGGGCTATCACGAAAGTTCCTGAAATGAACGCCTCATTCCTGAACACGGGAGGTGCATTTTACGGAAATGACCCGACCGACCTAAAAGCTATTGACTTCTCACAAGTAGGACTTCTTAATACATCGGATATCCCTGGATTGTTTACAGGTCAATGTCGGCTTCAAATGCCAGGTGGGTTCTCCGTCGAGAACCCGATTTACATTGCAAGTGATAAGCCGCTGCCTTTGACGCTTAGGTCGTTGATGGTTCGGCTCGAAAGGACGTCTCGATAATATGGAATTACGAAGATTGACACAAGACGATATTGATTATGTGAAACCACGGTCCATTTCGGGTGGAAATTTCAAAATGCCCTCCGAATTTGAGTGGGATTTTGCCCTGGTCGATGAGGGGAAAACGCTTGGAATCGGCGGCATTGGATTGCTTACGCTGACGACGGCTTTCTGTTGGCTCGATATGGCCGAAGATGCAAAAGGCAAGCTGTTAACGGTTTACAGGCTGCTCAAAGAATTTATTTTTAAATTGGCGAAAACACAAAAAATCCGACGGCTCGAAGCCTACGTCGATTGTTCGTTTCCAGAGGGCATTCGACTCGTAGAACACCTTGGATACAAAAGAGAATGTGTCTGTGAAAAAGTGCTCGGCGACAAGCCGGCCTATCGGTATGTTCTGTTTTTGGAGGAAACTTGATATGGCTCCATTGGCGGTTCCTTTAGTTGTAGCCGGAACCGGACTTACTGCATACGGTCAACTTCAACAAAGCCAGGCCGCTGCTGCGGAAGCGAAGGCTTCCCAGGCCATGCATGAATACAATGCCAGATTGCAGGAACGCCAGGCAAAACAAATGGAGGCGCGGGCAGAACTCGAACAGAAGCGTCAATATCAGGCCGGGCAAAGACAAATGGCAAGCCTTAGCGCCGCCATGGGCAAGGCCGGAGTTGTGCCAACTGCAGGAACGCCGTTGTTGCTACAAGCGGTGCAGGCAAGCGAATTAGAACTCGAAAACTTGTTGATTGGACAAGAGAGTATGGAACGGGCGCAGGCTTTACGCAGCGGCGCCGCATTGTCCGGCATGGAAAGCGCAATAGCCAGACAGCGGGAAAGATATGCAAGAACGGCAGGCTATTTCGGAGCCGGGGCGACTTTGCTTTCCGGGCTTGGCAGCGCCGCCTACTTTGGAGCAAGTTTGAAGAAACCGTTCACTTGGACATGACAGGATTCATACACAATGCCGACGTTTGACATACAATATACACAACGGCTGCCGGAGGTCGTTCATTCCCCGCGCGCAGATACCCACGTCGATACCGGTGCAGGAATGTTCGGGGCGGCTCTTGCCAATCTCGGCGGGGCGATTCATCAAATCGGACAACAATATCAGGAAATCAACAACGCGCTTATTCTGTCAAAGCAGAAGCGGCGATACGACGAAATTAACGCCGCGGCCTATAAAGCGATGGACAATATAACCGATGAAGAAGAGGCGAAAAAAATATTAACTCAATATCAATCCGACATCTTGGCCTTGAAAACGGGTAATCCATGGGTCGACCGAAACTTCGATATGCATGTCAACCATACGATTACCGACGTGATGCAGCATTTCGCGGATAAACTGAAAAAAAACAAAATCCGAAAACTCAACGATGAATTTGAAATAACCTGGAAGGACATCCTTTCTGCCGGAGACATCAACAGCGCCAACGAACTTCTCGACAACATGGTGAAATCCGGAGCCATGACGAATGTCAGAGCCGAATCGTTGAGCAAGTCTTTCATGGTAGATTCTTATTTACAACAGGCTGAAAATCAAATTAACCTCGGCGACCCGAAAAGCCTTGAAAAAGCCGGAGCGATGATTGACGCTCTTACACGGCAAGACGCCATTGAATTGTCGGCAAATCAACTGAACAAGCTGGACAGCCTTAGAACGACGTTTCTTTCCTACATGAACCGAAAGAACCTCGAAGACGAACAAATTGCCAGAGAGCAGGAATTCAAGATATTCGAGGCGATGGAAAAGGGGACGTTGACGTGGGAAATGATTGCTCAAGCCGACAAGGTCGACCCGACCACGTTGAAAATGTATTGGAACCAATACAAAGCCGGGCAAGAACAAATACGTAAAGAGGGAAAATCCGTTATCAAAGAAGGCGACCCGGTGGCTCGGACAAACTTGCTTTCTCTGATTGACTTGGAACCGGACAAAATCACGGAAAAAGATATTTACAATAATGCCGCGTTAGTCGGGACAGACCATGTTACTTTTCTGGTCGACCGATTAAGGCGCAATCGAGAAGAAAAGAATCCGATTGCCGCAAAATATAGAGAAACCCTGTCGCGGATGCTCAACAACGAATTGCTCGGCGAGAAAGACGACCTTTCCACCTATGAAAAATACATCAAAAAAATTAGTTCTTTGGAAGAATATTTCAAACAGAATCCGTCGGCGACAGACTCGGAAGCCTTGCAATTTTTCTCTGAATTAGCCAAACAGGATATCAAGAAAAGCCTCCTCGCGAGAATATGGGGTGGTATCAAATCGTGGTTCTCCGAAGAAGAAGAAGAAGAAGAAATCGAAGAAGAAATGAACATTCAAAAAGAAACGGGCATGATTCTGATGAAATCTCCGGAAGGACGCATCGGTTTTATTCCCGAAGAAAATCTTCAAAAAGCCCTCGAGAAAGGCTATCAAAAAATTCAACCTTCTGCCGAAGACCTCAAAAAGGCTGCCGAAAAAGGCCCCAAGAAGATTCAAAGAAAGAAAACAGTATTCCCGAAAGTTATCAATAGAAGAATAAAAAGGGAAAAGAAACCGCAAGAGGAACCGAATGAAAATTGATGATGAAGTTGGTTTTGTCCCACTTGATGAAGAAGTGGGTTTTGTTCCACTTGATGAAAAGGTGGGTTCTGTCCCACTTGATGACGAGGTTGGTTTTGTTCCACTTGACGACGAGGTGGGTTTTGTTCCCGACAAAACACAGCCGGAAATTTCCATCGGCGACTCAAAAAACCTGACCCTCGATGAAATCCTGTCCGATACGTTTGACATCGAAAAACATCTTGACCCTGAAGATTCAGCCCGACTCGACGCCCTCAATCATATCTTTTCCAAAAAAGAACTACTCACCGACTTGGAAATCGATGCAATCTTCAAATCATACGGCGTCGATAACGATTCCCTGGAATCTCAAAAAATCGTTCTCATGACCGCCCTCGATGAGAAAACTCCGCAGGGATTGTTGGCGGCAATCAAAGAAGGTTGGAAAAACAGTCAACTTCAAATACAAATCGCGGATATCCGGCTTGCGCAGATGTATGGACAGCTCCAAGATGCCCAAGCGGAAAAATTGGTTGAGAAGTTGAAATCACAAATCCAGCAGACAAAAACAAAAGGGTTTTCTTCTTTTGCGAAATCGGCGGCCAATCTGGCCCCGATGATGTTGGACACAACGTTGGCTGGAATCAAATACGGCGCAGGTACTGGAACAGCCGCCGGAGCCTTGGCGTTGAAACTCGGTCAAGCAGGTCCGCAACTGCTGTTGCCCGAAGAAAAAATCACCGTTCCGACAGCCACGGTAGCAGGAATGGTCTTTGGATTCCGTTTGGGTGCAGCGACCCGGGCGGCTGAAATCGAAACCGGATTGGCGTACGACGAATTGCTAAGCATGAAAGACGAAGACGGCAATAAAATCGACCCGGCCTTCGCCGTCTATATCGCTCATGCAATCGGTACAATCAATGGTCTGCTGGAGCTTGTTCAGATTGAAGACCTTCTCAAGACCATTCCAGGCGGAAAGAAATTGCTCGGCGAAGTACCCCGAAAGACTATCACAGGCCTGATGAAAAAAAAGACCTTTCGTCAGGCAATCCTCGGAGGAGCAAAAAAATGGGCAGGACATATCGGGACGGAAACTGCCACAGAAGTCTTACAAGAAACGACAAATGTCATATTCGGCGAATTGGCCAAGAACATCAACAACGAATTGAAGAAAACAAAACTCAAACCTGCAACCATCGAAGAAATAACCAACCGCCTTGTCGAGACCGCGAAAGAGGCGGCAAAAGGTTTTACCGTCCTTTCGGGCCCTGGAAACATCGTGCATACCGGCATGAAACTTGCAGAGGCTGCAAACGTTCCCGGCGTTCCAGGACCTACTGGAGAACCCGCCGTCGGCATTTCAAGAATCATGGCCTCGGAACGCATCATCCCCCGGGTAGACATTGACTCCTTGGGAAAAACGATGGTGGAAGTTCCTACGGAATTGCCGCCCAAGAAAAAGAGAAAACTCGTCAAAAAAGAAACGGATTTGACCTCCGAAGAAGAAACACTTTCGCAGCAATTCGAGGAAAAACTGGCCTCCGAAGCGGAAACCACGATTACTCCGAACCTCTATATCGGGAGCCTCGCTCAAGAGGCCAAAAAAGCTATCGGGGAAGCCCTTGGAGTCGACCCGGAAAAAATTCATGGATTTTTTGAAGGAGCATGGCCGACGAAACGGACGAAAATCACGCTGACTATGGAAGAAGGCCGGGCCTTGCTGAATCATCTGGAAACAAGTCTGCAGAATCGAATCGACAACCATCTACTCAAAACCGACGCCGACATCGCCAGAGCCAATATCGATTGGGGAGATATCAAAGAACTGCGCAAACAACTCGGGCTTCCAAAGGCGGAGAAACCCTTTGTCGTCATCCGACAAAAAGGAACCCGGATAATTCGGATTGAGAACGTCCGGGAAAGAATCCAAAAAACCACGCGGTCCGGTGCATTGGATACCGTAGAAATAACCAGAATCCAGCAATTGAACGACGTGCTGCGCCGCGCCGCAAAATATGCCAAAGAAGGATACACCGCAGGCAAGAATGAAATGCGGGAAGCCTACCAACGTCTACGCTACCTCAAAAAACAAAAACAGCTTCGCGAAAAATTGATTGAAAAAATCACCGCCGAACCCTCCGAAAACATCGACTTTTTTTACAGGGAAGCTATCAAGGAACTGCAGAATGCAATAGATTGGAAAACCACAACCCAGGCAAAAAAGGAGAAAAAGGCCGCGGCAAAGCAGGCTCTACAAAGAAACCCGGATAATTACATGAATGCTCCCGAATCCCTCGTGAAATCGTTCAGCCAAAAGGATGTCGCAGACCTAAGTTATAACGACCTGCTGATTTTAAACGAGGAAATAAACCGGCTGAAAGCCGCCGGAAAGCTGAAATCCGAACTCGTCAGAAAACAACGCCGAGAAGCTATCGAAAAAGAGACGAATGATTTCGTAGAACAGATTCGTTCACTTCCGAATCAAGCGAAATCCCTCGCGTGGTCGCGGGCCTTTTCGTTAAGACCCATGCGCATCTTCGATATGTTAGACGGCGGCAAGAACTTTTCAGGAAGGATTTTCAAGTTCTTCTATCAAATTACCAACCAAAATCACAATGCAGAGATGAAAAACATCGACCGCAGAGTGAAGGCCGGAAAACAAAGGATGGCCGAATTAGGCATCACCATAAAATATCTCACTCAAAAACGGAAAGTCGGAGGGTTCATTTTTACCATCGATGAGATGTTGACCGTCTATGCCGGATGGAAAAACTGGGCGCATCAACAGAAATTGCGCTTCGGCGGAATCAAAACATTTTTCCAAGAAAACCCCATCGAAATAACCGACCAACTTTACCAGGAAATCATGGAACAGTTGTCGGAAAATGACAAGCTTTGGGCAGATACCATCATCGCCGAATACGAACAAAATTGTTATGACCGCTTGAGAAATGCCGTCATCGCCGCCGAAAACAGGGATATGGGCAGAGAGGAAAACTATACTCCGGCTCCGACTGCCAAACGGGGAATCAGCAGCGAACAGGATATGCTCGATGAATTGTCCTATAGGAGCTTTATCCGCCGCATCGGCCCAGCCAAAGGATTCACGATTGAACGTAAAGACATCCCGCCGGAATACCAGAATCCAATCCGTTCAGGATTGACGAAACTGTGGTTTGAATATGTCGCAAAACAGGAGCATTACATCAACAATGTTCTGCATATAAAGGATATGCAGGCCATCATCAGGCAAAGAGAATTTTCTGACGCCATCCGCGAAAAATTCGGCACGGAGGTCTTGGAGACCGTCGCACAATATGTATCCAGGGTCGCCAACCCGGACTTCTACAAACTGTACGATGACCTGCATTGGGGAAGCCGGACGCTTCGAAAGAACGCCGCCATCGCGTATATCTCATGGAACTTGTCCTCTGTCTTAAATCAGATACCGGCAATTCTGCTCTATTGGGTCAATTCTTCCACAATGGACATCATCGCCGCCGCTCTGGATGCTGCCATTCATCCCATGCAGGCCTACGAAAGGGCAAAGGCGCTGCATTACCAAGTATCCCATGCCATGATGGAGCGCGAAATCATTGAATTGGAAATGGCCGATAGAACAGCGGTCGGAAAGATTATTCATACTGTCGGCAGAGCTGGCATGTATGGCTTGTTTTCTGTAGACCGGGCGGTCCGCGTCATCGGGATAAATGCCGTCTATAACTACAACATCCGGCAGGGAATGAGCCCGAAAGAGGCGCAAGAAAAAGCCGTCAATACAACTTTGTTGACGCAGGAGGCGGCAAGCCCGAAAGACCTCGCCCGTCTTTGGGCGACCAACGAAGTGCTGAACTGGTTTTTGATGTTCACCAACCAGTTGAACCAGATTTTTAATATCGCAACCTATGATATTCCGATGGCATTTCGCACCAAAAATTACCGTGAAGCGATAAGGTCTACCATCGCACTTTCTCTTATGGCGATGATGATATGGATAGTCGATAACCGTCGCTTGCCGGAAGACGAAGAGGATGTCATAGAAGCGTTCATGGACCAGTTCATTTCCATGATACCGCTTTTGGGAAGCTGGATAAATGCAGGTCGCAAAGGATGGGAATTGCAATTACCACCACAAACCATTATCATACAAACGACCAAAGGCGTGAACAAGATTCTGGAAGGAAAAACAGAAAAAGCGATTGAATACATGACAGAGCCCCTGTCTTTGGTAATGGGTATTCCCTATCAGGGACCCAGAGAAGCAATAGAATACATCGAAGAGGAATTGGATTGAAGCTACGGAGAGCAACATGACCGAAAAAGAAATCGAACGACTTGCCGAATTAATCAGCATTAAAACCTCGGAGAGATATCTGCAAGTAACCAAGGACATGATTCTGAATGAGATTAGGGCACATTCATTCGAATGTGAAGCGCGTAAATATGGGAAGTTCAAAGTATTTATTTCTTCGATTGTCGGGGGCTCGATTGTCGCACTCATCAATTGGATAATCAGGCGATTAACTTAATTTTTTTCCAATCCCTTATTCATCAGGGGAAAAAGCAATCTGCCGGCATCAACAATAATGAAATAGTTGAATTTTTGTTCGTTTCAATCCCTTATTCATCAGGGGAAAAATACAATACCAACCAGCTACTGCTTTGCCGGATGCTGAAAATCACTTTTTCGTTCTCCTACAATATTCAGCAATCAGCAGCGCGTCAGCGACT
>OGCI01002229.1_pt1 | contig 13382 bp, 12 predicted proteins | sample 1570021 | NCBI WGS metagenome assembly OGCI01 (sample SAMN06264664, study PRJEB24512) | hot springs metagenome | isolation source: Hot spring water | place: South Africa: Tshipise | collected 2015-06-21 | reverse complement strand
AGGAGGGTTTTATATGAAAAAAGCGTTTGGTACGTTACAAAAAGTCGGTAAAGCGCTTATGCTCCCAGTTGCGATTTTGCCGGCAGCAGGTATTTTGCTTGCGTTCGGTAACGCATTGCAAAACCCAGCGTTAATCGAAAAAATTCCAGCGTTAGAAACAGGCTGGGTCGAAATGGTTGCGAAAGTGATGGAGCAATCTGGTGGTATTGTGTTTGCGAACTTGCCGCTTTTATTTGCGGTCGGGGTAGCCGTCGGATTAGCTGGTGGTGAAGGGGTTGCTGGTTTAGCGGCCATCATCGGCTACTTAGTCATGAACGTCACGATGAGCGTCATTTTAGGCGTGACATCAGACCAGATCGGCACAGATCCATCGTTTGCAAACGTATTAGGTATTCCGACGTTGCAAACAGGGGTATTCGGCGGGATTATCGTCGGTATTTTAGCAGCGTACATGTACAACAAATACTTTAACATCGAATTGCCATCTTACTTAGGTTTCTTTGCAGGAAAACGCTTCGTTCCGATTGTAACAGCTGCATCGGCATTAATTCTCGGTATTGCGATGACATGGTTATGGCCGCCTGTTCAACACGGCTTAAACGCCTTTTCGCACAACATGATCGATGCAAACCGTACGTTAGCGGCATTCATTTTCGGTGTCATCGAGCGCGCATTAATTCCGTTCGGTTTACACCACATTTTCTACTCGCCGTTCTGGTTTGAGTTCGGTCAATACGTCAACAAAGCAGGCGAGCTTGTGCGCGGTGACCAACGCATTTTCTTCGAACAAATTAAAGACGGTGCTGAATTAACAGCAGGTACGTTTATGACAGGAAAATTCCCGTTCATGATGTTCGGTTTACCAGCAGCTGCGCTTGCCATTTACCATGAAGCGCGTCCAGAAAACAAAAAAGTTGTTGCTGGTATTATGGCGTCTGCCGCATTAACATCATTTTTAACAGGAATTACAGAACCAATTGAATTTTCATTCTTATTCGTTGCGCCAGCATTGTTTGCGATTCATACGATTTTCGCCGGATTATCGTTCATGCTCATGCACGTGTTAAATGTCAAAATTGGTATGACGTTCTCTGGCGGTGTCATCGACTACTTATTATTCGGTGTGTTGCCGGGACGTACAGCATGGTGGCTCGTCATTCCAGTCGGTTTAGTGTTCGCTGTCATTTACTACTTCGGCTTCCGCTTTGCGATTCGCAAATGGGATTTAGCGACACCAGGTCGTGAAAAAGAAACGACAGATACAACAGCGACAGCGGATGCAGGCGAACTCCCGCACGAAATTTTAGCTGCGCTTGGTGGAAAAGAAAATATTGCTCATTTAGATGCGTGCATCACACGTTTACGCGTTTCAGTAAACGATATTCAACATGTCGATAAAGATCGTCTAAAAGCGCTCGGGGCGGCTGGCGTATTAGAAGTTGGAAACAACATTCAAGCCATTTTCGGACCAAAATCGGATATATTGAAAACACAAATTAAAGATATTATGGAAGGTCGCGTGCCGACAAAAGCGGTAGAAAAAGCGAAACCAACTGTACAAGCAACAGGTGAAACAGAACAAGTCGCATCTCCGTTAACAGGAAAAGTTGTGCCGCTTTCCGAAGTGCCAGATCAAGTATTTTCAACGAAAATGATGGGTGACGGATTTGCGGTTGAGCCAACAGAAGGGACAGTCGTATCGCCAGTCGATGGAACGATCGTTAACGTCTTCCCGACAAAACATGCGATCGGCATTCAATCAAAAACAGGTCGTGAAGTGCTTATCCACTTCGGCATTGATACAGTAAAATTAAACGGTCAAGGATTTGAAGCGCTCGTATCAGAAGGAACAGAAGTGAAAAAAGGACAGCCGATTTTGAAAGTAGATCTTGCATATGTGAAACAACATGCACCATCTGTTGTGACGCCAATTATTTTCACGAACTTGCAAGCAGGAGAAACGGTAAATATCGCGAAACAAGGAACAGTAACAAAAGGCGAAGATGTTGTCGTCGTTCAAAAATAATTTGCTTGCAAAATGCGTCATTTTTCGGTAAAAAAACATAGAGGGTTTTTGCCCTCTATGTTTTCAAAATATAAAGTGAGGAGATGAGCAAGATGGAAAAAACGTTTAAAGTAACAGCAGAATCTGGTATTCATGCCCGTCCAGCAACGATGTTAGTGCAAACAGCGAGCAAATTCGATAGCGACATTCAATTAGAGTACAACGGCAAAAAAGTCAACTTAAAATCGATCATGGGTGTCATGTCTTTAGGCATTCCACAAGGTGCGCAAATTACGATTTCAGCTGAAGGTAGCGATGCAGCAGACGCGATGAACGCATTAACAGAAACGCTAGCGAAAGAAGGATTAGCTGAATAATGAAACGATTGCAAGGGATTGCTGCATCGAATGGCATTGCCATTGCGAAGGCGTACCGTTTAGAACATCCAGATTTAACAGTTGAAAAACAAACGATTGAAAACCCAGCTGAACACGTTCGCCGCTTTCAACAAGCGCTCGCTAAATCGAAAGAAGAACTTGAAGCGATTCAAGCGCATGCATTAAAAGAGCTCGGCGAAGATAAAGCGGCCATTTTCTCCGCCCATTTGCTCGTACTAAGCGACCCAGAGCTCGTCCAAGCGGTCGAACAAAAAATTGAACAAGAGCGCGTCAACGCAGAATTTGCGCTTCATGACGTTGCCTCGATGTTTATCGCGATGTTTGAGGCGATGGATAACGAATATATGAAAGAGCGTGCAGCGGACATTCGCGACGTCACAAAACGTGTGCTTGCTCATTTATTAGGCGTGACGATTTCAAACCCAAGCATGATTACAGAAGAAGTCATCATTGTTGCAGAAGACTTAACACCGTCTGATACGGCACAATTAAACCGAAAATATGTGAAAGGTTTTACAACAGATATCGGCGGACGGACGTCTCACTCTGCCATTATGGCACGCTCGATGGAAATTCCAGCTGTCGTCGGAACGAAAGAAGCGACAGCAACCATTCAAAACGGCGATGTCGTCATCATTGACGGGCTTGACGGCGAAGTCATCATCAACCCGACAGAAGAAACGATCGCACAATATGAACAAAAACGTGCCGCATTCGCTGCCCAAAAAGCAGAATGGGCAAAGCTCGTTTACGAACAAACGACGACGGAAGACGGCCATCACGTTGAGCTTGCTGCCAATATCGGAACGCCAAACGATGTTGAAGGCGTGCTTGCAAACGGAGCAGAAGGCATCGGCTTATACCGTACCGAATTTTTATACATGGGACGCAACGAATTGCCGACAGAAGAAGAACAGTTTGAAGCATACAAAACGGTGCTAGAAAAAATGGAAGGAAAACCGGTCGTCGTTCGCACGCTAGACATTGGCGGCGACAAAGAATTGCCGTATTTAGACCTTCCAAAAGAAATGAACCCGTTTTTAGGTTTCCGTGCCGTTCGTCTTTGTTTAAATATGCAAGATATGTTCCGTACGCAAATCCGTGCTTTGTTGCGTGCAAGCGTATATGGCAACTTAAAAGTGATGTTCCCGATGATCGCGACGTTAGACGAGTTCTGTCAAGCGAAAGCTGTTCTTTTAGAAGAAAAAGAAAAGCTTGTCGCTGAAGGCGTTGCAGTATCCGATCATATCGAAGTCGGGATGATGGTCGAAATTCCAGCAGCCGCTGTATTGGCGGATCAATTTGCAAAAGAAGTCGATTTCTTTAGCATCGGAACGAACGACTTAATTCAATATACGATGGCGGCCGATCGCATGAACGAGCGCGTATCGTATTTATATCAGCCGTACAATCCAGCCATTTTACGCCTCATTCATAACGTCATTGAAGCGGCGCATAAAGAAGGCAAGTGGGTTGGCATGTGCGGTGAAATGGCGGGCGAAGAGCTTGCTGTGCCGATTTTGTTAGCGTTTGGTTTAGACGAATTTAGCATGAGCGCGACATCGATTTTACGCGTCCGCTCGCAATTAAAAAAGCTTTCCAAACAAGAAGCAGAGCGCGTAAAAGATCACATTTTATCGCTTGCGACTGCAGAAGAAGTCGTTCGTTTCGTGAAAGAAACGTTCCAACAATAAGAACCGATTGCTTCGGTTCTTTTTTTATGGCAAAAATCAGTACAAAACGGTCATAGACATCATATCGTAAACCTTTTATAATAAAACTACAACTTTATTAATTTTTCGACAACATTCGACATGGCTAAGGGGGGTCTACATTGTTTCGGTCATTAACGATGAAATTAACGGGCTTAATGGCTTTATTATTAATTGTTGCACTTATCGCTTCACAGACGGTCAATTATGTACAAATGGCGTCTGTGATGAAAAAAGATGCAAAAGTGCGCGCTGAGGAGCTTGTGACAGGGCTTGTTGACGATATTGAACATAGCTTCGCTAGCCAAGAAGATGCGCTAAAACAATTTAGTGAAACGAAAGGTTTTAAGACGTTTACAAAAACGGAAGATGCACAACTTTGGCAAGAGATCGATCAACAATTCGCGACGTTTTTAAACATTCATAAAAAAGTACAATTAGCTTACATCGGTACGGCAAACGGCAAGATGTATACGACGCCAGCTGTCGATTTGCCGCCAGATTTTGACCCGACGACGCGTCCGTGGTATAAAGCGGCCGTAGCAACACCCGACAAAGTCATTTGGACGGAGTCATACGTCGATGCGGTAACAAACGACTACATCGTCACGATCGCCAAAGCGATTGTTGAAAACGGACAAGTGATCGGCGTGATCGGTTTGGATATTTCATTGAATACGCTTGCAGAGACGGTCGAACAGTTCCGCGTCGGCTATAACGGCTATCCTGTCTTGTTTGACCAAAATAAATTGGCAATCGTTCATCCGCAGTACAAAGGAAAAGATATGTCTGACCATCCGGTTGTAAAAACGATGTTTGCAAAAGAACAAGGGGCGTATGAATACGAGCAAGACGGTGAAAAACGATTATTATATTTTCATACGATTCCAAAATTAAATTGGAAAGTCGGTGTCGTATATAAAGAAAAAGATTTATTAGCGACATTAACAACAATCGGAAAAACGTCATGGACGATTGTCGTCATCGCGACAATGGTTGCTTCCCTTCTTATTTATGCCGTATCGCGTTCGATCGTCAAACCAATTATTCAGCTCAATGAGCGCGTGCAACAAGTGGCGACCGGCGATTTAACGGTGCGCGTTGAGCCGAAAGGAAACGACGAAATTGCCCAGCTCACGAGCCACTTTAACGACATGGTATCTCATATGCGTTCGCTTATTGGCGAAGTGGATCGTTCCGTTACGGAACTTGGCGCTGCGGCCGATCATTTAAGCGCGGTGTCTGAAGAGACGATGGCGACGAGCGAACAAGTGACGACGGCGGTGACCGATATTGCAAAAGGCGTATCAGAGCAAGCGAGCAATTTAGATGCGATGAACGACCGCATGAACGACTTGTCCGAAAAAATGGGTGCGGTGACGCAGTCGGCAGAACGGGTGAAGCAGCTTTCCGACGAAACGAAAGACGCAAGTTATATGGGCATTGAAAAGTTAAACGTACTTCAAGCAAAATCAGCGGAATCGCAAAATGAATTGCGCTCTGTTGAAACGGTGATCGCTGATTTAGGGGAAAAAATGAAACAAATTGGCGCCATCATTCAGACGATTACAGACATTTCCGCCCAAACGAACCTTTTAGCGTTAAACGCTTCGATCGAAGCGGCGCGCGCAGGTGAGCACGGAAAAGGATTTGCGGTCGTCGCAGAAGAAGTGCGGAAGCTCGCGGAACAATCGGCACAAGCGACAGAGCAAATTCGTCAGACGATTACGTCGATTCAACAACAAGCTTCTCTTGCGACTGAAGCGGTTGACCATACGAAACAAATGAACGACCAGCAACAGCAAGCGGTTAACGAAACGGCCGAGTCGTTTATGCATATTGCCACGATGATGGAACAGTTAACGTCAGCGATCGAACATATTTTTACACAAATTCATGACGTCAATGAAAATAAAGAACAAATTGTTGCAGCATTACAAAACTTAGCAGCGATTTCAGAACAATCGGCTGCATCGGCACAAGAAGTGTCCGCATCATCGGAAGAACAATTAAAAGCGTTAAGCACCGTCACAGAAGCAGCAGAGCAGTTAAACGACATGAGCCGCACGTTGCAGCAATTGATTCATCGTTTTCGTGTATAAAGCTAGGTATGATGCCTAGCTTTTTTTACATTTTAGTAACAATTTTTTTCCTTGATTTTTTTTCACATAATCATTACGATAAATTTAGGATGAAAGACCTATATTTGTTTGTTTTTTGGAGGAGAGGGATATGGATGGCTCGCTGATGGCGGCGCTAGAAAGTTTGCGCATTGCGCTTTGCGCGACGCGCGTGGCGATTTTTCGCTTACATACGTCAAATGAAACGTATACATTACGACGCACCGATTACGTACAAACCCCCTCTTTACGCCTTCCGTCACGCGACGAAATCGTACTTCCAGCGGAAGCTGTTCGATGTGTAGCCCATTTATATGACGGAAATGTGTTCGTCGGGCATACAGATGAATTACAAGGGGATGTGCGCACCGTTTTCGAACAACATGCGATTCAATCGTTTATGATTGCCCCCATTTTTATTCACGATGAACGATGGGGGTTTTTAAGCGTTGTCGATTGCGAACGAAGACGAGTGTTTTCCGCACATGAACGCGCCATTTTTTTTGCGCTTGCCCGCACGGTTGGCGAGTCGATGAAACGGGAACAGACGGTAAAAGAACTTCAACAGCTCAAACTCGACATGGAACGAATGAATGCGACGTTGCAACGAAAAGTGGAAGAAGAAGTGCGAAAAAACCGCGAAAAAGATTTTATGTTAATCGAGCAGTCGCGCTATGCGACGATGGGGGAAATGTTTAGAAACATCGCGCATCAATGGCGCCAGCCGTTAAACGTGCTCGGTCTACTGTTGCAAGATATACAAGAGGCATACGCGTACGGGGAGTTAAACGAATCGTATTTGCGCACGTCCATTCGAAAATGTTTTATTCAAATTCAACATATGTCGCGCACAATTAACGATTTTCGCAACTTTTTTAGGCCGCATAAAGAAGCGATTCATTTTCGTCCCATTCAAGCCATTCGGCAAGCGTTAAAAATTATTTCCGCAAGCTTAGACCATTACAATGTGCAACTTCACGTTCAAAACCGCACGCGAGCGCACATGTACGGATTTCCGAACGAAATGAGCCAAGTGCTTATTAATTTATTGACGAATGCGTGCGAGCAGTTTGCCGAGCGCGATGTCGAACGGCGAATCATTTGCATTCGCACGTATGCGGACGACTCATTCATTTACATTCAAGTGAAAGATAACGCAGGCGGCATCGATGAAACGATCGTTTCGCGCATATTCGAACCGTACGTCACGACGAAAAAAGACGGAACGGGTCTCGGATTATATATGTCAAAAATGATTGTGACGAAAATGGGAGGAGAACTGCTCGCTTCATCATCGAAAAAAGGAGCGACGTTTACGATCCGCATGCCGCGCAGTGAAGGGGGAAGGGGTTTATGACGAATATGAAAGTGTTGTACGTCGAAGATGAGCCAGGGGCGCGCGAGATGTTAATGCGCTTATTAAAGCGGCGCATTCGCGATGTGAAAGTAGCGAAAAACGGTCAAGAAGCGCTCGAATTATTTACGACGTTTCAACCTGACATTGTGATTACAGACATTAAAATGCCTTTGCTTAACGGGTTAGAGCTTATTCGCCGCATTCGTGAAAGCGATGAACATGTACAAATTATTATTACGACCGCTTATGATGATAACGACTTTTTCATTCGCGCCATTGAGTACGGCGTCAACCATTTTATTTTAAAACCGATCGACCATGAAAAGTTTTTACAATCGTTGCAACATTCCATTTATCAACGCCAACTTGAGCGCGAGCTAGAAAAGCAAAAGCAATATACGCGCACGATCATCGACTTTCAAGAAAATTTAATATGCATTTTAAATGCCGAACGTTTACTCGATTGCAATTTATCGTTTCAACGTTTTTTCGGACGAGAAACAATCGAACAGCTCCGGGCTGGTCAAACACACATATGCGACTATTTTATTGCTGAGCCTGGGTATTTTTATGTCAAAGGGGAAAAACGATGGCTTCGCCCGCTTATTGATCGCACCATTCCGTTTTTAAAAGTGAAGATGACGTGTAAACAAGCGGAAGAGCATGTGTTTTTGTTAAAGGCGACGTCTTTTCCTGATGAACCGGATTCCTATTTAGTCGTTTTTACGGATATTACTGCACTTGAAGAAGAAAGCAAACGAAATGAATTTTTAGCGACGAAAGATCCGTTAACGAAAACGTTTAACCGGCTGAAGTTCGATGAATTGTTTACGCGTGAAATTCATCGGGCGAGACGATATAAACAGCCGTTTTCCATTATTTTATTTGATATTGATCATTTTAAAAAAGTAAACGATACGTACGGCCATGACGTTGGTGATATCGTCTTGACGCGCATGTGTGAAGCGATTTCAAACCGTTTGCGCGATTGTGACATTTTCGCGCGCTGGGGCGGGGAGGAATTCATTATTTTAGCGCCGGCGACATCGCGAGTAGGGGCGTATCGTTTAGCCGAATCGCTTCGCCGCCTCGTAGAAACGGTTCATTTTCCGAAAGTGGGGCATATTACGTGCAGCTTCGGCGTGTGCGAATACGAACAAGGAATGACGAAAGAGCAAATGGTCAAACGGGCAGACGAAGCGCTATATGAAGCAAAACGAGGAGGAAGGAATCGCGTCATTGTTAGCGAATGTATATGTGAAGGGGAGGCGATGAAATGAAGACAGCCATTGTTGCAGCATCAAGCCAAGGGCTTGGGAAAGCGATTGCGACAAAACTTGTTTCACAAGGAGTAAACGTCATGTTAGCGAGCCGCAATGAACGAGCGTTGCATGCGGTAGCTGAACAACTGAATGCGCTCGGAAAAGGGAAAGCAGCGTACGTCGTAACAGACGTAACGAACAACGCGATGATCGAACAACTCGTGGAAAAAACAGTGGCGACATTTGGCGACATTCATGTATTAGTCAATAACGCTGGCGGTCCTCCAACGGGAACGTTTGCGACGCTCACAGATGACGATTGGCAACACGCGTTTGAGTTAAATTTACTCAGCTATGTTCGGCTCATTCGCGCTGCGTTGCCACATTTAAAAAAGACGAGGGGAAAAATTATCAACATTGCCTCATCGTCCATTAAAGAGCCGATTCCAGGGTTGCTTTTGTCTAATACGTTTCGGCTCGGTATCGTCGGTTTGACGAAAACGCTCGCGCAAGAGCTTGCCCCATACGGCATTTTAATCAATACCGTTGCTCCTGGGCGCATCGCAACGGAACGCGTCGCCTATTTAGATGAACAAAACGCCAAAAAACTCGGCATTCGCAAAGAAGAAATGGAAGCGCGCATGAAAGCGACTATTCCGCTCGGGCGCTACGGTACGCCAGAAGAATTTGCGAACGTCGTCGCCTTTTTATTATCAGATGAAAATACGTACATGACCGGACAATCGCTTTTAGTCGATGGCGGCATGGTGAAAGCGATTTAGATGGGAGAGAAAAGGATGGAAACGATCGGGTTTATCGGACTAGGTGTAATGGGGAAAAGCATGGCAAGAAACTTGCTTCGCGCTGGCTATTCGCTCGTTGTCTATACGCGCACAAAAGCGAAAGCGGATGACTTGTTAGCGGAAGGGGCAGTATGGAAAGAGACGGTAAAAGACGTCGCACAAGCGGCCGATGTCATCATGACGATGGTCGGTGAACCGCCTGATGTTGAACATGTGTATTTTGACGCGGACGGCATTCTTGCCCATGCGAAGCGCGGAGCGTACGTCATTGACTTTACGACGTCAAAACCTTCGCTTGCGATTCGCATTTACGAAGCGGCAAAAGAAAAAGGCATATATGCGCTCGATGCGCCTGTGTCAGGCGGCGATATTGGTGCGCGCGACGGTACGTTATCGATTATGGTCGGTGGAGATATGGAAGCGTTTTCTGCGTGCATGCCGTTATTTTCACATGTAGGAAAAAATATTGTTTGGCAAGGGAAAGCGGGGGCAGGGCAACATACGAAAATGTGCAATCAAATTGCGATTGCGACGAATATGATCGGCGTTTGTGAAGCGCTCGTTTATGCTGAAAAAGCAGGATTAGATCCAGAGCGTGTACTGCAAAGCATTTCACAAGGGGCGGCATCGAGTTGGTCGCTATCTCATCTTGCTCCGCGTATGCTTGCTGGCGACTTTGCTCCCGGCTTTTACGTGAAACATTTCATTAAAGATATGGGCATTGCCCTTGCGGAAGCAGAAACGCTCGGGTTGTCGCTTCCGGGCTTAAAGCTTGCGAAACAATTGTATGAATCGCTTGCTTCGCGCGGTGAAGAGCTAAGCGGCACACAAGCGTTATACAAATGGTATAAAGAGTGGTAAAAAAAGGTGCTGTTAGCGAGCACCTTTTTTTATATACATTTCAATGCGATCGAGCCCTTTTTGTAACGTATCGATTGAACAAGCGTATGAAAGGCGAATATATCCTTCCCCGTATGTAGAAAATGCGCTTCCGGGCACGACAGCGACTTTTGCTTCTTTCGCAAGCTGTAACGCAAAATCAAATGACGAATGATGAAACTTAGCAATCGACGGGAATATGTAAAATGCCCCGTTCGGCTTTTCGACGTCAAAGCCAATTGTGCGAAGTCGCTCGTACACATATTCCATCCGTTCGATATATTGCACTTTCATCTCGTGCGCATCGTTCATTCCGACCGTTAACGCTTCGAGCGCGGCTTGTTGTGAAATCGATGTCGCGCATGACACGTTATATTGATGCACTTTTAACATATGTTCCACGATCCATTGTCGCGCAAATACAAAACCGATGCGAAATCCGGTCATCGCATGCGATTTGCTGACGCCGTTAATGACGATCGTCTGATTAGGAAGCCATGTCGCAATGGATTCGTGTTTGCCTGTAAACACGAGCTCGCTATAAATTTCATCCGAGATGACCCAAATCGGCTTGTCTTTGACAAGTTCAGCGATTTGTTGCAATTCGTCTCTCGTTAACGTCATTCCCGTTGGATTAGACGGATACGGAAGCACGACACAACGCGTTCGTTCGTTAATGAGCGGCTCTATACGTTCCGCTAGCAGTTTAAAGCCAGTTTGCCGCGTGTCGACGTAAACGGGTGTCGCCCCGCATAAACGAATAATCGGCTCATATCCCGGATAAACAGGAGCGGGGAGAATGACTTCCGATCCTTCCGTTAAAATGGTGCGAAAGGCAATATCGAGCGCTTGGCTTGCCCCGACGGTGACGATTACTTCATCGGCACGATAATGCAAGCCGTATTTCGTTTTCACAAAGTGACAAGCGGCTTCACGTAAAGGCAAATATCCGGCGTTATGCGTATAAGATGTAAATTGTTCATCGAGCGCGCGCTTCGTCGCTTCTTTAATATGTTCAGGTGTCGGGAAGTCGGGTTGCCCGATCGTTAATGAAATCATATCTTTCTCGTTCGCAACGAGATGAAAAAATTGCCGAATGCCAGATAGTTGAATATGGCGTACACGTTCATTCATTGGAAGCATCATGATCGTTCACCTTTCTTCGTTTTTTCTTTATTAAACAATAAAAGGTGAACGTTTCGCAATGTGTTTTGCTGAAAACGTTCACCTTATGTGCTGTTCTGTCGTGTCACAGTCGATCATGCCATATCCTCCAAGTGACGATAGCGTTGAAGAAGCTCATTGTATTGGGCTGAGAGGGTAAGAAACAACGCTTCATCCCGCTGCTCAAGCGACTGATCAATGTCGCGCATGAGCCGATCTCTTTCGTAACGGAATAACGCCTGTTCGATAACGAATTGTGCAACTTGCTTATAATCGGTGAGATCGTACGGCTGCGATACGAGCGCCATATCATTGTATTTTTCATACATGTTTCATTCCCCCTTAGCGAGAAGAATAATCTTCTCCCTTTTCTACATTATAAAGAGTTTTTTGTAAATTGTAAATAAAATTTCGAAAAATAAAAATAAAAAAATAAAAGCTGACGAACGCCAGCTTCATATATTAATAACCGTAATCCCAGTCGATTTCTTCATCGTGCCAAAGAACTGCTTCAATTTGCTCATCTACTACTTCTTCTAGTCGTTCTTTCTCCACATCTTCAACGATCGTCACCGTATGGTTTTCTTCAAAAAGAATGGCTAACCCTTTCATGCCGACACCTTCTCTTTTCGTGTTTTTCTTCACAATCATTGTAACGCGCTTCGCTCGTCCACGTCTATGATGTTCATGAAACTGTCAACCTTTTTGTTTTTTCTGAAAATAACAACGAGTACATTGCCTTTCTCTCTTATGCTACAATACATATGGAACATAAGACATGGAGGCATCATATGTTTACTTCGGTCATTAAACCGCTCGTCGTTAATATCGCTATTTTATTTTCGCTTATTTTTAATGTGAATTTATTTTTTCCGTTTCGTAGAAAAATGACCTTCACATGGAAGCAAAAAGGAATATACGGCATCGTTTCATCAGCAACTGCTCTTTTATGTATGATGTATCCGATTCAACCGCTAGCGGGAACGAACTTCGACTTTCGTATGCTCGTCATTTTAGTGACGACGTTATATATAGGCAAAACGGCAGGACTGTTATGTACGGTGACGGTCGTCGTTGGCCGTTTTATTATTGGCGGACCGTTCGCTTATCCGGGCATAACGGTGTCCGTGTTTGCGTATATCGTTGGTGTGTTGTTTCGCTCATCGTTTTTTAACGTGAAAAGAAAAGTGTTATACGGGATTATGATCGTGTTCATTTACCTCATTTTATACATTGCGACGATTATATACGCTGTTCCCCCGCTTTCTTGGCGGTTTTATATCGTTTATTTCTCTTGTTTCATCGCAATGTTTTTCGCTATCGTATATGTGATTGAGCGGCTCATTCAGTTTAATGAACAGTTTGACGACATGATTTACGTCGATAAGCTTGCGACCGTGAGCGAAATGGCTGCCTCGTTCGCCCATGAAATTAGCAACCCGCTTACAACTGTGCGCGGCTTTGTGCAATTTTTAAGCGAAGATACGAACGATGAAAATGTAAAAAAGTTTGCCCCAATGATTTTAGAGGAGTTAGATCGAACGAACGAAATTATTACCGAACTGTAGATGAGCATTTTTTATTACATTAATTTCCATCCCCAAGAGACAAACAGGGTACCCCTTAGGCGACATGGAGCTGTTTTTTGATCACATCAATGGGAATATTTTGTTTAGCAGCGT
>OGCI01002226.1_pt1 | contig 13409 bp, 11 predicted proteins | sample 1570021 | NCBI WGS metagenome assembly OGCI01 (sample SAMN06264664, study PRJEB24512) | hot springs metagenome | isolation source: Hot spring water | place: South Africa: Tshipise | collected 2015-06-21 | reverse complement strand
AACCCCCATGGACAAGAGGGTGAGCGCTGGTTTGCTCAAAAAATGAGCACTCGGCGGGACGCTGCATTCATGATAACTGTCATTATCATGACTTCTGTTTTAGTGGCCAAAGTCCGGGTTTTCGGAAAGCGCCGGCTTCCTCCATCGTGGTCTTGAAGACTGCGTGCTCAGGGTTGGCTCACGCGCAAGGTCGCAGCGCCGGTAGCGGCGCGTCAACGAACGCCGGGAAGCGTGCCTTGCGTGCCTGCTTGGCTTCGCTGCCTCGGTACTTGTCGTTTAGCAGCTGGGCTTGCGCAGGCGGACAATAGGCTCACGCTGGCGCGCCTGTTCGTTTGCCTTCCACAGATCGTGCGCCATTTGCAGGCGCAGCCAGAATCCGGCGCTGGTGCCCAGGGCTTGGCTCAGGCGCACGTCCATATCCGCCGTGATGCTTGCGCGCCCGCTGAGGAGACGCGACAGCATCAAACGTGACACGCCCAAGTGGCGCGCCAGCGCTGGCGTGCTCATGTTCAGGCCGCCTACCCACTCTTTCAGTACTTCGCCTGGGTGTGGCGGGTTGTGCATGCTGCAATCGCTCATGGTCGGCCCCGATTAGAATCTTCCCTGGCCTAATTTAGGATCCTTGTGCCCCCCCAACATAGTGCTTATCCACAAGGTTTATCCAGCGTCGCCTTTCTTATGGCGGCGCAGCGCTGCTTCGCGCCTTCGCTGCGCAATTCTGTCGCGATCCTCCTGGCGCCACCGTTCCACCTTCTCGCTGGCTTTTTGAACAGATTCGAGACTCCAGAGCCGCGCTTCTACCCGCAGCCCTGTAGGCAGCTCAATCTCGCGCTTGAACAGGACTGGTAGGCGACCATCTTCAGACCATCGGTTTAGCTCTGTTAGCGTACATCCTAACGTAGCCAGAACGCCAGATGTTCTCAGAGCTGTTTTTCGAATTTCGATAGCGCCTCTAAACTCTCGATCGGTCGCCCCCGCCTCTCTTTTTTCTTGATCGGTCAATGAGGCCAAAAACACTTCCGCCTCCCCTCTTCTTCTGCAAGAATTTAGGCGCGCGCGCAGGCCTTGAATTCGTGCGGCATTTTTCTCTGCCAAGCGTTTCTTGACCTCTTTGGATTTCTCGCTTATAACTCTTCTGAGCTCCTTTCTTTTTGTTTGGTTAAGGCATTCGTCCAGAATCTTGTCCGAATACTCGTCCGGCAATTCCATAAAAGAGGCCCAAAACTTTTTGCGGTCTTTGAATTCAAAGACCACTGATACCCCGTATTTGATGGCGCTATCCAGATCGCCGCGATCAAAGCGCAAAATGATCCGCGACTTTATTTTTTCAAAGTTCGGAACTTTATTTTTCATAACCGTCTTTATTTGATTCAATTGTGCTGCGCCCGATTGTGGAATGGCGGTTTTAAGCCGCCTACACGGCAGCGCACGCGCGCGCAGCGCGACAAACGTGGCTGCGTCTGTTATGAGCGCCCCCGGCCTTCTAAGCCGCCTACACGGCGGAAAATGCCGATCTTCAGAACCGCGCGGGCCGCCAAGTCTTCTAAGCCGCCTACACGGCGGAAAATGCGTCGATCGCGCGCGATGTCAAGCTTTTGCCCTTCTAAGCCGCCTACACGGCGGAAAATAAGCCGATTCTCTCGAGCTCTCGCGCGAGTTCCTTCTAAGCCGCCTACACGGCGGAAAATCATACCAAAAGACGCATAAGGGCACTACTCCGCTTCTAAGCCGCCTACACGGCGGAAAATGCAGGTTTCCCTGCTTTGCCTAGCACGCGGGACTTCTAAGCCGCCTACACGGCGGAAAATGCGCGGGAATCTCTACCGGCGTGCACGTGATACTTCTAAGCCGCCTACACGGCGGAAAATCGCTGCAGCAGTAGCTAGCGCCGCCGCGCAGCCTTCTAAGCCGCCTACACGGCGGAAAATGACAACAATTGTTGCACAGCCATTTCAACCATCTTCTAAGCCGCCTACACGGCGGAAAATTGATCGTATCGTGCGTCGTGGCCGTCGTCTTTCTTCTAAGCCGCCTACACGGCGGAAAATTCATGCAGCGCCAGGAGATCGCCTCATGCGAGCTTCTAAGCCGCCTACACGGCGGAAAATGCTGATTGACGGGAAGAAGTTAGCGAGGTCGACTTCTAAGCCGCCTACACGGCGGAAAATCAGGTCTAGCATTATCGTGTAGCCTTCACCGTCTTCTAAGCCGCCTACACGGCGGAAAATTGCGCTGTCCGGCGCGGCGGGGCCTGCTGGGTCTTCTAAGCCGCCTACACGGCGGAAAATGTGCTAAGATTGCTCCATGTGTTCGATCCCGTCTTCTAAGCCGCCTACACGGCGGAAAATCCGGCGAATCGACAACGGATGTCGTGATCACCCTTCTAAGCCGCCTACACGGCGGAAAATGGTCTGCGGTTGCTGGACGGCGAACGCCCCTTCTTCTAAGCCGCCTACACGGCGGAAAATAAACTTGCGCGTGCGGGTTTGTCGCAAGAACACTTCTAAGCCGCCTACACGGCGGAAAATACTATTGGCTGTTGCTGCGTTTGTGTGTTAACCTTCTAAGCCGCCTACACGGCGGAAAATGCGCCCCAGCATCGATCGGGGCGGGCCCTGACCTTCTAAGCCGCCTACACGGCGGAAAATTTCAACACCTCGTCAGCCGCCCAGATGTCATACTTCTAAGCCGCCTACACGGCGGAAAATTGGCCGAGCGTGTGGTGTCGGATCTTCGGGAACTTCTAAGCCGCCTACACGGCGGAAAATGACCTGCTGCGGCAGTGGCACACACGCATCGACTTCTAAGCCGCCTACACGGCGGAAAATGCAAAAAGGGCCGCTTTTGGCTTCGTTGTTGTCTTCTAAGCCGCCTACACGGCGGAAAATAAGTTGGTGACGACACGTCGGCAGCGGCGGTTCTTCTAAGCCGCCTACACGGCGGAAAATATCAGAAGAACTTCTTGGCAAAGTTTGCTCGTCTTCTAAGCCGCCTACACGGCGGAAAATCGTCAGACCAGTCTTGGCACAGCGATAAGTCGCTTCTAAGCCGCCTACACGGCGGAAAATAGTGGCCGTTAGCTAAATTTATTAAAGAACGACAAGCACTTGCAGCGACCAGCTCAAGCCCGACCTTGCCCCGACGGAGCCGTCGCAAGAGCATGATTTTTCTTATGTTTCTCGCAGACCGACTTGACGAAGGTCATGAGAAGGTCGAGCACCTCCTCATCATGCGCACAGCGGATGATGGCTGCACGCAGATCGCGGTCTTGGGACTTCTTGACGCCGTGCTCGAAGGCAGCTGGCATCACAAGCCAATCCTTGACCAGGTCGGCCACATCGAAAACAAGGGCACCTCGTCGCGTCTTACCGTGTAAGACCGGAAACGCAAATGATATACCCAATGTATGAAGGGCGCAAGCTGCGTAGCCATATGCAAGATAGTTGCCGTGATCCAAAAAAGAATTGATGATGTCGGCGACGGTTTCTTTTTTTCCTCTGCCAGGTTCGCGTGAAAATTCGATCTTATGCTGCCGCGCAAATAATGCATACAGCCGCTTGGCGTAGATCGCTTCTGCGGACAATAACTCTTCTGTGCTGCGGGCGTTTGAGATTGCCTGCTGCAGAATGCTGGCCGCTTGAGCCGCGCCATCGAGAGGGAGTTTTTTATGCACAAGTTCGGCGCGATAGCCAAGAAACTCCTTGGCCGCTTCCAGGCGGCGGCCCTCATCGAACCACATGGCTGCCCACGCCTGCATGTATTCGGTGGGTCTGTATTCGTCCTGAGGCGACCAAAACGTCATGTCGGTCGCCCCAAAGAGAGGCGAGCCGCCGCTGCCACAAAAGCCAAGAACGATGTTGGCCTCAGCCAGCCTGCGCGCGGCGGCATCGGTGATGCTGGTGCCCTTACCGAGAAGAATGAAAGCAGTGTTCTTATAGGGAATATTGACGAACTTGTCGATCTCCTCTCCGGATTCGTTGAGATACATGAGCCGCTCGCCCCGCTGCACGAGGCGAACGTGCTCAAGATAATAGACGTTTGCGCGCCTGGACATCAGAACCGCGCGCGAACGAGGCTCTTGGTTCATGGTTCGAACTCCGGCAGCGCCACTATTTGGGTTGGCCGCGAAAGCCCGTAGCTGTCTGGCGTGCTGGCGTTTGACATGATCTGTGGACTCACGTCGACTCTTTGGACGAACAGCCGAAACTGTTGTTGTGTCGAAGCCGATCGCAGATCGAGGTATCCAATTCCAGCTGGGGTTGACTCCAGGTAGCGCAAGCGCTTTTCGCGCATCTTGCGATTGATCGCCTCGAGCGTGGCCGCACGCGGGTGGCGCGCGGCCCGCGCTTGCGACACCGCGTGACTGAGGCGATAACGAACATAAGCCACTTGCCGATCGCAAGCTTCTGGCACGGGCTTGATTTGCCTGGCGATCCAATAGTCGTCAAATCGTGGATCACGCGCCAGCCGGTCGATCAGAGCTTCAAGCGTTTCACGCTGCTCGGCAAACCATCGCTGCCGCTCGCCGATGCCAAACCGAGCCACCATGTCGGGGAACGCGACCGCGACGTGGCACCCTGCTTGGGTCGCCTCCTTGATGAAGAGATGGACCCTTTGCATCAGGTTGGAGGCAAGCACCCCCGGTGCGATCTCCACGCCTTTGCGTGTTGTCAGATCAACGTAGTATTGGGCAAGCATGGTCGTGCTCAGAAAAGCGTATCGATTTTGGCTGCACCCTCGGGTTCTTTGCCCCCAGCATTATGGTTCTTGGGTGGACGGCCACGCTTCTTGGCGCCGTTTTCTTCATCGCCGCCTGCCTTTTGCCTCTCGTCTTTCTCGCTGCCAACAAAACCGCGAATCAGGTTGGCAAGAATAAACGCGGCCTCGGCATTGAATTGACCGGACTGCGGGGCGCTTGGCAGCACGCGCGGCAGCAAATAGAAAAGGTTATTGGCCGAACTTGCTGGGCGCAGAACCGTGTTGCGCTCAATGTTGGCACCCAAAGGTTCGATCGGGATCGGGGCCGCATCGTTTCCGCCTTCATACCAAGTGTCGATCGTGCGGATGGCATTGCCAATCTTCTGGTCGCGCAGCGCCGCAATTCCCATATCGATCATGTCGGCCATGTAGCGGTCTGCTTCGTTCTCGCTGACGATCTTGAGGAGATCCGCGCGGCTCATGCGATCAAGCTTGTAGAGGCTGCGCGCAAAGCCGTCGGGCTTTTTCATCACCATGTTCTGGGACGGGAAGACCTCGATCGAGCCCGTCATGCCAAAATCGAGATGGGCGCGCACGTGAATGGTATCCATCGATCCCGCAAAGCTCTCGTGCAGCCAGCGCCCCAGATCCTGCTCTTCCTGAGAGTAAGAGCCAAACGAGTTGAAGGGGATTTTTAGTGCATCAACCTCGATTGTTTTTTGATATTTTTTCGACGTCGCTTGGATCGTGATTGTTTGACCTAGCAGGCGATTGCGCCACAACCAGCGGCCATTCAGGATATTGCGGGCGTAGCGTCGGCAAAGCTCCTGAAGTTCTTCGCTGTCTTCGTAGCGCTCTACGAAGCCAAGGACTGCGCTTTTCCATTCCGGCTCGGAACATGCATAGACGCTGTGCCGCAGGTCGATGGTGGACAGCGAAAACTTCACGATCAAGCCGTTGGCATCGGCTTCGGTCTTTGCAGACTCCGTGCGCTGCGGGTTTTTGACATCCTTGTCTTTGCCAGCCACATTCTGGGTGCCAAGGACGCCGTGACGCACGACTTTGACGGGTGAGCGCTCTTGCCCATCGACGGCGTTGTAAAAGACCCCGTCCGACAGGATGATGCCACGCTGAACGGCGAAGACGCCGGGAAGATTGCCAAGCGGTTGCATGATAAAATCTCCTTTTGGTTATTGCTGGACGACAAAGGTCTGGTCGTCAAGCCAGCGATGACGCCAGATTGGAAGGGAATCGCTTGCGCTGAAGCGATAGGCCGAGCGGTACTCCACAAGCCCAACGAGGGCCTCGGCCCAGGCGTGCGTCAGTTGATCGCGCACGTTGCGCCGCCCCTCAAACCGGCTTAACATCGAATAGCCCACGGTGGCGGGCACAAACCAGCCTTTCTCATCGGGCTCGTGGCCAAACATCGCATCCAGAATGCCGGCGCCGCTGTTGAGTTTCGCTTGCACGCGGGATCGGGCATCCAACGTCACATAGCCGCGTCCGCAGCTTCTGAGCGCCTCGTAAGCGTCATCGGTCTGCTTGATTTTGGGGAGCCCGACAATCGGGCTGCCAGCCAGCCGCAACGGCATTGCTTGCAGGACCCCCACGACTTCGTTGCAGTCGACCGGACGGCTCAATGCGATGATGAGCGAAACATCCAATTCAGACAGCACGCCCGGCTGGATGGGGTTTTCAAGAGGGCTCGCAGAAGGACCGCTTGCTCCGCGCACCTGCCAGGCAGCGCGCGCCGGCGCCTCACGAGGCCATTCATCGATCTGCAGATGTCCACGATGGTGAATCACGGCTACGCCCTGGTCTTGAACTCCAAGACGGTCGGCAATGGCGTGACCCAGCATCGAGGCCGCAAAAATTGGCGCGGCAGCAGCCAGATAGTGCGTCTGCAGACCGTTGGCGCGATGAGCGCGAATGTGCTTCAAGATCAGATAGCTCACGGCACGATCTCCTCAAATCTTGGCGCCCACCAGGTCTTTGATGACCTCCTTCAGTCGCGCGCGCTCTTTGATGCTCAAAAGATATTTTTCGGGTTCCTTGCGGGCTCTGGCGTCGTAATAGCTCTCGATGGCCTGCGCAATGGCGTGTTGCATGGCCTGCGCGGCCTCTGGATCAAGCCTGCCGTCCAGCATGGCGGCAACCAGAATGCCGTGCTCTTGGGCTGCCTGTTGCACCTGTTCAGCGATCTCTGCGTTTTCTTCAGCCGCTTCGAGCAAGGCTTGGGACTTTGCGAGCCAATCGCTCAGGGTTGCGCGAACGGCTGATTGCAAAGCGCCGCCGTCAGCCCTTTCAATCGTTTGAGCGAGGTGGCTGTCGTGATCGTCAAGCCACGGGTTCTTGCGCACATGTTCGAGATGCACCTCAAGGTCATCAGCCATCTCGCGAATCGGCACGCGCCAGCCGCGGTGGATAACGGATAGAGCCACTGTCGTGGCGTTGTTTGCCACGTTGGGCGTCTCAAAGAGCAGCACGCGGTTAACGTCTCGGATGGAGGTGGCGTTTTGGATATTGGCACCTCCATAAGCCATCTCCAGCGTAGGAAGCCGGCGGGCCCTCTCGCCTATTGCCTCCTTTTCCTGCGCGAGTCGTTCCTGCCAACGGGCAATCTCGCGAGAAATCCCTGGGCAAGCCAGCGGCGTGATCACGACGTAGCCGCCGTCCTTGGGGAGCTTGAGTTGACGCAGCTTGGGATCCACGAAGCGGTTGAAAGCGCGGTCTTCGCCGCTGCCCAGATCTTTGACGGCTGCTTCGAAGGCCTGGGCGACTTCGAAGTCCTCCTGGGCCAGCGTCTGGCCTGCGCGCAGCTGCTGCAGCAGCGCATTGGCCTTGCGACAGGTGGCCGCAGTCGTGGTTCCGTTGGGGAAAAAGTCGAGCTCCAGGTGCTCGAACTGCTGGCTGTAGAGGTAGGGCAAAGGCTTGCCCGCGCTCTTAACCCGCAGCAGCGCGCCGCTTTCCGCGCCGCTGTGGATGAGCTTGCTGTGGAAGTGAGAGGCCACAGCCGAGACCGCCTCGCGAATGCTTTGCACATGCCGACCGCTGGCCGCTGCTTCGGCTTTGAGGGCATTCGCGGCCTGCACCATGACACTCCAGCAAGCCGCCAGGTCGCCCGATGAGGCTTGCGAGTCTGCCTGGGCGGCCCTTAGGCAAGCTTCTTCGAAGTCGGCGCGCGTAACCCCGCTGGCCTTGAGGGAGTCGGTCACGTTGCTGCTCCACAGCAGCGCCGAGACGAGCAGCGCTGCATCGGCAGGGTCAGGGTTGCCGACATTGAAGCGCTCCATGCGCTCGTCGTCCCACTTGGCCTGCAGGTTTTTCCCCTTGACGGAGAAAGCGCTCTTGAGGGCGGCTTCCGAGATCCCAAAGTCTTTGCAGGCCTGCCTGGGCTCCTGCCCGGTGAGCGAGGACAAGGCGAGCGCGAAGCGGGTGTAAAACGCTTTGGTGTTGGCAGGGATGGCGGCCATGACTGGCTCCTCCTAGATCGTTTCTTGCGTTGATATCTTAGCGCTCTCGATGTATTATTGCCATTAATTTTTGAATTTGAAAGTTCAAATTATGAGGAAAGCCAACCGAAGCCAGGAAGTGCTGCGTCGCCAAGTCTTCATCCTCAGGCGCGCGACCTGGACAGGGCGCTGCAAGGTCGCAGACCTCACAGAGGCTTTTGGGATCGCGCCCCAAGTCGCAAGCCGAGACCTCATCAAAGCCGCCAAGACTTGGATGCTTGAGGGCAGCGCTGTCTTGGCGCATCAGCGAGGTGAGGTTATCCGACAGCCTCTGTTGCAGACGCACCCGCAGGCCAGCCCCCTTGTGATGTTGGAGCTGCTGCGGCGCGGCGCACCTTTTCAGGAGCTGGGCTTGCGCGAGCACGAGTGCTTGACGCTGCATCAGCCGCTTCAAGGCGTGCGGGCAGCTTCTCAGGAAAGCTTGTCGGCCATCTTGCGATCCTTGGTGCGCTTGGGGGCCGAAGCCGGACGCCCTATCCAGCGCACCCTGGAGATTGACTACGTGGGGTTCAAAGTCGGCGACACCCTCCGAACGCGCTGGGTGGCCCCCGTCGGCTTGGAATTCGACGGCGCCCAAGTGCGCCTGTGGGCTCACGACTTGCAGCACCAAGGCTATCCACTTAAATCTTTCGTGCTGAGCCGCATCATGGCGGCGCGCCTGTCCGCTCGCTCAATGCCAAGCGATGTGCGGCCGGAACTTGCCCTGCCCCAAGAAGCCGTAACCCTGCAGGCCGTCTTCAATGAGCAGCTCACCGCAGATCAGCGCGAGGCCATCACGCGCGAGCTGGGGCTGGACGACCAGGCGCGCCTTAAGGCTGCCCGCCACCGTGTCTTCCAGTTGCAGCGGCTTTACGCCAAGACCAGTTCGGCGCAGGAGACGATCTGGCCGCCCCTGCTGAGTCTCAAAGAAGTGGAGCCCTCCTGATGCACGTCCTGTTTGTCAGCAACTCCGAGGGCAAGGCGCAAGCGCGCGTGCGCCGCGTGCTGGACGCCTACGCCAACCGTATTGCGGCCCAGACCTGGATCACGCCGATCACCGAGGAGGCGCTCGCTGAGGTGCATGCGGCGCTCAAGCGCAAGATCTCGCGCCACACGTCGGTGGCGTGCTATCGCAACGTTGGGATGGATCGCATGGAGCTTCTTTGGGTCGTCGGCAACCGCCACGACTACGACAGCTACGGCGCCTTTGTGGCCGAAACCGCCAAGCGCAAGCGTGGCATGGCGCTACCCTGGCGGCATGCGGCGCTGCTTGCCGCCGCCGCGGGCCTTGCGCACGACATCGGCAAGGCCAACGCCCACTTTCAGGCCAAGCTCAAGCACAGCACGCAAGGCGGATCTCAAGAGCCCCAAAGCGACCCGATCCGGCACGAGTGGGTCTCCGCTCACATCCTCTGGCGCTGGCTGCGCGGTGGCCGGCTCGGTGTGCTGGACGCGATCAAAGCCTGGAACCAGGATGTGCAAAGCTTGCGATTCGATCACCAGTGGCTGCCCTTTGAAGACTCTATCGACGGCCCGCTGTCGGCCGTGTTGCTTCTGGCGGCTACTCACCACCACGGGCTGGCCAGCCCCGATTTGGGCTCGGCGCAAACCTGCGAGCCTTTGCCGGCATCCAAACTGGTGAGCGCAGCGCGCCATGTGCGCGGCACGCCAGCGCCGCAAGATCGAGCCGGGCTTGTGGTGCAGTTCCTGGATGAGTGGGCGTGGGGCGCATGGCAGCGCCGCTTCGAGCACCTCTGGAAAAGGCTCCAGCCCTGCCCCCAAGGCTGCGCCTACTGGCACAGTATCACGCTCGTGGCGCGCGCGTGCCTGATTTTGGCCGACCAAAGCGTCTCCGCAAGCGCTGACCGACTTGGGGCTAAGGGAGAAGTCGATCGCCTCTACGCCAACACCATCCGAGACAAGAGCGGCAAGCGACGCCTGCACCAGGACTTGTTTGGGCACCTGAAGGCGGTGGCGACGCAGGCCGCGCGCAATGTGGCGCTCTTTGCCCAACCAGCGCTGCCCGCCCTGGACGAGGCTACCGTTGCGGACCTGGCCAAAGCCTTGCCAGAGATGTCCGGACCTTTTTCCTGGCAAGAAAACGCCGTGCGCTGCGCCGTCGAGGCGCAAGGCCCCACGCTCGTCTTCAACGTCGCAGCCACCGGCAGCGGCAAGACCCGCGCCAACATGCGGCTGGCCTGCGCGCTGCGAGGCGCTCGCAACGTGCGCGTGGCGCTACTGTTCAACCTGCGGACCCTGACGCTTCAAACCCATGCCGCACTGACCGAAGAGCTGGGACTCGATGCGCGCACGCAGTGCGCAGCCCTCATCGGCAGCCGCGAGGTGCAAGACTTGTATGCCTCACCGATTCTGGACGATCTTGATGCGCCCGAGGGCGGCAAGCCCGATCGCAGCGGCGAGCCGTTTTCGCCCCTCATGGCCGGCGGCGAGGGCCTGAGCGAGCTGGTCAGCGAGCTGGCCCCCAAGCTGCGCGGCGAACGCGGCGCCATGATCTTGCTGGCCGCGCCGGTGCTGTGCTGCACGGCGGATTTTCTCAACGCCGCAGCCGACATGATCGAGCCCAACCAGCGCCACGCCTGGGCGCTGCTGCGGCTGCTCACAAGCGACCTGATCCTCGATGAGTTCGACTCCTACGACGCAAAGGCGATGGGCGCGATCCTGCGCTTGATCCACACCGCCGCAGCCTTTGGCCGCCACGTCATCATCAGCAGCGCAACCCTGAACGACACCCTGCGTCGGGCCATTGTCCAAGCCTATCGCAGCGGCCTGGAGGCTTACCGCGCCTCATTCGGCAAAGACGAAGCGCCACAGACGGCGCGCATGCTGATGGTCAGTCACGCCATCGAGCCCCGCTGGGCCTTGCTCGACGACGAGCAGGCGTTTGCAGAGTTTTGCCTGCAGACCGCATCCGCTGACGCGGCCACAGCGACGCTGCGCCGCGCCTTCGTGCAGCTAGTCCAGGGCAGCAACAAGGAAGGTTGGCTCCACAGCCTGGCTTGCGCCATCAGGCCACTGCACGAAGCCAACCGCATCAAGATTGCGCAGGGTAAATGGTTTTCCTGGGGGCTGATTCGGGTCGCCAACATCAGCACGTGTCTGGAGGTGGCCGCTTTCTTGGCCGAACAAGCGTCCAAGCAGCCACCCCAGCGCCCTCTGCGCCTCATGACCTACCACGCGCGCGAGCCCCTCATGCGGCGCACGGCCAAGGAAGAATGGCTCGATCGGCACTTGAAGCGCAAAAGCCAAGACTGGCCAGATCAGCTTGCTCAACTCATTCAAGAAGAACTGGGCGAGGTGTGGGGCGAGGCAAGCGAAATCGTCTTCATCGTGGTTGCCACACCCGTCGAAGAGGTCGGGCGCGACCACGACTTCGACTGGGCCATCATCGAGCCCTCCAGCATGCACTCGATCATCCAGACCTCCGGGCGCGTCAATCGCCATCGCCGCAAGCCTTTGCCATCAGAGGCTTGCAATATCGCCATCCTCGACCAGAACTGGCGATCTTTCGTTGGAAATCAAAGCTTGGCATTCGTGCGGCCAGGCTTTGAAGCAAAAATCAACGGCGGCCCTCTGACCACGCACCGATCGCACATGATGCGCGATCTTCTGCCCCAAGCTGAGGCTTGGCCCCTCGACCAGAGTCTCCTTTTTGGAGGCCCCAAGACGGCTTTCCAGATCTATGATGAAAAAGCCCAAGATCGAGTACTAGCACACCTTGCTGACAAAATGCAAGCCGGATCCGTGCTTTGGTGGTCCTCATGGCCGGCCAAATATTATCCGCTGCGCGACGGGGATATCGACATTGAGCTATCAGTAGAAATTCTTGGCAACCTAAACAACGCCAACATCCTGCAGCAAAAAGGCAAAGACTGGTGCGTAATAGGTGAAGCCGATGTTTCAAAACCTAATGAGTTTGCCCTCGGCGAAAATGTCTTCGGGTGCGCAAACGTTTGGAAACTTGCCGGGCAACAGGGCCGGGGGAGTCCTGAATTTTGGACTGTTACAGTACGCAATATGGGGAATAAAGAAAATGAGAGGCCTCGGCTCGGGTGGGATGGATTCCATTGTTGACCGATAAGCGCCGCGCAAATTAGAATCTTCCCTGGCCTAATTTTAGGATCCGTGTAGGGCCCGCATAGCACTTATCCGCCGTGTAGGCGGCTTAGAAGTTCTAAAAAGCAAACCCCGAGCTCGATGCTCGGGGTTGGGTGGTTAGACTAGCCAGCGCGATCGGCTTGGCAGCTCGATCTCTTTGCGCTTGCGCCCTGCCCTGCGCGCCTCGGGCTTGGGCTCTGCCTCGCCGGCGGAAAAAGTCGAGCGCGTCGCGAGCCAGCGCTCCAGATCGCTTTTGAGCCAGGCCATGGGCCGGCGCTGGACGGGATCGGGCAAGCCTGCTAGGTGTCTGAATCGCTGCAGCCACACCTGCTGCTTGATGCAGTTGGGTGTGGTGCGCAGCATGGCCGCTACCTCGTCGACGAGAAGGAGTTCCTCGCTCATGTCCCGCCCTCCTTCAAAAATCCGGGGTATGCACAACGGGCTTGCCGTCTTTTTCGGCAAGCATGATTGCTATTTCCCAAGGCTTTTTTGCCTTGAAAAGCTCGGCCGCCTTGTCGCGGGCTTGCAGTAAGGAGGCGGCCTCGACCTCTAACTTTTTGCCCTTGTAAAGGGCGATATAGACCATTTTCGGCTTGTTTCCCATTTTTTCTCTCCTTGCATGTATTGCTGGCAAAAAATTTGCCAGCCCAAAGCATGCGACAACAAATTGTCGCACGGGGCGCTGATAACACAATCCACTTTGTTATCGCTTATGGCTTTGCATTCTTATCCAAAGCGCTGGCGTTCTCCGTCGAGAAGATCGAGGGGCGCGAGCAGCGCTGTATCATCCTCTTGCGCTTGCAGGGTTTCATGTGGCCTCGACTACATCGAGGTCAGCTTGATCTAATTTCCAAAAGAAAAGGAAAAACATGGACAACATCAAGAAATCTCTGGAATCTCTTCTGACGGCCATGCGAGAGGCTGGTATCGTCTCCATCGTCGCCGATTACGGAGGTTATGGCGATAACTGGGACGGGATAGGATCTCTGACCGCTATTGATCGCGACAAAAAAAACGTCGACAAAGTCCCTTTGTCTGTCCAAAGGGCGGCAGAAGACTTCGTTGTAGAGGTGGTCGACACGTACCACGCCGGCTTTGAAAACA
>OGCI01002225.1_pt1 | contig 13422 bp, 9 predicted proteins | sample 1570021 | NCBI WGS metagenome assembly OGCI01 (sample SAMN06264664, study PRJEB24512) | hot springs metagenome | isolation source: Hot spring water | place: South Africa: Tshipise | collected 2015-06-21 | reverse complement strand
TTCTGGATCCAAAGCAAGTACGAGACCTTGCATGGATGCCAAAGACCTGTGCCTACCGTTTGCTGGCGGAGGGAAAGCCTCTGGAGTGGTGGCATCCGTTGGTGTCAGGCGATCCCAATACGGTTCATCTGGCGGGAATTTCTGTGCGTTACCGGGTTATTGAAGAGCAAGATGCGGATATGGAGGATCTCGAATCCTACATCGTAGACTGGCTTGGGTGATTTCCAGACGAAAAAGCAGGGGCTGCCCCATTTTCAGGACAGCCCCTGCTGGTTATAACTCAGAGGTCCTTCGGTTATCTGCGGCGCTGGGGACCACGGCTGGAGTCGTTGCGATTGCCTCCGCCGCGTGACTCGTTACCGGGGCGCCCACCACTGCGGGGTCCACTGCCAGGGCGGGATGGACCGGAGCGTCCGCCGCCGTTTGTGCTTCGAGATCCGCCTGGACGATCGCGTCCCTGCGCTTCCTCAGGGGTCCAGCCTTCCAGCACGGCTTGCCGCGAGAGGCGAATCTTACCGTCGGGATCAATATTGGTGACCATCACGGTGACCTCATCGCCCACGTTGACCACGTCTTCTACGCGGTTGACGCGGTCGGAATCCAGTTGGGAAATATGCACCATGCCGTCCACATTGGGCAGGATTTCGACAAAGGCGCCGAAATCAGTTACCCGCACCACCTTACCGGTGTAAATGCGTCCCACCTGCGGAATCTCCGTGACGGCTTCAATGCGTTCGCGTGCTGCCATTTCCCCCGCCTTATCGGTCGAGGCGATGTACACCGTGCCGTCGTCTTCAATATCAATGCGGGTGTTGGTTTCTTCCTGCAAGGCGCGGATTAATTTACCGCCCGGACCGATGATCGCTCCGATTTTATCTACAGGCACTTTGATGATGGTAATGCGCGGCACGTGCGGCTTCAGTTCAGGCCGTGGTGCTGGAATGACTGCCAGCATTTTCTTGAGAATATCCAGGCGGGCTTCTCGGGCTTGCGCCAGAGCACGGGACATCAATTCGGGTGTGATCCCCTTAATCTTGATATCCATTTGCAGGGCAGTGATGCCCTTTTCTGTGCCTGCCACTTTGAAGTCCATGTCGCCGAGATGATCTTCCAGACCCTGAATGTCGGTCAAAATCACGGCGTTATCGCCTTCTTTGATCAACCCCATGGCAACGCCAGCCACGGGCGCTTTGATGGGCACGCCGGTATCCATCAGAGCCAGCGTGGAGCCACAGACGGAAGCCATGGAGGTAGAGCCATTTGAGGACAGCACTTCCGAGACCAGCCGCAGGGTGTAAGGGAATTCATCTTCCGACGGAATCACCGGTTCGAGGGCGCGTTCTGCCAGCGCTCCATGCCCAATTTCCCGACGGGACTGTCCGCGCAGGGGTTTGACCTCGCCGGTGGAGTAGGGTGGGAAGTTGTAATGGTGCATGTAGCGTTTGGTTTCGATGGGAACCAGCGAATCCAGTTCCTGCGCCTCTCTGGGGGTTCCCAGGGTTGCCAGTGTGAGCACCTGTGTCTCACCGCGGGTGAACAATCCGGACCCATGCGCGCGCGGGCTGATGCCCACTTCGCACCAGATGGGGCGGATTTCGGTGGGTGTGCGGTGATCGGGGCGGATGCCTTTTTCCAGAATGCGGCGGCGCACCACCTTTTTGTACACTTCAGTGAAAGCGTTTTTGAGTGGTTCTACCAGGGTTTCATCCCCTGCCGACATTTCTTCGACAATTTGTTTTTGCAGAGCATCTACGGCTTCGTTCAGTTGTGCCTTGTCGTGGGGTGCATCCAGTGCGGCTTCCAAAGCACCGGCGGCTTTTTCGTAAACCTGATCCACCAGCGCTGGATCAAGCGGGAAGAGCGGAACTTCTCGTTTGGGTTTGCCCACCTCAGCCGCCATTTGCAGTTGCGCGTCAACTAAGGGTTGCAAGGCTTCGTGGCCAAACTGCAAAGCCTGCACCATCACGTCCTCTTCGACCTCTTTAGCGCCGCATTCCACCATCAAAATGGCATCGCGGGTACCGGCAATGCGCAAATCCAGGTCGGACACTTCCAGTTGAGAAAAGGTAGGGTTGACGATAAACTGTCCATCAATCCGACCGATGCGCACTGCACCAACCGGACCACCCCACGGGATGTCTGAAATCATCAATGCTGCTGAGGCAGCATTGATGCACAGGATGTCCAGTGGATTTTCCTGATCGGCGGAGAGAGAGAACAGGATGACCTGCACCTCGTTACGCATCTCTTTGTTGAAGAGAGGGCGCAGCGGGCGGTCGGTCAACCGTGCGGTGAGGATGGCTTCAGTAGAAGGTTTGCCTTCTCGACGGAAGTAGGATCCCGGGATCCGTCCTCCCGCGTAGAGACGCTCTTCATACTCCACTGAGAGGGGGAAGAAATCAATCCCTTCCCGCGGTTCCGGAGACATGGTTGCGGCGGCGAACACCATGGAGTCGCCAAGACGCACAGTCACGGCACCGCCAGCCTGACCGGCAAGTTTGCCGGTTTCAAATACGACAGATTGCCCTCCCACGAGGGCGGTAAAAACTTTTGATTCTGGTTGCATGATACATCCCCTTTGGCGCCCCCTGGCTCGATCAGGGACTGAAGCCTGAGGAGGAAAACTTCCTCTTCACGATTCAATTCCTAATCGTCACACAGGGGTGCGCCCGAAATAGAATTAGAATGATTTTTCAAAAAAAGAGTAGATGGGCTTCGCTTTCCTGCACCATCTACTCTATTATGCCTTGATGTTATTTGGTGCGCAAGTTCAGGCGTTCTGCCAGGGCTATATAACGCCTGTAGTCCTTCTTCCGCAGGTAGGCGAGAAGCCGGCGGCGCTGTCCAACCAGCATCAACAACCCACGGCGGGAAGATTCATCGTGTTTGTGAATGCGCAGGTGGTCGGTCAGTTGATTGATGCGCTCAGTCAACAGTGCCACCTGAACTTCCGGTGAACCAGTATCGCCTTCGTGGCGTTGGAACTGGTTGATCAACGAGTCTTTCTTTTCTTTTGTTAAAGTCATGACGTCTGCTCTCCTTTCATGATGGTGCAGGTCTCCAGATCGCCAGCCGTAGCCAGCCATCGGACCAGTCAACGTCCCGAATTATACCACAAAATATTTAACCTTCTTTGTCAAGAGCATGCGGGCTGGGCGTGCCGGAGATCCGTATGACTGAAAAAGGCAAAATGGGCATATAATACCCCGCATGCTTCCAGAGATGCAATTTACGCTTTGTTTTCTAACCCGTGGAGATGATGTGCTGATGATCCATCGGAACCGTCCCCCCAATGCCGGGCTTTGGAACGGCATCGGGGGGCACTGGGAAGAAGGAGAAAGCGCCCTGGAAGGGGTGCTCCGTGAAGTCAAAGAAGAAACCGGTTACCACCTGACCAACGCTCGATTTTGCGGGATTCTTACCTGGGAAGGGTTCGAGATTCCTTCGGGCGGGCTGGTACTGTTCGTGGCGCAGGCACCTGAAGGCGAGCCGCAGGATTGTGGAGAAGGGCAACTGGCATGGAAGCCCAGGGAGTGGGTGTTTCAATCCCCTGAGGTGGTTTCCAATATCCATGTGTTTGCTCCCTATATCTTAAACGGAGCCAAACCGTTGCATTATCACTTTATTTATGAAGATGGGCAGATCCGTGCGTACAAAATTTCTCCGTTATCGGCGGAGTTGCGGTTATAATTGAAAAATCCAATGCTGAAGAGAGCGAGAGAAAGCATGAGCGACGAGAAATTAACCCCACAATCCGAAAATTTTTCCGAATGGTACAACCAGATCGTCTTGCGCGCCGATCTTGCAGATTACGCTCCGGTGCGTGGCTGTATGGTAGTGAAACCCTACGGATGGGCGCTCTGGGAGAATATCCAACAGGCGCTGGATAAGCGTTTCAAAGCCACCGGGCATGTCAATGCTGCTTTTCCGCTGTTTATCCCCATGAGTTTCCTGGAAAAAGAGAAGGAACATGTGGAGGGTTTCTCCCCGGAACTGGCTGTGGTCACTATTGGTGGTGGCGAGACACTGGAAGAACCGCTGGTGGTGCGCCCAACTTCGGAGACCATTATTGGGTACATGTATTCAAAGTGGATTCGCTCGTATCGTGACCTGCCAATTCTGATTAATCAATGGGGTAACGTGGTCCGCTGGGAGATGCGCACCCGTTTGTTCCTGCGCACGCTGGAATTTTACTGGCAGGAAGGTCATACCGCTCATGCCACTCGAGAAGAAGCCATTGAAGAGACCATGCGTATGCTGGACACCTACTACCGATTTGCCATTGAAGAAGCGGCGGTGCCAGTCATTCCGGGACGCAAGAGCCAGACGGAAAAGTTTGCCGGGGCAGAAATGTCCATGACCATTGAAGGGATGATGCGCGATACCCGTGCTTTACAGTCAGGCACTTCTCATTTCCTTGGTCAAAACTTTGCCCGTGCGTTTGATATCCGCTTCCTCGACCAGAATAATGAACTTCAGTATGCCTGGACAACATCCTGGGGTCTTTCCACCCGGTTTATTGGTGCCATTATTATGACCCATGGCGATGATCAGGGCTTGATTCTGCCGCCTCGTCTCGCTCCCATTCAGGTAGTTATTGTGCCGATTTATCGTGATGACGCTGAACGCAGTCTGGTCATGCAGGTAGTGGATCGCCTGGAGCAGGAATTGCGCGAGGTCTTCCGGGTGCACGTCGACCGCCGTGATGGCGTGACCCCGGGCTTTAAATTCAACGATTGGGAGATGCGCGGTGTACCATTGCGCCTTGAGGTGGGTCCCAAAGATGTGGAAAAGAACAGCGTGGCTTTAGCGCGCCGGGATCGTCCCGGAAAAGCAGGGAAATCCTTTGTCTCTCAGCAAGGACTGGTTCAAACCATTTCTGACCTGCTTAAAGAGATTCACCAGTCTTTGCTGGATCGCGCTATTGCCTTCCGCGATTCGCATATCCATGACGTGAAGGACTATGATGAACTCAAACAGGTGGTGGATGAAGGTTGGGCGTTTGCCTGGTGGTGTGGCTCTGCCGCCTGCGAAGCCAAAGTAAAGGAGGATACCAAAGCCACCACCCGCTGTATCCCTCTGGATCAACCGGGCGGCTCCGGAAAATGCGTGGTCTGCGGCGAACCAGCCACAGAAAAGGTTTACTTCGCCCGCGCTTACTGATAGGTCATCAGGTGCGGATGAAAGCCATCCGCACCTTTTTTCTCAGGGGAGTTATGCCAGCCGTCTCAGTTGTTCGCTTACAGGAACAGATTACCACATTAATCGGGCGCATGAACCGCCCCCTGGATTTCTACCGTGCTCTGGCAGATTTACTGGACACCTACGGCGATCATGCTTATCGGGCCGGTGAGAGTGTGACCGGAGTTTCCATTTTCCCTTCTTACCATGTACCACCGCTGGTCTGGCGGCAAATGGAAGTTGCTCTGGCTCAGGCGGCAAAACGGTTCCCCCGGCAGGCGCTGGATGTCATTCCCCTTCTCTGGGCAGATGAACATCGTGAAATGCGGCAAATTGCTGCGTGGATGCTGGGTCATATCCCGATCTCCGAGGCAGGTGCGGTGGTTGAAATACTCCAGCAACTGGTCATTTCGAATGTGGATTTAACCCTTCTGAGGATGTTGCTGGACAAAGGAACACTGACCCTTCGAAGGGAGGGAGAAGAAACTTTACTCCGTTTAATCGAAAACTGGCATAACCATGAACAGCCCATCTATCACCGGGCGGGGTTGTTCCTCTGTGAGGTGTTGGTTTCAGATCCAGCCTGGGAAAATCTACCGGCAATTTTTCGTCTTTTGCAACCTTTGACAGAAAAACCGGAACCCGCCTGGTTGAATGACCTGGTAGTGGTTTTTCAGAAACTGGCTGAGCGATCGCCTTCAGAGGTCTCTTATTTCCTCAGACAGGTTCTCTCTAGAGGAGAAAACCCCATGACCGGGCGTCTGGCACGCAAAGTTGCCTCTTTTTTGCCCGAGCAAATGGGAGAAAGACTAAAAAAAGCCGCACGTCAAACCTCCCGCGCGTCAGACTGAGCGCGGATGGGAACGCATTTTTCCCACGCATGGATATAATGGATTTATGCACCTCATCATGACCCACGAGCAGGCAGATTTTGATGCCCTGGCGGCGATGCTGGGCGCATATCTGATGCACGAGCACGCCTATCCGGTCTTACCTCGCCGTCTCAATCGAAACGTGCGAGCCTTTCTCAATCTTTATGGCAGTGAATTACCTTTTGTGGAGATTGAGGACTTGCCCAATGAGCAGGTAGAGACGGTGACGCTGGTAGATACTCAATCTCTGGTTACCCTTCGAGGGGTGAGCGCAAAATCCCGGGTGCACGTGGTGGATCACCATGCTCGCCGCGAAAATCTCCCTTCTCACTGGGAAGTGCAAATTGAGCCGGTGGGTTCCTGTACCTGTCTTTTTGTGGAAGGGCTTCGAGAGCACAACGGGAATCTCAGCCCTTTGCATGCCACCTTGTTATTATTGGGTATCTACGAGGATACCGGTTGCCTGACATATCCCAGCACGACCGCTCGGGATGCTCAGGCGGTGGGGTATTTGCTGGAACGAGGGGCAAACCTCGAGGTGGCAAATAAATTCCTGAACCCTGCGCTTTCAGCCGAGCAAAGGCGTGTTTACGATCTCCTGCTCAGTGTGGCTGAAACGGTTGAAATTGGTGGACTTCAAATCATCATCTCAGCGGCGGATGCTGGCGAGATGGTGGATGAAATTTCCAGCGTTGCCCATAAAATCCGCGATTTGCTGGACCCTGCGGCATTGTTCTTGCTGGTGCGTACCCCTGAAGGGATTCGTCTGGTGGCGCGTTCGACTACGGATCGGGTGGATGTATCCAGTATTGCCTCCCGGTTTGGCGGTGGCGGTCATGGACGAGCCGCCGCGGCTTTAATCCGCATTCCTCAAGGTGGAAAACTTCCCTATCAGGAAGCAGATGAAGATCCTCTGGATGCCATCAAGCGGGAGATTCTCCACATTTTGCCGCGCTTTGTCCAGCCGGCGGTATCTGTGAGTCAAATTATGTCCTCCAATCCCTTAACCGTCCCGCCGCATATGACCGCAGGTGAAGCCCTCAGGTGGATGGAGCGCTATGGTTTTGAGGGGTATCCGGTTGTGGAAGATGGCAAAGTTGTGGGGTTGCTCAACCGCCGGGCTGTCGAGCGCGCAGTTTCTCACAAACTCAGTTCTCTGACTGTAGCCAGTCTGATGGAAGTTGGTTCGGTTTTTGTCTATCCCGACGACTCCATTGAGCGGGTGCGCGATGTGATGGCGCAATCTGGATGGGGGCAGGTGCCGGTGGTGGATCGCCAGACCGGAAGTGTGATTGGAATTGTCACCCGCACCGATCTTTTGCGCCACATCAGCGGGGAAGTTCCTGTACCGGGCAGGCGCAATCTGGCGAAGGAACTGGAAGAATCCATCCCTAAAGGCAGGTTGTTGTTGATTAAAGTCATTGCTGCAGAAGCCCGCCGTTTACATCAGGCGGCGTACATTGTTGGCGGTTTTGTTCGTGATTTGCTTCTGGGGCGTCCCAGTCTGGATTTTGATATTGTGGTAGAAGGGGATGCCATTCAACTGGCTCGCTCGCTGGAAAAACGTTTTGGTGGTCGGATTCTGCCTCACGCCCGGTTTGGCACGGCAAAGTGGACAATTGCTCCCGTTCGGGAGAAATTAGCGGTAATGCTTTCGGAGGGGAATTCGATCAAACCGGACGAGTTACCCGAATCGCTGGATCTGATCAGCGCTCGCCGGGAGTTCTATGATTATCCCACCGCTCTTCCAACAGTGGAACGCAGCAGCATCAAACTGGACTTGCATCGCCGGGATTTCACCATTAACACCATGGCAGTGCGTCTGGATGGGCATCACTTTGGGGATTTGTACGATTACTGGGGCGGACTGCGCGATTTGGAGCAAAAAATAGTGCGGGTGTTGCACTCTCTTTCCTTTGTGGATGACCCCACCCGTCAGTTAAGGGCAGTGCGATTTGAACAGCGTTTTGATTTCCGAATTGAACAACGCACGCTCCAACTTATGGATGAGGGGCGCCCGCTCATCCGTCATCTCTCCGGTGATCGCCTGCGCCACGAATTGAACCTGATTTTGCAGGAAGAAAAAGTTTTCGCCATGCTTGCACGCCTGGAGGAACTGGGATTGCTGGCAGCAATTCATCCTGCTCTTCACTGGGATCCGGGGATGCATCCCCCCATGCACCATGTGTTGAAAGAATCCCTCCCCGAATCATGGAAACTGCCCGAAAAAGTTGCCAATCTTCCCATCCGACTCGCGCTGGCGTATCTGGTGTGGTTATTGCCTAATCCGGAGGGGAAAAACATTGCAGAACGCCTGCGCCTGCCTGCATCCCTGCAGAACCACTGGCTGGATGCCCGCCGATTGCTTGAAGACAATCTGACATTTCAGGATGCTTTTCCCAGTCAGGTCGTCAGTGTGTTGGACCAGATAGCCGTACCTGCCCTGTACGCAGTCTTTCTGCTCAACCGGGAGGTTCACATGAAGAACATCCTGGAAAAATATGTGCATCAATGGCGTTTTGTCTTTCCATACACTACCGGTGATACCTTGAAGCATATGGGAATACCACCTGGTCCGGGGTACCGCAATATTCTCTGGCAACTGCGGGCGGCGTGGCTGGATGGAACGGTGACTACTCTGCAGGAGGAACAGGCGTTGTTGCAAACCTTGCTTTCCTCGCCTGCGGGTCAGAGAGATGCATGAACGCAACGAATATGGATAAAGAAGAATTGCTTTCGCGAATCACCGTGCGGCATTTGCGTGAAGAGGATTTGCCTGCTCTGGAATGGGAAGGGGAGTATGTGCATTTTCGTCGCATGTATGCCGATGCCTACCAGCGCATGAAGCACGGCTTAACCCTGATGTGGGTTGCTGAACTGGAAGGCGCAGGCATTATCGGGCAGGTGTTTGTTCAGTTTATTTGCGATCGTCCCGAACTGTGTAATGGCATTGATCGGGCCTATTTATATGCATTCCGGGTTCGTGCGCCTTATCGCGGTCACGGAGTGGGAGCATTCATTCTTGCTACAGTGGAAGAAGATTTGCGCCGACGTGGCTTCCGTTATGTGACGTTGAATGTTGCCCGCGATAATCCCCGGGCGCAAGCCTTTTACGAACGCCATGGTTTCCATGTCGTAGCGCCGGAGCCAGGGCGGTGGCAATATATCAATCATCTCGGCAGGCTGGTGGAGGTGGTGGAACCCGCCTGGCGCATGGAAAAGAGCCTGAACCCCTAGGGCTTCGATTGCAGTTTCAGGAAGAGCGCGCTCCCGCGCAATCCGTTTTCCAGGGCTTTGAGCCCATCTTCAATCGGAAACCACAGGCGAACCTGTCCCTCTCCGTTCTCAAAGAGAATGCTCATATAGCCCCGTGTGGTGCCGGGAAGGTCTTCCCGGGGAATCTGTTCAGCCACTTGCAGAAGACGCTCAGCCCAAAAGCCCATTTCGTCCTGCCGGGATAAACTGGATAGGGGTACTGTGAAGTAGAAATCCGTTTGCAAAGGGGTGAAGCGCACCACCCGATTGGTGCTGACATCCAGACAATTTTCTCCGTAAGCCATCAGCATGCCCTGCACGCTTCCCCAACCATTTTTGACCAGTACGTCCTGCAGACGAGCCGTTTCTTCTTCTAACGGCTGATTCGTCCAGGCAAAGGCACAGGGGATAGGCGTAGGCGTAAATGTGGGTACCGGTGTGGGTGAAGGAACAGGGGTGTTGCTTGGTAAAGGCGTTTTCCCCAATTGTTTGGGAGGGGGGACATTCGGAGAAAAGAAATATTCCGTTGGGAACTGGCAGGATACCAGAAACGCCAGCGCACCTAACGAAAGCATTTCCAGGAATAGGGAAAAGGAAATCCTTTTCATCGGTTGTACTCCAGCCAGATCGTCAAACGTTCCCAGCGATCTTGACATTACTGAATGCGGACAGGCGTGAATAAATTATTGAAGATTTCAATTTCCTGACGGGTTATACCGGTGTTCATACTTTGATCCACTTCCTTAAGATGGGCATACAGCAAAAAAGTTCCCGCTGGCGCAAGAAATTTGAGCAAGTTTTTCCGGTAACGTTCCCGATCCTCTTGAGGAAGTCCATGGTAACAACCGATATCAAGAATCAGGTTGAAAGAAGGAGAGAGACGGGAAAGGTCAATGACACTTCCTGAAAGCACCTCCCCTTTCATGCCCGCTCTGCGCAGTCGTTGGCGGGCTCGCCAGACAGCCAGAAGGGAGAGATCCACACCCGCTACCTGCCAGCCCGCTTTTGCCAGTGTTAGCAGATTTGTTCCGCTTCCACAGCCAAGATCCAGCGCTCGACCGGGGGGATGGGTCTGGATAAACGCTATTAATTCTGGAGGCGAAACCTGTGTATCCCATGGCGGGCGTTTCAGGTACCAGAGATTGAAGGTGACCCAGCGCAACAGGCGTTCCAGCCATACCATATTTGAATCTTACTTTTGAACAGCATATCCGTCAAATCTAAATTTCTCAACCGGTCTCTTTCTTGAATGAAGGTGCCAGTAGATGGCTGAAAGGCAAAGGCATAGCGACGAGGGCAAATTTTGCTTGACAAGCCGTCTTCTCTCGGTTAAAATGGCGTCACTCCTTGGGTAACCGGGGGCCTGTGGCTCAGTTGGGAGAGCGCCTCAATCGCACTGAGGAGGTCAGGGGTTCGAATCCCCTCAGGTCCACTCGGGCTGAAGCGATTGAGCGCAAATCAGCCGGGCAATTCCAAAAAGGGGCCCATAGCGCAGTTGGGAGCGCGTCTCAATGGCATTGAGAAGGTCGGGGGTTCGAATCCCCCTGGGTCCACACGAAGACAGGGGCGGGCTGAAAAGCCATGCCCTTGAGAATTTAAGAACAAAGCCAGGGCAGGAGTAGTAAGCCATCTGCCAGCGAGTCGGGAGAGCGTGGTGTGAGCCCGGCAAGGCGCCTGCAGAGCGCCAGTCAAGGCTGAACTCGCCTGTCACCCCTGAGGGGGAGGCTGGGCAGGTGAACGCGTAAGTAGCCTGCAACGGGTTTCGCCCGTTATCGCGACCCAAAGCGACCTGCAGAAGCAGGTAAGCAGGGTGGTACCGCGGAGGTTCATGTCACCTTCGTCCCTGAGGGGCGAAGGTGTTTTTTTATCTGAGGCATGAAGGATAATTGAGGAGGATTGAGGTATGACCGAAGCCAAAGTTCGCATTTACAACCCGGCAGAAATTGAGGCGCGCTGGCAAGAGCGTTGGGAGCGCGATGGGCTGTATCATGCAGATATTGACCCCAACAAGCCCAAACATTATGCCCTGACCATGCTTCCCTATCCCTCAGGAAATTTACATATCGGGCACTGGTATGCCATGACGCCCTCGGATGCCCGGGCGCGGTTTATGCGTATGCGCGGTTACAATGTGCTTTTCCCGATGGGGTTTGATGCTTTTGGGCTTCCAGCAGAAAATGCAGCCATTAAACGCAACATTCACCCCAAGGAATGGACCTATCAGAACATTGCCAATATGCGCAGGCAGTTGAAGAGCATGGGGGCGATGTTCGATTGGAGACGGGAAGCCATTTCCTCAGATCCAGAATACTACCGCTGGACGCAGTGGTTCTTTATTCAGTTTTATAAACATGGTTTGGCTTACCGCAAGATGTCGCCGGTGGATTGGTGTCCGACCTGCAATACCACACTGGCACGCGAGCAGGTATGGGGTGAAGATCGCCACTGCGAACGTTGTGGAACACCGGTCATCAAGAAAAATCTGGAGCAGTGGTTCTTCAAAACCACGGCTTATGCAGAAGAGTTGCTCCGATATGATGGCATGGACTGGCCCGAAAAAGTCCGTGAGATGCAGATTAACTGGATTGGAAAATCTGAGGGAGCATCGGTAATCTTCTCAACCGAACAGGGTGATCCATTGGAAGTTTTTACCACCCGTCCAGATACCCTGTGGGGGGTGACCTTCATGGTGCTGGCGCCGGAGCATCCTCTGGTGGAAAGGGTAACCACACCCGACCGCAAAGCCGAAGTCGAGGCTTATGTGGCTCAGGCGATTCGCCAATCCGATATCCAGCGTGAGTCTACCGAGAAAGAGAAAACCGGTGTATTCACCGGGGGGTATGCCATTAACCCGGTCAACGGCGAGCGCGTGCCAATCTGGATTGCTGATTATGTGCTGATGTCTTATGGCACGGGCGCCATCATGGCTGTTCCAGCCCATGATCAACGCGATTTTGAGTTTGCGCGCAAATATGGTTTGCCGGTGCGGGTGGTAATTCAACCGGAAGATATGGAACCGCTGGATGGCGATGCGCTCACTGCGGCAGTGCCTGCCAGGGGAAAGATGGTGAATTCCGGTTCTCTAACAGGCACACCCGGCGACAAATCCTTTGAGGCGGCAGTGGCGTATGTGGAGCAAATTGGCAAGGGGAAGCGTGCGGTGAATTACCGCCTGCGTGATTGGTTGATTTCCCGCCAGCGCTACTGGGGGGCGCCCATCCCAATGATTTACTGTGAGAAGTGCGGTGTCCTCCCCGTTCCGGAGGATCAACTGCCGGTTTTGCTGCCAGATGATGTGGAATGGCGTCCTACCGGCGAAAGCCCGTTGAAACTGCATCCTACCTGGCGCTTTACCACCTGTCCAAACTGTGGCGGCAAAGCGGAGCGCGAGACCGATACCATGGATACCTTCATGTGTTCTTCCTGGTATCACCTGCGTTACCTCAGTCCGCATTATGACCAGGGACCCTTTGACCCCAGAGAATACGATTACTGGATGCCGGTAGATACCTACACGGGTGGAGCGGAACATGCCACCATGCATCTCATCTACACCCGCTTTTTCCACAAGGCCATGCGCGATTTGGGGATTACCAAAGGCCGCGAGCCAATGATTCAATTGCGCAACCAGGGGCAGATCCTGGGGCCGGATGGACAACGCATGTCGAAGAGCCGCGGCAACGTCATTGACCCGGATGAGCAGGTACGCCTTTACGGGGCCGACGCGGTGCGCTGTTATCTGATGTTCGGCTATCGTTGGTCGGAAGGCGGTCCCTGGAGCACGGAAAACATTCAGGGAGTGGTGCGCTGGCTGCATCGTGTCTGGGCGCTGTTCGTCATGCCCGATCATGGTCGGGCGCCGCGCGACAACCAGGAGGCGGCCCGCGCCTTGCGCCGAAAAGTCCACCAGACGCTGCGACGCGTCACGCGCGATTTCGAGCAATTTGAATTCAACACCATTGTCGCCGCCTTGATGGAACTGCTCAACGAAATGTACCGGGCACGCGAACAGGGCGCGTTGGGCACGCCGGCATGGGAGGAAGCCCAGGATTACTATTTGCGGATGTTGGCCCCGGTGGCTCCCCACATTGCCGAGGAACTCTGGACGGAACAA
>OGCI01002221.1_pt1 | contig 13436 bp, 10 predicted proteins | sample 1570021 | NCBI WGS metagenome assembly OGCI01 (sample SAMN06264664, study PRJEB24512) | hot springs metagenome | isolation source: Hot spring water | place: South Africa: Tshipise | collected 2015-06-21 | reverse complement strand
GAGAAGTCTTGGTTTTGGAAACCTTACTTCTATTCAAATCAGAGGTGAGGCTCAAGGAAAATTAAAGAAACCTACTATTTGGTCTCCGACATCAAAAGCATTTATGTCTTTTGGATATGAAATATCTGTTACTCCAATTCAATTGATTACAGCTTTCTCTGCATTGATAAATGGTGGGGTTTTGTATCAACCACAATTAGTTTTGAAAAAAATAGATAACAACGGCGATTTAGTTGAAGAGTTCAAACCAAAACTTGTTCGGAGAGTTATTTCTGAATCTACTTCATCTTTGATGAGAAAAATTTTATCTGATGTAGTAGTAAAAGGAACAGCAAAACAAGCATCAATCGAATTCATCTCAGTTGGAGGAAAAACTGGAACATCTCAAAAACTTGTTGATGGTTCATATTCAAAATCTCACTATAATGCTTCATTCATAGGTTTCTTTCCGGTTGAAGATCCACAACTGGTAATATTAATTCACTATAATTCTCCACAGTTAGCAAAGTATGGTGGAATGGTTGCAGCTCCGGTTTTCAAAAAGGTTGCTGAAAGAATTATTGAAATGGATATTAACACTTTTGAAAAGTACATTAACGACAAATACAAACAAAAAATACTTTATACAACTCTGACTTCTCATAAAAATCCAAGTTCAGAGATTTCAATTAATTCTGATGAGAAAAAGCTTCCTACGATAAAAGTGATGCCCGATTTAATTAATCAACCTTTGAGTGAAGCTATAAGCACTTTGAACAGACTTGGAATTAATTATAAAATAAAAGGAAGTGGAATTGTAGTTGAACAAAGTATATCTCCCGGTTCAAAAATTTCTGATAACGAATTGTGTTTGTTAGAATGTAATTCATTGAGAATAATCGGAGCATCGCAGCGCTAATGGAATTAACAGAATTGATAAACAACTTAAATGTTATCCAGGTTGCTGGCGATGTCCAGAGAAAAGAGATTTCAAAGCTAGTTTATGATTCAAGACTTGTATCTGCAAATTCAATTTTCGTCGCAATCAAAGGTTATAAAACTGATGGACATAATTTTATTATAGATGCAATAAACAATGGTGCAGAAGCAATTGTACTTGAGAATGATGGTATCGTTCCTGATGAATTTTTCATACATCGAAATGTTACAAAAATTTTAGTTAAAGATTCACGAATTGCTCTTGCTGAATTAAGTAAAGGTTTCTATAAAAATCCTTCATCTAAGATTCAACTAATTGGTATAACGGGCACTAATGGAAAAACAACAACATCCTGGTTAATTAAATACATTCTAGATTATTCAGGACTAAAGGCAGGTTTGCTGGGAACTATAGCAAATTACATCGGTGATTTTAAGCTTGAATCAAATCTAACTACTCCTGAATCTTCTGATTTAAATTATCTTCTCAATCAAATGGTAAATAATGATTGCAAGTTCGCAGCAATGGAAGTGTCCTCTCATTCTTTATACTTAAATAGAACTTACGGATTAGACTTTAAGTTTGCTGTATTCACTAATCTCACTATTGATCATCTCGATTTTCATAAAACATTTGAGAATTACCTCAATGCAAAAAAAATATTGTTCGATAGACTTGGAGAAAATGCTATTGCAGTTATAAATATTGATGATGAGAATGCTAATCAAATAATAAAAGATTGTAAAGCTCATATTATAACTTTTGGTCAAAATCATTCTGCTGATTATGTAATATCTGATATAAACTTTGATCTGAATGGAACCAATTTTTTATTGAAGTACAAAGATCAGACTTTTCAAATTCAATTGCCTCTTATCGGAGAGTTCAATGCTTACAATGCTTCTGCTGCGTTCATAGTCAGCCATAGGATTGGATTATCATTTGAACAAATTTTAGGTGGCTTGAAAAATTCCAGACAAGTTCCTGGCAGATTTGAAGTTATCGGTTCAGAGAATAAAAAAGTTATTGTTGATTACTCACATACTCCTGACAGTTTGGAAAAAGCAATTTTGTCTTTAAGAAAATTGAGTAAGCAAAATAAAATTATAACGGTATTCGGTTGTGGAGGCGACAGAGACAAAACAAAAAGACCTCTGATGGGGAAAATAGCAACAGAATTAAGTGATAAAGTTTTTATCACTTCTGACAACCCAAGGACTGAAGATGCTATGTCAATTATAAATGATATAGTAAAGGGAATCAGCAAACAGAATTATTCCATAATTGAAAACCGTGAAGAAGCAATTAAAACAGCAATTCAATCCGCTGATGATTTTTCTGCGATATTGATTGCAGGTAAAGGACACGAAAACTATCAGGTAATTAATGACATTAAGCATCCTTTTTCAGATTTAGAAGTTGCGAGGAAATATTTAAGATGAGCAAAGCTATCAAAATAACTTTGAAAGATGTTTTCGATATTAAAGGCACTCAGATTTTCAATCCTGATAAATTTTCTGATTTTTCTTCAGTTTCAATTGATTCAAGAAATATTAAAAAAGGTTCTCTATTCATTGCGATAAAAGGTGAAAAATTCGACGGTCACAATTTTATTTATGATTCGATCAAATCCGGAGCTTCAATTGTTGCCATTGATAAAAAACATTATGAAGAATTTAAAGATTTAGTTATTCCTTTAATTGTTGTCAAAGATACCACAAAGTTTTTAGGACAGATTGCTTCTGTTTGGAGAAACAAATTAAAAACAAAAATAATTGGAATCGGTGGCAGCAACGGAAAAACAACGACAAAAGAAATTCTTGCTCAATTATTATCACATAAATTTTCAGTAAATAAAACAATAGCAAATAACAACAATCATATCGGAGTACCTTTAACAATTCTATCAACCACTAACAATCATAAATATCTAGTATTGGAATTTGGCTCCAATCATCCGGGCGAGATAAAGTACATTGCTAAAATTGCCAGACCAGATTATGCTTTAATTACAAATATCGGCGACTCACATCTTGAATTCTTTAATGATAGAATTGGTGTATTGAAAGAGGAAACCGAATTATTCAAGCAAACATTAGCAAATGGTGGGAAAATTTTTCTTAATTACGATGATGAACTTCTCAAAAAACGATTCAGAAATATCAAAGATAAAATTACCTACAGTTCGAAGAATCAAACAGATTTTGTTCTTTCCTTCAAAGAATTTTCTGATGATGGCAGAGTAAAATTCGTTATCAATAATAACTCGAAATTGATTTTCCATTCTTCTATCGCCGGAGAAATCGGAGCATACAATTTCTTCTCAGCGATTGTTGTTGCAAGAACTTTAGGGATGACTTATTCAGAAATTCAAAGTGCCCAAAAAAAGATTAGAGCCTATGATAAAAGAATTGAGCTTAAAAAATATAATTCTACCTGGATAATTAATGACTGTTACAATGCAAATCCAAGTTCAATGATATCAGCTCTCTATTTACTTGCCACAATGAAACCTGATTTTCGTAAAGTAGCAATTCTCGGCGATATGTTTGAGTTGGGCAAGAAGTCATCTGAAAAGCATCGAGAAGTCGGGAAAGCAATAAACACTCTTAAGATAAATGAAATCTTTACTGTGGGAATGGACTCGAAAGAAATTTTTAATGCGATAAATGATGATTCAAAAATCCGAAAACATTTTTCTTCCAAGAGTGAACTGAAAAATTATTTAGATGAAATAAAATTTGACAGATCAGTAATCTTAATTAAAGGCTCGCGTGGAATGCAGCTTGAAGAAATAACTGAATTTTTTGATGAAAGGTTAAAGTAATGTTATACTATTTGTTCGATTACATAAATAGAATTTACTCTCCACCTGGTTTTGATATTTTTAAATTTTTGACATTCAGATCTGCTTTAGCTGCGATTACAAGTTTATTTTTTGCTTTTTATCTGGGACCTAAAATTATTAAATATCTTCAATTGAATCAGATTGGAGAAAGCAAAAAAGCTGATGGGCCTAAATTCCATTGGTCGAAAGCTGGCACACCTACAATGGGTGGACTAATCATAATTTTTTCCACAGTTGTTCCTGTTTTATTGTGGGGTGAAATGAGAAGCATTTACATAATTCTGATACTTGCAGGTTTTCTTTGGTTAGGTGCTGTTGGATTTTTAGATGATTACTTAAAAGTAGTTAAAAAGTTTCCTAATGGATTGATAGCTCGTTATAAATTATTAGGTCAGATACTGATTGGATTAGTTGTTGGAATTACAATTTATTATTCACCGGAGTTCAGAGGATACAATACTCTCACCACTTTTCCATTTATAAAGAATGTCAATTTTGATTTTGCTATTTTTTATGTACCTGCAGTAGTTTTTATAATTACTGCTACTTCGAATGCTGTCAATCTCACTGATGGTTTGGATGGATTAGCAGCAGGACTAACTGCAATAGTGATGATTGCTTTGGCTCTATTAAGTTATTTCAGTGGTAATGCAATTTTCTCAAACTACTTAGATATAATATACCTGCCCGGTTCAGGAGAATTGACGGTGTTTATTTCCGCATTAGTTGGTGCAAGCCTCGGCTTCTTGTGGTTCAATTCACATCCAGCTCAGGTATTTATGGGTGATACTGGATCACTTGCATTAGGCGGAGCATTTGGAATTATTGCTGTGTTAATTAAGAAAGAATTATTTATTCCAATACTTGGTGGAGTATTTTTTCTTGAAACTTTAACTGTCATTATTCAACGTTCTTACTTCAAATACACTAAAAGAAAATATGGTGAAGGAAAAAGAGTTTTTAAAATGGCTCCAATTCATCATCATTTTGAAATGCTCGGCTGGGCTGAGCCAAAAATAGTGGTTCGATTTTATATAATCGGAATCATTTTAGCAATTGTAACATTAGTTTCATTCAAGATAAGATGAAAGATATTAGTAACAAAAAAGTATCAATAATAGGAGCTGCCAGAAGTGGTATTGCAGCTGCTGAGCTTGCTTTAAGAAAAGGTGCTATACCTTTCATAAGTGATAAAGCTAATGAAGAAAAACTTTCATCAAATCTGAGTTTGATTAAACAACTAAATATTGATTTTGAAGTTGGAGGTCATTCAGAAAAAATATTTGATGCTGATATAATGGTTATCTCACCAGGAGTTCCAACTAATTCTGAAATAATTCAAATAGCGAAATCAAAAAACATAAAAGTTGTCAGTGAAATTGAATTTGCTTCTTTCTTCTGCTCCGGAAAAATTATTGCAATTACAGGAACTAATGGAAAAACCACTACTACCAGTTTAGTCGGTCATTTGCTTACAACTGCCGGAATAAAAAATTATGTTGCCGGAAATATTGGAAATGCTTTTTCAACTGTTGCTGATAAAATTCAATCAGATGAATTTGCGGTTTTGGAAGTCTCAAGTTTTCAACTTGATTTGATCGAAAACTTCAAGCCAATGATCTCTTCAATACTGAACATAACCCCCGATCATCTTGATAGATATGAAAACGATGTAAGAAAGTATGCTAAATCAAAACAACGTATTTATGAAAATCAGACTGAAGAAGATTATTTGATTATTGGTGCAGATAGTGAAATTCTTATTGAGAATCTTAATCCGACATCTGCCAAAATTTATAAGTTCTCAACAAAAGAAAAGATAGAAGCAGGCTGTTCATTAGTCAATGATCACATAATATTCAAAGATAATTCTGAGGAATTATTTTCTTTTAATATTCAAGAAATTGCAATTAAAGGTGAGCATAATATTCAAAATGCAATGTGTGCTGTTATTATAGGTAAAATCTTGTCAATTGATAATCAGAAAATTATAGAAGCACTCAGTTCATTCAGAGGAGTTGAACATAGAATAGAATATATAAGAACGATAAATGGTGTTAGTTTCTACAACGACTCTAAAGCAACAAATGTTGATTCGGTAATCGTTGCGCTGAAAAGTTTTGAAAATCCGATACTCTTGATTTTAGGCGGTCAGGATAAAGGAAATGACTATTCGTTGATTGAAAATCTTATTAAAGAAAAGGTTAAAAAGATTTATGCAATCGGTGAGTCTGCTCAAAAAGTTTATGACTATTTCAATAAAATTGTTGATACTCAGATTTGTTCTGATTTTCAAGAAGTAGTAAGAAATGCATTGAAAGAAGCAAAAGAGAATGACGTTGTTCTGCTTTCTCCTGCTTGTGCGAGTTTCGATATGTTTAATAATTATGAACATCGTGGAAAAGTTTTCAAGGAGATTGTAAATCAGTTATGAAAAAACTAAGTATAATAATATTCTTTCTGACATTAATACTAATACTGATTGGTTTAGTGGTTGTACTTACTGCCAGCAGTTCGGTGAGTGCAATGAGACATTCCGATAGTTTTTATTTATTCAGACTACATTTATCAAAAGTGATTTGGGCTCTACCAGCTCTTTTAATTGCGTCTGTTATTCCTTATGAATTTTATAAATATTTAAGCAAGTATCTTATGATAGGAATAGTGGTTGTGCTTTTCTTAACTTTATTTTTTGCTGTCGAAGTTAAAGGAGCAGGGCGTTGGATATCTTTATTCGGTTTCAAATTTCAGCCGGCGGATGCGGCAAAACTTTTTCTGATTATGCATCTAGCTTATTTAATGGATAAGAAAGAGGAATATCTCGATAATCTTTACAATGGATTTCTACCGTTGTTAATTTGGGTTCTAATTGTATCTGGTTTGATATTCTTTCAACCAAATGTAAGTAATGCGGTTCTGATTTTTATAACATCATTAATCCTCATTTTTGTTGGAGGTGCATCGTTTAAGCATGTGTTTACAACTGCATTTGTTTTTGCAATTCTTGCATTTGGATTTGCAATGACGTTTTCTCACGCTAAAGAAAGAATTGAAACTTATGTAAATGCTCTTGTAACCGGAGGATACGTTAATGTTCAAGTTAAGCAAGCTATTGTTAGTTTAGGCAGTGGTGGTGTGTTTGGTGTTGGTATTGGCAATTCAAGACAAAACAATTTGTTCCTGCCAGAAGCTTACGGAGATTTTATTTTCGGAATTCTTGGTGAGCAATTTGGTTTAATTGGTACATTAAGCGTTTTACTGATTTACTTGTTTTTGATTTTCTCAGGAATTCTGATTGCAAAAAAAACGTATGATAAATTCGGACAACTACTAGCTTTTGGAATCATAACTCAAATTGGTCTTTATGCGTTAATTAACATCATTGTAACTGTAGGTCTTTTACCAACTACTGGTTTGCCTCTACCTTTCATTAGCTATGGTGGTACATCAATTATTTTTAACAGTATTGGAATAGGGATAATCATCAATATTGCTTTTACAAATTACATTCGTGAGTTAGAACGAAAAAAATCTGGACTTGAAACTATAAGAAACAGCAATGAACAAAGTGCGAAGCAAATATAGAATTCTTTTTGCTGGTGGCGGAACAGGAGGACATTTATATCCAGCAATAGCTGTTGCCGAAGAAGTGAAAAAGCTAAAACCAAATGCAGAAATTTTATTTGTCGGATCAAAAAATAAGGTTGAAGGAAGAGTTATTCCTAAAATCGGATTTGAGTTCAAAAATATTATTGTAAGAGGCTTTGCAAGAAAAATTTCGATTAAAACTTTCTTGTTTCCGTTTTACTTGTTGATTTCAATGATTCAATCTCTTGTTATCGCGATGAAGTTTAAGCCATTAGTTGCTATTGGTACCGGTGGATACGTAGCAGGACCTGCTATCTGGGCTTCTTCTGTAATGGGTGCTAAAGTGATTTTAATTGAGCCAAACAGTTATCCGGGTATTACTACAAGACTTCTTGAGAAATATGCTGACGAAATACATATAAGTTTTGATTATACAAAGCAGTTTTTAAGAAGAAATGAAATTTTGAAATTGACAGGTAATCCTGTCCGAAGCAGCTTAAAGATTTCCGATAAAATATATGCACTTAAAAAATTTAATTTATCCGAATCGAAAAAAACATTACTGATAATTGGCGGAAGTTTGGGAGCTGATTCGATCAATAAAGCAATTGAAAAAAATCTGGAGCAATTTTCAAAGAACGAGATTCAATTGATTTGGCAAGTTGGAAAAAATTATTTTGATGAATATTCAAAACATCAGAAAGATGATTGTAAAGTATTTGATTTTATCGAAAATATGGATGAAGCTTTTTCTGCTTGCGATTTGGTGATTGCACGTGCTGGAGCGAGTACAATATCCGAAATTGCTCTGCTCGGTTTGGCAGCAATACTAATACCTTCGCCAAATGTAGCTGAAAATCATCAGTATCATAACGCAAAAGCTCTTGCTGATAATCGTGCAGTGATAATGATTGAAGATAAAAATTTGGAAACAGAGCTATTTGAAGTCGTAATTAAGACACTATCAGATGAAGACTTGATCAATGAGCTTAAGTTGAATGTCAGAAAGTTTTCAAAACCGGATGCAGCTTTTCAAATAGCAAGAGATGCAATTAACTATATCGAGTTTAATTAAATATGAAAAACAGATTTAAATACAATCTGAACATCTATTATCAGTCAACTATTATTTATTTCATTGCATTTTTGTTGTACGTAATAGTCCGTGGAGAATTTGTAGAAGATTCATTTAATCTGATTTTGAAAGATCCTGTTTTGTATGCATTCGGAGTAATAGTTGTCATTTCGGTTTTAACTTTACTTATCAATATGAATAGAAAGCGCTTCATTGAGATTGATGAAAATGGAATTGTATTCGGAACTAAGAATTCAAGCAAAAGAATCGATCTAAATGAAATTGAACAGATAAAAATTTTTGAGAAAAAACTTGAGAAAGAATATTCTTTTCTCAGAGTAGTTCGAATTAAACTTAAAAATAGAAAAAGGACTCTTGCTATCAGAACTTCTGATTATGAAAATGAAGAACAACTAATTGAAAAAATTACTGAGTTTAAAAATTATATCGAGAATAAAAATGTTTAAGAATATAAAAAGGATTCATTTTGTCGGTATTGGCGGAATTGGAATGAGCGGAATAGCTGAGATACTTTGGAATCAGGGCTTTATTGTATCCGGCTCAGATAAAACATTATCAGATGTGACTGAACGGCTTCAGCAGCTTGGAATGAAAATTTACGAAGGTCATTCAGAAGAAAATATTGAGGGTGCTGATTTGGTTGTGTATTCATCTGCTGTCACACTTGATAATCCGGAAGTTAAGCACGCCATCGAGAAAAAAATACCAATTATAAAACGTTCAGAAATGCTTGCGGAAACAATGCGTATGAAATACGGAATTGGTATTGCTGGAACACACGGTAAGACAACAACTACATCAATGGTCGGATTAGTTTTAACTGAAGGCGGAATTGATCCTACAATTATCGTCGGCGGAAAATTATCAGGGCTCGGTGGGACAAATGCAAGACTTGGTAACGGTGAATTTATTGTTGTTGAAGCAGATGAATTTGATAGATCTTTTCTTAAACTTACTCCAACAATTGCAGCATTAACCACTCTTGAGACTGATCACCTTGATACTTATAAAGATCTTGATGATATCAAATCTGCTTTTGTTGAATTTGCTTCTCGTGTTCCGTTTTATGGATTTGTAGTTTTATGCCTTGATGAAGCTGCACTTCAGGATATTATTCCATTGATTAACAAAAAAATTATCACTTATGGTCTTACTGCACAAGCAGATGTAAGAGCAGTGGATATTTCTTCATCTGGCTTTAATACTAAATTTAGTGTCAAATACAAAGGCAATGATCTTGGACAAATTCAATTGAAGATCCCTGGAGTTCATAATGTAAAAAACTCTCTGGTAGCAGTAATCATTGCAACTGAATTAGGAATAGATTTCCCAATTATTAAAAAAGCCTTAGAATCTTTTTCGGGTGTTTACAGAAGATTTGAAGTAAAGTATGATAAAGAATTAATGGTTGTTGATGATTACGCTCATCATCCGACCGAAACTACTGCAACCTTAAAAGCAATTCGTGATGGATGGGATAGAAGATTAGTCGCTGTTTTTCAACCTCATCTCTATTCACGAACAAGAGATTTTTATCATGAGTTTGGAAGGTCATTCCTCAACTCAGATATTTTTATTTGTACGGATGTTTATCCTGCACGCGAAGAACCTATCGAAGGCATTTCAGGCGAAATTATAGCGAATGCTACAAAAAAATTCGGACATAAAAATGTTTTTTATGTAAAGGATAAAAATGAAATTCCAGATTTTTTAATGGGTATTAAAAAGGATAATGACATAATTGTTACGATGGGAGCCGGAGACATTTGGAAATACGGAGAAAAATTTGTCGAAAAATTAGGTAAATGATGAAAGATAGATTCATTAAATACGCACTCATTATCTTTCTAATCATACAGATGATTTTGATTGGATGCTTAAATCTCTATTTCTTCATTAACGATGAGTTTGAAGAATATTCAGAGATAAAAATATCCGGTAATCAACTTTTATCGGAAGAAAATTACATCAGCTTTTTACAACTTGAAAAATATAGTGAAAGTAAATCTCTCAATTTTATTAAAACTAAACTTGAAGAGCATCCATATATATCTAATGCGAATGTTTCACTTAGCACAAAAAATGTTCTTGAAATATCTATTGAAGAAAAACATTTCTATGCAACAATAATCAAAGATTTTGAATCATACTTCATCTCACGCTATTATGAATTTGTAAAAATAATTCCATACACCAATAATCCTGTCTTGCCTCTGATTGTGTTAGATGAAGAATTGAATTCTAAAACTCATAAAGACAACAAACAAATATTCGTAGCATTCAAAGTAATTGACACCTTAAAAGAGTTAAATAAAGAATTATTGGAAAGACTTATCGAAATCAATTTATCTGATAAAAGTTACATGGTATTACTTTTTAAGAATATCAATGCTCCTGTGATAATGAATAAAACAAATATCGTAAAAGAGCTCGCATCCTTAAATGAGCTGTTAAACTCAAACACCAATACTTATCTTGAAAATAACACAAAATACATAGATCTGCGTTTTAATAATCAGATAATTATAGGATAACAATCGGGGATGAAAATGAAAAAAGACATAATAGCTGGATTAGATTTGGGTACAACTAAAGTATGTGCAGTTATTGCAGAATTGAATTCAGAGCGTAATACATTTGATATTTTGGGATTCGGGGTTGCCCGTTCCGAAGGACTTAGCAAAGGGTTAGTTGCGAACATTACAAAAACAGCAGAAGCAATAAGTGAAGCAGTTAGCCAAGCTTCAAACAGAGCTGGCATTCAGGTAAAATCTTTTAATGTTGGCGTTGCAGGTGAGCATATAACGAGTATGAGACACAGAAACTATGTAACGATCAATCGTGAAGAAAAAGAAATTAAAAAGGAAGACTTAGATAGATTAGAAGCTGATGTACGTACAGTAACCATTCCAAGTGACAGACAGATTCTTCATATAATCCCGGAAGAATTTTCAATAGACCATCAAGAAGGAATAGAAAATCCGATAGGAATGTCGGGTTCACGATTGGAAGCAAGTAATCATATAGTTCTTGCATCAATTCCTGCTATTGAAAATATCAGAAAATCTGTTGAAAGAGCAGGCTATCAGGTTAAGGAATATATTCTTCAACCAATTGCTTCAAGTGCTTCTGTACTTGAAGAAAGCGAAAAAGATTTGGGAGTAGTATTACTCGATATTGGTGGCGGCACAACAGATATTGCTGTCTATCATAAGAAGGCAATTAAGCATACAAAAGTGATTGGAATTGCTGGTAATCAGGTTACAAACGATATAAGAGAATCTTTGGGAGTTATTACTGAAGAAGCAGAGCGACTAAAAAAAGATTACGGCTATGCAATTGAAAGTTCGATCATACGAGATGATGATATTTTGATAAAAGGTGTTGGTGCCAGAGGAAATACAAAAATTCCAATTAGCTTATTAACACAAATTATTTCATTAAGAATGAGAGAATTATTCACTTTGGTTGATAATGAATTAAGAAATAGCGGTCAGAAAAGTAAAATCAAAAGTGGAATTGTACTGACTGGTGGAGGAGCTTTATTAAGAGGCTGCAAAGATCTGGCAGAAGATGTTTTCGGACTGCCTGCAAGAATTGGAGTTCCGTTAGAACTTGGTGAAGGTTTAGCTAATGAAATAGAAAGTCCCGAGTTCGCAACTGTTGCTGGTTTAATTAAAGGGATACCAGGAGGAAAGTCAAGTCAATTTTCTAAAAAACAATCTAAATCTAGTAAAAAAGCGATTACCAAAATTTTTGATACTGTTAAAAAGTTTTTTAATGAATTATAAAATAATTATTAGAAGGAGGACAAATGCAGGACTATACTAATTCCAACAAGCCAAAGCTGTCGTCAAGTTTTGTGAAACTTGATCAGGAAAAAACATCCCCAGCAATTTTGAAAGTAGTGGGTGTTGGAGGAGCAGGATGCAATGCTATTGAAAGTATGATTACAAGAGGAATAACAGGAGTAGATTTTGTCGCAATAAATACTGATGTTCAGGCATTATCCAAGAGTAGTGCAAATCATAAAATCAAAATCGGTTCGAATATTACCCGTGGCTTAGGAGCTGGTGCAGACCCCAATATCGGTCGCAAAGCGGCTGAAGAAAGCAAGGATGAAATTATTGAAGTTTTATCCGGAAGTGATATGATTTTTATTACTTGTGGAGAGGGAGGCGGAACAGGAACCGGTGCAAGTCCTGTCATCGCTTCAATTGCTAAAAGTATTGGTTCATTGGTAATTGGCATCGTAACTAAACCTTTTCTCTGGGAAGGTAGAACAAGAACATCAAATGCCGAAAAAGGAATTTTGGAACTTAAACAATATGTTGATTCACTGATCGTTATTCCTAATGAAAGAATCTTATCTATAATTGAAAAAAATACTCCGTTTAAAATTGCCTTAGAAAAAGCAAATGAAATTCTTTATGAAGCAACACGGGGAATTTCAGATATAATAAATGTGCCGGGTTATATTAATGTTGATTTTGCAGATGTTCGATCAGTGATGAATATGAGCGGTGAAGCTATTATGGGCTGTGGTATTGCAAGCGGTGAAAATCGGGCAACTGAAGCTGCTCATAAAGCTATTTCAAGTCCTCTGCTCGACGGAGTAAGCATTAAAGGTTCAAAGAGTGTTCTTATAAACGTTAGTGGCTCAAGTTCAATGACAATGCAGGAGATTACTGAAGGTAACCAAATCATTTTCGAAGCTGCCGGCGCTGAAGCAAATATTATTTTCGGTGTTGTTACAAAAGAAGAAATGGATGATTATATTTCCTATACGGTGATTGCCACAGGTTTCAATAACAGAAACAATGGCTCAGATAATGGATATAGAGATAAAAATAGCAAGAAAAAGGAAACTTATAATCCATTTAATTTCATTGATACGATTACAAAGGATGGAATTGATAAGAATAATTTGGATACACCAACGATTTTAAGAATTGAAGCCAATACCAGAATTGATGATCATCTTT
>OGCI01002220.1_pt1 | contig 13439 bp, 12 predicted proteins | sample 1570021 | NCBI WGS metagenome assembly OGCI01 (sample SAMN06264664, study PRJEB24512) | hot springs metagenome | isolation source: Hot spring water | place: South Africa: Tshipise | collected 2015-06-21 | reverse complement strand
CCATAATGCAGAGGCAGATTAGCAACCCCCGTCCTCTGTCCTGAGCTAGCCATCTTGTATCTCGGTGTATTATACACCAGCGTTTGCCCTAATAAGCATGGCAGTTTTGACAGTAGCTGCCTAAAACCCAAATTTCGTGTATACTAGAACTAAAATGTCATCAGGTAGTGGAATCTCTGGACAAGACCTGCGCGTGAGTAGTGTAACCGAATTCATTAGGCGGAAGGAAGCGGTTTGTTGCCCGATATGCCGTGCACTTATTAGGAACAACTTGGGTCAGCATATTCGTGATACTCACGGAGAAGAAGACTATAGACAAGCCATACTGAGAGCGAAAGAGTGTGGAGTGTCTGACTCGGAGATTGGTTCACTGTTCGGAGTCGCCTTCAAGCAACTGGAGAAGATCATTACCGACGCATACGGTGTTAACGTCTCGGCTCTCGAGAAACCTAAGGCCGTGAAGTTCTGGACCCCCGAGAACTTTGTAGAGGAGACCACAAGTGTATGGAGTTTTAAACAGAGGGGAAATTGGGCTACTCATAGTGGGAGATATAGAGGGAACTGGTCACCGTATATCCCGCGCAACGTGATACTGAAATATTCGCGGCCCGGCGATGTTGTGCTGGACTACTTTGTTGGGGGAGGGACGACAGCGGTTGAGGCAAAGTTACTGGGTCGGCAATGCATAGCGAGTGATATTAATCCCGCGTGCATTCGCCTGACTCTGGAAAACCTAGATTTCCAGCCGCCAAACGTTTTGTTCAGAGAGTTTCCCATCTATGAGCCGAAAGTCTTTGTGGCGGATGCACGGAATTTATCTCACATATCTGATAACAGCATTGACCTAATTTGTGCGCACCCGCCGTATGCCAGCATAATAAATTATAGCTCCGGGGTTGAAGGCGATTTGTCGAACCTAAGAGTAGACGACTTCCTGAAAGAGATGAAAAAGGTAGCAAAAGAGAGCTATAGAGTTCTTAAACCTGGAGGAAAGTGTGCAATACTCATCGGGGATACGAGGCAGCGAAAGCACGTTGTTCCCATAGGCTTTCAGACGATCAACGTCTTTCTGGAATCAAGATTCAAATTAAAGGAATTGGTAATTAAACGGCAGCATAATTGTAAGACCACCGGGTTTTGGTATGCCAAGAGCATAAGAAATAACTTCCTCCTTCTCGCTCACGAGTATCTACCGATTTTTGAAAAGCCGAGGCCTTCGCAGCCGCCGTTGCTGGCAAGGGAGGAAATGCTCCGTTACGGTGAAGTTTCATCGGAATTAAAGAAACTTTCCCTCAAGAGGAAACTCCCGGAGTTGGAGACCACGACGGTATGGCTTTTGCCCGACGACGACTTTGAAAAACGCCTAAACAAGAATGTAGTTGACAGGTATTCAGGTGGGCGCGGGTACTTGACTGTGGATTTTGTTTCTCACTCCCGGAGCGAAGGACGTTTCCATGAACGACAGGGACAAAAGAGCAGAGGCTTACTATTTATTAAATCATCATTCTTGGCTGATAGTCCTTCGCGTCTAGATGTTGAATCCTACCTAGAGAAAATACAAACAGTCATAAAGCAGGAATTGTCTGGAATAAACAAAGGCGGTTTTCTTGTAATCCAAGCGCAGGATGTAAGGTTAAACGGATATATAGAGCCCGTTGCCAAGAAGATAGTCGATTCAATTGCTTTTGATGACTTGTGGTTAAAGGAGATCGTAGTTGTAACCCAAGGTCAGAAACAACGGGATTCTACGAAAGACATGCCGTCAACCGAAGGCTTGAGCATAACACATCAGTATCTCGTTATTTATGAAAAAGTGTTGTAGGAGAACAGGAGGTACGAAACTGACGATGCATAGAGCGCAAGCAAGAGAAAGCAAAGAGGGGTGGTATATAAGATGCCCATATGTAAAGCACGACTGTGCCTGGATGAATGTCCCGTTCCAGGCGGAATGGGCAATAACATAGAAACGTGCTGTGAATGTGGTGCGGATATACAGGTTCAACCAATTCGCAGTGACCGAGGAATGAAATAATGTTTGAAATAGGAGATAAATGGCGGGGGAAGGTGATCTTTGACCGGGTAACCTTATCGAATGGATGGGTGATACTGAAAACGGAAAACCACAAAAGTGCAAGGGACTTCAAAGTCCGAACCGTAACATCGCTGCAACCGGTGCACTCGTACACACCGAAGCATGCCCACTTTGCGATCGATTTCTATGGTAAGGTGTGTTTCAACGAGGCAAAAGCACTGAGTGTTCTGGAAGCCATTGTTGATGTTTGGCATAATGCAAAGGTAGAGCAAGTGTTAAGGACATATGAAAGTTCAACGCAAGGACCGCCAGGCTACAGTTTGGAGTACATCCTGTACGCACTAAACTGGATACTTGAGCAAGAGGATATTAATTTCAAGGGGCGTCCCGGCGGGAAGCAGCGGGAGTTAGACGAGAGATGCAGGAAGCAGAATATTGTTGTTCCGCCAGAAAGGTTGGGCAGCCAACTGGCCATTTCGCTGTTCTGTGATATAGCGAGTGGAACACACCCAGTGCAAGCTCTCCTGAATGCGAACCTAGACGTGCTACCGCGCCGCCGAACGCGGTAGTCTCCTCCTCTGCGTGTACACTCAGTCTTTGGTTGCTTCAGTACGGGTCGTAAATGAAAGCGGTAGAAGTTAAGGAGCTGGTCAAGGATTACGGGCGCTTCAGGGCGATAAAGGGGATTTCGTTTGAGGTGAATGGGGGGGAGGTGTTTGGGCTCATTGGTCCTAACGGGGCGGGGAAGACGACGGTGTTGAGGACTGTGGCTACGCTGCTTCAGATAACATCCGGTTCGATAACCGTCTTTGGCTATGAGCTGCCTAAGGATGCCGGCGAGGTGAGGAAGATAATAAGTTATCTGCCGGAGGAAGCAGGCGCCTACAAGAATCTCACGGGCATTGAGTATCTGAATTTTATGGCTAAATTCTTTGGCGAGGGAGAGAAATTCCAGAGTATGGTGAAAAGAGGGGTGGAAATAGCAAATCTCGGCGAGCGCATAAACGACAAAGTTGATACGTATAGTAAAGGGATGATACGGCGTTTACTGGTGGGTAGAGCTTTGATGACAAACCCCAAGCTGGCGATATTGGATGAGCCGACCTCGGGACTGGACGTGGTGAATGCTCAGGAAGTAAGGAGGATAATAAGCAGGTCAGTCGAAGCTGGAGTAACCGTGTTGCTATCTTCCCATAATATGCTGGAGGTGGAGCTTTTGTGTCAGCGTATAGCCTTGATTAACGATGGAAAGATAGTCGTCGGCGGGACGGTTGAGGAGCTCAAGCAAAAGTATGAGGCTCGAAACATAGAAGAGGTTTTCGTCAAATCCGTAAGATGATTGGCAATATAGTAAAGAAGGAATTCAAGGAGTTATTCACTATAGCAACCCTGGTCCCGATAATAGTTATCGCCTTCGTATTTGGATATGTGGGGCAGACGATTGGCAATGTCGGGGAAGCTGTAAAGGGGAAACCAGTCATAGGGGTTGTAGATTTGGATGGCGGTGAATTCTCAGAAGTTGCTATGAGCACTATTACACAGGCGGCGAAGATTATCTATGATGGGAATGATGCCAAAGAGGGCTTGGATGAAGTGAGGGAGAAGAATGGTGTTGCGCTTCTGGTGGTACGGGAAGATTTCAGTCAGAAGATTGAGGCTGGTCAGCCAGGGGAAATAGAAGTTTACTGGGTAATGAGAGGGGCAGGGATGATGGATTCCATCTCGTCAGCGGCATTGGAGATGCTTCTCGCCGGCGTGAATCTGGCGATATCCCGTACATTAATAGAGCAGGGTGGTTCAGCTGACCCGATTCTGGTCTTGAATCCGACGACAAGAGTCGAAACCACATTCTTCAAAGGAAAGGCGATTGAGGGGCTTTCGCCAAGTGCAGTGGCAAATATGCTTATGTCGCAATCTATCGTCATTCCCATTGTGGTGATGATGCTCATAATCCTGTCCGGGACTTCCGTGATTTCTTCTATGGGACTGGAGAAAGAAAACAAAACACTGGAGACTCTACTAACCTTGCCGGTAAGGCGTAGAGATATAGTCATTGGCAAGATAGTGGGTAGCGCTTTGGTGGGAATGATACTGGCGGCTATATATATGGTTGGGTTCTCACGCTATATGAGGTCGTTCCAAGCATCCGATATAAATCTGGCGGATTTCGGGTTGAATTTGGACGCAGCGGATTATTTGCTGGTCGGGATTTCCTTATTCGTAGCTCTTTTAGCCGGGCTTTCGCTGTGTATAGTCCTGGGAACATTTGCTAAGAATTACCGAAGCGCGCAGACAATGGTTTTTCCGATAACCCTTTTGGCTCTGATCTCCACGTTTGCCACCATGTTTAAAGATTTCGACACTGTTCCAGTGGCATTAAGGGTGCTGGTATTTGCCATACCATTTTCCCATCCTATGATGGCTATGCGGGCTCTGATGCTGGATAATTACGCGCTGGTAATCGGCGGCGTTGCCTACACCGCCATTTTTACGATGGTGATGGTGGTGCTGGCGGTGCGCATCTTTAGTTCGGACAGGTTGCTGACGGGGACTGTGCGGAGAATGGTGGCTGTGGGGAAGCTGGTGTGGGGCTCCGGCGGTGGTAAATCAAACGGCAGACCTTGTTGACCGCTAAGAGCGTTTGGGTTAGTTCTGCATGATAACCATAGATGGCGGGGCGAAGTCGGGGAGTGGAACCATAGTCCGCTATTCGGTGGCGCTGGCGAGCCTGCTGGGCAAGGCAATAAGGATTGAGAATATCAGGGCAAAAAGGGATAATCCGGGCTTAAGGGCTCAGCATCTCAAGGTTGTACAGGCTTGTCAAGAGCTATGCCGGGCAGCGGTGGAAAATGCTGTGGTGGGTTCTAAAGAAATCACCTACACACCCAGGGAAAGATTCAGAGGTGGGGAGTATAGCTGGGACATAGGGACGGCAGGCTCAACAACCATGATGGCTCAGACGCTTCTGCCACTGGCGTGCTTTGCGCAAAAGCCTTCTAAGTTCAGACTGGAAGGCGGGCTGTTTCAGGATTTTGCACCATCGGCTTACCATATGAAATTCGTCCTATTGCCTTTGTTAAGGCGAATGGGTGTTCAGGCAGAAGTTGACATAATTCGTCCTGGCTATGTGCCCAGAGGCGGAGGCATCATAGAGCTCAGAGTCGAGCCCGCGAGCAAATTGCGGCCGTTGAATCTCACCGAACAAGGAGAGTTCTTGAGCATCAAAGGCATAGCCCTTGCCTCGCATTTGAAAGAGAAGAGGGTGAGTCAGAGGATGTCTGCGGAGTGCCGCAAAGTATTGGGCTCGCACGGCTATAAGGCACAAATTCAGGAAATTGAGGATGAAACTTCTCTCCAAGAAGGTGCCGCACTGGCAATATATGCTGAGACAGACACTGGCGGTTGCATAGGCTCAGATAGAGCTGGTAGGCCGGGCAGAAGCTCGGAATCCATAGGTAGATATGTGGCGGAGAGGTTTGTAGAGGATGTCGAGACTGGGGCAGCAGTGGATCGCTATGTCGCTGACCAGCTTGTGCTTTATGCCGCCTTGGCTGACGGGGTAACCAGGTATTCAATCCCATGCATTACCGAGCATGTGGAAACAAACCTTTGGCTGGTCGAGGAACTTCTCGGCGCTAAGGCAAAGATTGAAGGCGATATTGTGGAGATACATGGTATTGGGTTTACTTGAATTGAAGGTGACAAGAGATTTGGCAGGGAGACTGGATTTTGCCAAAATAGTGTGATTTTTGTGTAGGTAAATGCAGGATTTAATCAAACAGGCAGCCAGGGATTTGGCAGAAAGCAAGTATGCTATCGCTCTGACCGGGGCGGGAATATCCACAGAATCTGGCATACCTGATTTCCGGGGACCCAAGGGCATCTGGACTACAAATAAAGAAGCTGAGGCTAAGGCGTATCAAAGATATTCGTTGTTCCTGAACAACCCCAAAGCATACTGGGAGGAACTGGTGGAATTGCACGGGGTGTACGGGGCATTTCGGGAGCATATCATGCAAGCGAAGCCCAATCCAGGTCACCATGCCCTGGCTGACCTTGAGGCTCTTGGGCTACTGAAGTGCGTAATTACGCAGAATATTGATGGCTTACATAAGAAGGCAGGAAACAGGAGGGTCTTAGAATACCATGGAAGCGTCTACGCTGTGAGGTGCATTTCCTGTGGCTCAAGGTTTGCCTGGCAGGAGGTTTCACTGGATGAGCTTCCGCCTCGTTGCAAGTGCGGTTCTCTCTTGAAAGATGATGTGGTTCACTTTACAGAGCCAATACCCACAGATGTGATGCAAGAATCAGAACAAGAAGCCTTGAAATGTGACCTGATGCTGATTTGTGGCACGTCAGCGGTAGTTTATCCTTTTGCTAATCTGCCGAGAATGGCAAGATATCGCACCAGCAGATTAATAGCGGGTTTGGAGATAGTAGGATACAGATCGAAAGTCAAGATAATAGAGGTGAATGCTGACCCGACGCCGCTGACACAAGAAGGAGTCTCGGATTATCTAATTCAAGGCAAGACAGGCGAGATATTGCCCAGGATAGTTGAGGAAGTGAAAAAACACCTGGGTTAGCTGCCGAGCTCTCCACATTCATAAAGAACAAGAGTGACGGCAACCAGAGCCGCTGTTTCAGCCCGTAAGACACGTTTGCCGAGCGTTACTGGTATTATGCCTCTGCTACGGGCAAACTCAACTTCCTGAGCAGAGAATCCCCCTTCAGGACCGATGAAGATATTTATGGTGGTGGCATTTCGTTCTCGAAGGACATTCTTCAACCCGAGCTCACTTTCCTCTTCCCAGGGAAGCATAGAGAGACCGAAGGCTGAGTCACAGGCTTTCTCAAACGGTAATAACGGCTCCAAAAGTGGCAGCTTGCCACGCTGCGACTGTTCGGCTGCTTCAGTGATGATAGTTTGCCAGCGGCTCATGCGCGTCTTGCCGATGTCTCGAGAAACGCATCGTTCACAAAGCATGGGAGTAAAGCTGGCGACGCCAACCTCAGTGCATTTTTGCAGGACGAATTCGAACTTACTGCCTTTGAGAAGAGCTTGATAGAGATGAACCTGGACCTTCGGTTCGTTCGGGCAAAAGGAACAGTCAATGATTTCTCCTCTCACCATGTTCTTATCCACGCTGCTAAGCTTGATCTGGTATTGGAAGCCAGTGTTATCAAGGACAATGAGGCTCTGTCCCGGCTTTGCCCTGAGCACGTTGTGAATTTGGAGAGCTTGCTTGCCCTTGATACAAACCTTGTCCCCCTCTATTCGCTCCTGAGGGATGAAAAAGCGGTGCATGCTATGAGATTAACCCAAAGGGTTTCCTGTTTACATGACTCTCTTGAGCCTGGGGTTGGGAGTGATGCCAGGCATTCTGCCTCTTTTGGCGATCGGTTTGCCATTTACTTCGTGGAGGTCAGCGGTGAAGTCAATAGGTTTGGCGTCGCTGATATAGCTGCCCACGGCGAAGATATCCACAGGTGCCCCTTCGCCTATGAAATATTTGATTCGTTCCGGGTCAAGCCCACCGCTGACCACTATCTTCACATCCTTGAATCCCTCCAGATCCAGCCAGGCTCGGATTTCCTTGACCAGCTCAGCAGTAACCCGACCTCTTTCCGACGGGGTGTCTAACCGTACACCCTGCAGTTTTCCTTGCATAGCTTTAGCTACGGTGATACTTTCTCGAACCTCGTCTTCGAAGGTGTCTACCAGAACGATGCGCGGGACTTCGGGAGGCATATGTTTGTCAAAGGCTAAGCTAGCTTTTACGGTGTTGCCCAGGATAATGATAAGGGCATGGGGGATGGTGCCGGTGGGTTTGATGCCAGCAAGCTTGGCACCGGCAGTGGTGGCGCAGCCGACACAGCCTCCTACTATAGCGGAGTATTCCATGATGCCCGCTACAGAAGGATGGACATGGCGCGCTCCGAAGCTGATGATGGGAATCCCACGCGCAGCTTCGACACATTCCCGAGCGGCAGTAGCCCAGCCACTGCAGTGAGAAAGCATGCCCAGGTAAGCTGTTTCATAGGTGCCATAGCTTTGATAGGGGGCTGTTATGCGCATAACAACTTCTTTCTTGTCGAAAGATTCGCCTTCAGATAATGCCCAGACCTCACGGTTGTTCTCGGGCAGGACTTTGGCGAGCAGGGCTTTGACTTCTTCGATGCCACAAAGAATACCGTCCCGGCGCGGGAATACCTCCATAGTAGCTACGGGGTTGACGCCTTCTCTCTTCAGTATTTCCACCGTGCGGACGAAATATATATCAGCGGTTTCTCCGCTTAGCCAGGGCTCAGGAATTTCAAAGCGAGGTGAAGGGACCTCGATTACAGGCTTAATAAGCTTGGCGCCCAGCACCTTCTCCATATGTTCCAGGGCGAAGAAATGGGCTTTTTCGTCGAAGGAAGCAACGCAACCAACAGGCACCTCGACATCATAACCTCTAGCTCGCGCATCGGCTACTGTGTGGAGCACACAGATGTCGGTGCATACGCCGCACATGACCAATGTCTCAGGCTTTAGCGCCTTCAGTTTCCTTTCCAGAGGCGTGTCATGAAAACCGCTGAAGGTTTTCTTGGGTACGACTTCACCGGGATACTGAGAAAGCTCCGGTATGATTTCAGCTTCAGAAGTCCCTTGAATGCAGTGACGAGGAAACATTTTGAATTCAGGGTCATCGGGCGTGTGCTGGTCGCACACATAAAAAATCCTACTTCCCGATCTTGTTTCTTGTGCCAACAGTTTTTGGATGTTAGGGATAATGCTCCGAGCTCGCGCACCACAGTAAAGAGGATAACCTTCCTCCAGAAACCCCCGAAGCATATCAATGACCAGCACTACTCTAGCCATCTGTTACCACTAATCAGGTTCAAGGCTGTAGCTTTTCTGCAAAAAGGCGATGTAATCGTCTAGCAAAAAAGCTGCTTTGTTGCTATCTCCTTTCCGCAAAACTTCTAAAATATTCTGGAGCATTCGCAATTCTGTGTCTAGCTGAGGCACAAGATTACAGATGTTGCCGCAACAAGAACTCCACTCCGCTCTGGCTAGATGCGATTCCTTTGCCCGTATCATGTTTTCCAAGGCAACAACACATTCTGACTTTTTCCTGGAATCAGCCATCTTATCTCTGAGGGAAATAAGGCTGTTCATAGCTTCTTTGCTAATCATAAACATTTCTTGCTCCTGCAGGAAGAACCTTAGTTGTAACACCTACATTTTAGACGAATAGCAAACGGTTGAAGTCCGAAGTTCATGGCTTCGGGTCTTGTATTGTCAGCCTTAGTGTCGGAAGTGGCGGACACCAGTAAACACCATGGCCACATTGTATTTGTCAGCTAATGCAATTACCTCTTTATCTCTGACCGAACCACCTGGCTGAATGATGGCGGTAACTCCATGTCTTATAGCCAGTTCCGGTCCGTCGGGGAACGGGAAGAAGGCATCTGAAGCAAGAACAGCGCCTTTGGCTCGCTCGCCAGCCCGTTTCAAAGCTATCTCAACGCTCACCACCCGGCTGGGCTGTCCAGCGCCCATTCCCACCAAGGACTTGTCCCTGGCGATAACTATGGCGTTAGATTTTATAGCTTTGACTGCCTTCCAAGCAAATAAGAGGTCAGCGAGCTCAACTTCGCTAGGCGGGCGTTTGGTTACAATCCGAGGTTTGAATTCCGATTCGGTCATAGCGTCCGGAACTTGGGCTAGGAAACCGCCTCGTACCTGACGAAAATCGAGGCGGGATTCGGACAAAGAAGAACGGTAAGGAGCTGCCTTAATCAGACGCAGACTTTCTTTTCGCCCCAGCAGTTGAACAGCTTTTTTCTGGTATCCCGGAGCAACAATAACATCATAGTGAGTTTTGTCTATTTCTTGAGCGACAGCCAGGGTGATCGTGCGGTTGCTGGCAACTATACCGCCGAAGGCGGCTACAGGGTCGCCGGCTAAAGCTCGGCGGTAAGCCTCGGCTAAATCATTGTATGAAGCCAGTCCACAAGAGTTGTTATGCTTTATTATGGCAACAGTGGGCTCAGTGAAGTCAGCCAATAGATTCAAAGCAGCATCTATGTCCAGGAGATTGTTAAAGGAAATTTCGGGTCCGCTAAGCTGTTCCAGCAATGCCAAGCCGTTTTGGCGCTGTTTGATATTTTGTTCAATGTAAAAGGCAGCTTGCTGGTGGGGATTCTCGCCGTAACGCAAGCTACGAGCCTTTTTTAAGGCTATGGTCATCTCCTCCGGAAAGAGTTCGTCGTTGAGATATTGGGCGATAGCTGTATCATAAAGAGCTACGTGCTGGAAAGCTTTTTGAGCCAGGCGCTTCCTGTGTGCCAGCTCTATATTGCCCTGGCGCAGCTTCTCCAGTATCGTGTCATAATCCCTCGGGTCAACCACCACCAGGACAGAAGGGAAGTTCTTGGCTGCGGAGCGAATCATGGTGGGTCCCCCGATATCTATGTTTTCTAGCGCTTCATCCAGTGAAACTTCAGCCTTGGTTACTGTTTCGACAAATGGGTAGAGGTTGACCACCACCATGTCAATGAGCTGGATATGGTTCTGACTTAGCTGCGCCAGATGCTGGGGTAAATCGCGTCGGGCGAGTATGCCTCCATGCACAGCCGGATGCAGAGTTTTCACTCGACCGTCAAGGATCTCGGGGAATCCCGTGAGCTCTGAGACGCTATGTACGTCTATCCCAGCAGCCTCCAGAGACTTCTTGGTTCCGCCTGTACTATATATCTCAACGTTCAGTTCTTTGAGACCACGGGCAAAATCTATCAGCCCTGATTTGTCTGAAACGCTGATTATGGCGCGCACAGTACCCCCTATTCTATTGTCACCTTTTCATTGTTCTTTCGCTTTATTATCTCGCCGATAACTTTAGCATCGGGCAGCATCTTGACAATCTTATCTGCCTCCTGAGGCGCACAAACAATAGCCATGCCTATCCCCATATTGAACACCTGGTACATTTCCGCTTCTTCGATATCACCTCGTTTTTGAATGAGCTTGAAGATGGGCAGGATGTTCCAGGAACGCTTGTTGATTCGAGCAGCGACTCCTTGGGGTAGGATACGAGGAATATTGCCGACAAAGCCGCCGCCTGTAATATGGGCTATGCCTTTGATTAGAGGCAGGACTGGCTTGAGTTGGGGATAGTAGCAACGATGAACTTGAAGCAATTCTTCACCAAGGCTTTTGCCCAGCTCGGGGTAGACCTTGTTCAAGCATGATGGGTTTGTATCTATAGCGAAGACTTTTCGCACCAGCGAGTAGCCATTAGTATGCAAGCCAGAAGAGGGCAAGCCAAGGATTATATCCCCGGGAACAATATCAGTGCCATAGATGATGTTTTTCTTCTCCACAACTCCCACAATAAAGCCTACTAGGTCATAGTTCCCCTCTGAGTATATGCCGGGCATTTCAGCAGTCTCACCGCCGACTAACGAGCATCCGACTTGTCGGCAAGCCCGGACTATTCCCGAAACGATGGCTTCTATTTGCTTGGGCTGAAGCTTACCCATAGCAACATAGTCAAGGAAGAAAAGGGGTTCTGCACCACAGCAGAGGATATCATTTACGCAGTGGTTGACAATGTCCATCCCTACGGTGTCGTGCTTGCCCATAAGCGAAGCTATTTTGAGTTTGGTGCCGACTCCATCCGTGCTGGAAACCAAGACTGGCTCTCGGTATTTTTTGAGCTGAAACATACTGCCAAAGAATTCTGAGCCAATCACTTCAGGACGGAAAGTGGTGCGTGCTTGCTGGGCAATGGCTTTCTTTACTTGGTCAGCAAAGCTTATGTCTACACCGGCAAGGGCATAAGCTTTTCTAGTGCTCGGCTTCAACAAGATTCTCCTTGGGAAGGACTTCCAGAGCCAGTTTGTCCATTTCGATTTGGACCGGGATGGGATATTCGCCGGTAAAACAGGCAAGGCAGAAGATATCACGGGGGAGGTCTACAGCTCGAATCAGACCGTCAAGGCTGAGGTATCCCAGTGAATCCACTCCGAGATGTTCGCGAATTTCGGGGATGGTTTTCCTGGCGGCGATAAGTTCCCATCTGGTAGCCATGTCTACTCCGAAGAAGCAAGGGTAACGGATTGGCGGAGCACAGATACGGAGGTGAACTTCGGTGGCGCCAGCTTTCCTGAGCAAGTTAACTACACGCGGAGTAGTGGTGCCACGAACAATGCTATCGTCCACAACTACTAGCCTTTTGCCTGCAATTACGCGGGAAAGGGGGTTAAATTTTAGCTGGACACCCAGCTCGCGTATCCTTTGCTCAGGCTCGATAAAGGTCCGTCCTACATAGCGGTTTTTTAACAAGCCTTCGCAGTATGGAATATGTGAAGCAAGAGAATAACCAATCCCGGCGGCAGTAGCGGAGTCGGGGATGCCCATGACAAAATCAGCGGCTACAGGGTATTCTTCAGACAGTATTCTGCCCATAGCTTGCCGCGCTGGGTAAAGCAGTTTACCCTGGATGATGCTATCAGGGCGGGCGAAGTAGATATATTCGAAAATGCACAAAGCCATTCTGTCGCTTGGCTTCTTAAAGCTGTGTATCCCGTGGCTATCAATGGTTACTATTTCCCCGGGTTCAATTTCCCTTATAAATTGGGCGCCTATATGGTCAAGAGCGCAACTCTCCGAGGCGACACACCATCCGCTGTCAATGGCTCCCAGGCATAAGGGACGCACCCCGAGGGGGTCTCGAACTGCGATAAGTTCATCTTCAGTCAGGATTGCCAGGGAGTAAGCTCCTTGGAGGCGGGGCATAGCGTACTCTATTTTCTTCAGCCAGTTATGTCCAGGGGAAGCCAAAATCAGATTAGCGATGACCTCCGAATCGCTGCTGGTGTGGAACTGATACCCACGCTCCTGGAGTTCATCACGGAGCGGTTTGGCATTGATGATATTGCCGTTATGTGCTAAGGCGATGGTCAGTCCATCTGATTTTGTTACAATGGGCTGGGCATTTGCAGGTTTGCTTGAACCCGTGGTGGAGTAGCGATTATGCCCGATACCAATATGGCCTTTGAGCAAAGCAAGATTGGTTTCTGTAAATGCCTGAGAAACTAGCCCCATACAGGTATGCGCTCTTATCCCGTTGCCATCGCTAACAGCAATACCGGCACTTTCTTGACCACGATGCTGTAAAGCGAAGAGGGCAAAAAAAGCCGTTTGAGCGATGTTTATGCCTGGAGCATAAACACCAAACACGCCGCAACTTTCATGCATAAAAAGTTGCCTTTACAGGGCAATTATAAAGTATTCTTGCTTTTTCGGTCAATTTCTTGTCCTCGTTCAATACCTTAGTGACACATCACCTCATTTCTTTTGCTTTCAAGGTAACACTTAAGAAACTCCTTGGGTGAGGTAGCCCAGGGATTGATG
>OGCI01002219.1_pt1 | contig 13450 bp, 9 predicted proteins | sample 1570021 | NCBI WGS metagenome assembly OGCI01 (sample SAMN06264664, study PRJEB24512) | hot springs metagenome | isolation source: Hot spring water | place: South Africa: Tshipise | collected 2015-06-21 | reverse complement strand
TCGGGCAGGTCGGCGGGGGTCAGGGTCTGGTAGAGCACGCCGTCTACATACCAGCGCAGCATCCCCGGCTCCCACTCGAGCGCAAAAACATGGAAGGCATCGGCAAAGTCGGTAGAAATCCGGTAGGACCTGGTAATGCCCTCGCCGCCGGAGTAGCCGGGGCCGTGGATGGTGCCGTGGACGGTGCGCGGCTCACGCCCAATGTGTTCCATAATGTCAATCTCGCCGCAATTGGGCCATCGCACCGGGCCAAAGTTGCTGCCCAGCATCCAGAACGCCGCCCAAAGGCCCTGTCCACGGGGGAGCTTAATGCGGGCCTCGATGCGCCCGTAGCGCTGCTCAAACTTGCCCTTGGTATTGATGCGCCCCGAAGTGTAACGGCAAGGGCCATACCAGCAGCGCAAACCCGGCAGACGCTGCTCGAGCGCGGCAATTACCAGGTTGCGCCCGTCGTGCACCAGGTTCAGGGTCGATTCGGTGTAGTACTGTAGCTCGCTGTTGCCCCAGCCCCAGCCGCCCGTCTCGATGTTCCATTTGCTGCGGTCCACTGGGCTGCCCAGGGGCAGATTGAACTCATCGGCCCAGACCAGCCGCCAGCCCGGCAGCTCCTGGGCCAGGGCCCCTGGCAGGGCCAGCAACAAGATCGCCAACAGCCTAAAAAAGTTCTGCTTCATAAGGCTGATCCTCCCATACTTGAGATTTAAACCTCCCAATCCAATGCCGGCCTTATTCCGGCTACTTTGGGCAGTACTAGCTATAGGCCTCTCCCTGCGCCGGCTCGAGCCCCCGGTAGGCAAAGTAGTCAAAATCTGCGTGGAGCCGCGCCCCACTCAAATCCTGCACGCACAGCCCGATAAAAGTACCGGTGAAGCCCAGCCCCCGGCAGTGGTCGTCGGAAAGTTTGTAGGCAGGAAAGCGCAGGGGAATCTCGCTCCAGTCTGTCCCGTTGGCCGAGTAGGCAAAGCCGAAAGTATCGCGCTCGTAGCGCACCCTGAGGTAGACCCGGCGCCAGCCTTCAATGGTCAGCTCCTGATCCAGGGGTTCGTTGTAGTGGCCGTTATCGCAGGCCAGCAGGTTCAGGGTCTTGCCCAGGTCTTGGTCGCGGCTCACCCGCAGGTACACCCAGTTGCCGGTGTCGTAGTAGCAGACCAGCCCCGCCATCTGCTGGAAGTGCCGGGGTTCAAACTCGAGCACAGTCTCGGCCTCGGCAAGGAAGTGCTGCAAGCGGCGGGCCACCAGGCTCTGGCGGTGGCGCGAACTCAGCGACTCCCGCCCATACAGGCGCAGGTAGCCGGGGCGCTCGGTCAGCGAGAGCCAGGAGGGGTCGGGGGGGTGGCGCAGGGTCTGAAAGTGCAGGCTAAGGCTGGGGGCCTCAAACTCGTCGCGTTCGGGTTCCTGGGGCCAGGGGTGGGGGGGGAGGGCCGGGGCTTCGACCTCCAGGGCCGGGGTGTTTTCCCCGTGCCAGAGCCGGGGCCAGCCGTCCGGGCTCCAGCGGATTTTCTGCAGGGCGGTTTCGCGGCCCAGAGGGCAGTGGCGCCGGAGGGCCTGGGGGGGCTCGAGGGGACGCCCGACCAGGTGGGCCATGTACCACTCCCCTTGCTGGGTTCGCACCAGCGAAGCATGGCCGGCTTTTTGCAGGGGCAGCTCGGGGCGACCTCGAGCGGTCAGGGTTGGGTAGCAGGGGTCTACCTGGTAAGGCCCCTCAATCTGGCGCGAACGGGCCACCGTCACGGCATGTTCATAGGTGGTGCCCCCTTCGGCTACCACCAGGTAATACCAGCCATCCTTCCTGTACAGGTGCGGCCCCTCGGTCACCCCCAGGGGGGTTCCCCGGAAGATGTTGTGCACCGGCCCCACCAGCCGCTTTTGTGCTGGGTCGTACTCCTGCAAGAGAATTCCAGCAAAGGCGTTGCGGCCCTTGCGGTGGTCCCAGAGCATGTTCAGAAGCCATTTGCGCCCGTCCTCGTCGTGGAAGAGCGAGGGGTCGAAGCCCGAGGAATTGAGATATACCGGCTCCGACCAGGGGCCTTCGATACGGGGGGCCGTCACCAGGTAGTTGTGTGCGTCCTTGAAAACCTCCCCGTTGCCCCAGGTCTTTACGTCGGTGTAGATCAGGTAGAACTGCTCCCCATCGTGGCTCAGGCAAGGAGCCCAGATACCCCCAGAGTCGGGATTGCCCAGCATCTGAAGCTGCGAGGTGCGAGTCAGGGCATAGCCGATGGGCCGCCAGTGCACCAGATCGCGCGAGTGGTGCAAACGCACCCCCGGCCACCACTCGAAGGTGGAGGTGGCAATAAAATAGTCATCCCCCACCCGCAGAATCGAGGGATCGGGGTGGAAACCCGGCAGGATGGGGTTGAGAATCCGGGTCATGGGTTGGCTACCACCTCCCGCAGAAAACCCCGGAACCAGAGGCCGCTTGCTTTGATGGTGCGCTTCTGGTTGGAAAAATCCACGTACACCAGCCCAAAGCGTTTGGAATAGCCCTCGGCCCACTCGAAGTTATCCAGCAGGCTCCAGGCAAAGTAGCCTTTCAGGGGCGCGCCATGCCGCAGGGCCTGCAAGCAGAGGGCCAGGTGGCGCTGGAAGTAGCGGGTACGCTCGAGGTCGTGCACCTGCCCATCGGCCCCCAACACATCGGGATAGGCTGCCCCGTTCTCGGTGATGTAGATGGCTTTTGGGCGGTACTCCCGGCCAACCCGCACCAGGGTTTCGTAGATTCCCTCTGGGTAAACCTCCCAGTCCATATCGGTGTGTTCCTCGCCGGCCCGCACATACTGGAAGCGGTAGGGCTCGAGGTCGCCGTTTTTGACCACCGCGCGGGAGTAGTAGTTGATGCCCAGGAAGTCGGTAGGTGCCGCGATGGTCTTCAGGTCGTCGCCCTGCACCGGCGGGGCTTCGCTGTACAGGGCCAGCATGTCCGCGGGGTAGCCAAAGCCATACAGCGGATCCAGGTACCAGCGGTTCTGGAAACCGTCGAAGCGACGGGCCGCGGCCACATCGGCGGGGTCGGGAGAGGCCGGGTGGCCCGGCGAGAGGTTGAGGGTGATGCCCACCTGAGCCCCAGGCACGTTTTGGCGAAGGATCGGCACGGCCAGCCCGTGGGCCAGCAGCAGGTGATGCGAAGCCCGTACGGAAAGGTTCAGATCCTGTCGCCCCGGCGCATGAACGCCGATGTGGTAGCCCAGATAGGCCGAGCACCAGGGTTCGTTGAGGGTAATCCAGTGCTTGACCCGATCCCCCAGGTGCCGGGTGATCTGGTCGGTGTACTCGGCAAAGGCATAGGCGGTCTCCCGCTCCGGCCAGCCGCCCTGGTCTTCCAGGGGCTGGGGCAGGTCCCAGTGGTAAAGGGTGACCCAGGGGGTAATACCCTGTGCCAGAAGGGTGTCTACCAGCCGGCTGTAAAAGTCCAGGCCCCTGGGGTTCACCGCCCCCCGGCCCTGGGGCAGGATGCGGGGCCAGGCCAGCGAGAAGCGGTACGCGTTCACCCCCAGTTCCTTCATCAGGGCGATGTCCTCTGGATAGCGGTGGTAATGGTCGCAGGCCACATCGCCGTTATGGCCGCCCTTTATTTTTCCGGGGGTATGGCTGAAGGTATCCCAGATGCTAAGCCCGCGTCCGTCTTCAGACACAGCCCCTTCAATCTGATAGGAAGAAGTAGCCGTGCCCCAAATGAAGTCTCGAGGGAAGTCGCTTCGTTTCATGGATCTCCTAGGGTTGTTGCAAGGTGCGCTGAAGGGCAAAGTAAGCCGGTTTGGGCTGGTAGTCGACATCGAAGATGAGGGGTTCGCTGGCCCCCCGCCAGGAGTGGGCGTCGGTGAAGCCCCACAGGGTAAAGGCTTTGCAGCGGGGCTGGCGCAGGCAGATTTGCAGCACCTCCCGGTACACCTGGGCCTGCTTTTCCAGGCGTTCGGCCCTGGAGCCCGCGCTGCCCAGGCGCACATCCATCTCGGTAATGTGAATTTCCAGGCCGAGCTGGGCGAAGCGCTCGAGGTTCTCCGCCATCCGCACCTGCCGGGGAGCGAAGCTCGAGTCCACATGCACCTGGAAACCCACCCCATCCAGCGGAACCCCTTTTGCCTTCAGGGACTTCAAGAGCGCATAGATGGCATCCGACTTGGCCCCCAGGCCCTCGGCCCCGTAGTCGTTGTAGAACAGCTTGGCGCTGGGGTCGGCCGCACGGGCTAGCTGAAAGGCTTTTTCCAGGTAGCCTGGTAGAACGTCAAAAGGGGTTGAGCGCAGTTTGGCATCGTCGCCGATGGCCTCGTTCACCACGTCCCAGTAGGCAATTTTGCCGCGGTAGCGCCCCACCACCGTGCGGATATGGTCGCTCAGGATGGCCTCCATCTCGGCAGCGGTGAAGGTGCCGTACATCCAGCGGGGCAGTTGCTGGTGCCAGACCAGGGTATGCCCCCGCACCGCCTGCCGGTTCTTCCGGGCGAAGTCTAAAAGCAGATCGGCAGCGGCAAAGTTGTACTGACCTCGAGTGGTTTGCAGTGCCCCCCACTTCATCACGTTCTCGGCCACCACCAGGTTGAACTCCCGGGCCAGCACCCGGGCATACTCGGGCTCCTGTAGAAGAAGGCTTGGTTCTACAGCCGCTCCAATCTGGATTTTTCGCGCCTCGGCCAGGTTTCGCAGCGGCGGACCCGGCTGGGCCAGTACCAGCAGTCCCAAAAAGATTCCCACCAAGGCCCCTCTGGACATAAGCATCAGGCCTCCTAGTTCTTGACGGCTCCGCTGGTCAACCCCTCCATGAGTTGCCGGGCCGCTATAGCAAAAACCAGCAGCAGCGGAGCGACCATCAGGGCCGTACCGGCCATAATCGCGCCCCACTCCACATCGGTAGCCCCTTGCAGGGTGCGCAGCACCACCGGTATGGTCTTGGTCTCCTGGGTTCGCATAATCACGTTCACATCGGCAAAACGGTTCCAGGAGCCGATAAAGGTAATCAGGCCCAGGGTGCCCAGGGCTGGGCGGATGAGGGGGAGCACAATGCGCCAGTAAATCTGAAACTCGCTGCAGCCATCTATACGGGCCGCATCCACCAGCTCTTTGGGAATGGCCGAAATAATATACTGCCGCATCATAAAGATGCCCAAAGCACCGGCCATGGCCGGCACCCAGAGGGCTTTGGGGGTGTTGATCCAGCCAATTTGGAATATGAGCAGGTAGAAGGGAATCAGGTTGAGGATGGCCGGCACCAGCAAGGTGGCCATGACCACCGCAAAGAGCTGTTCGCGCCAGCGGAACTGGTACATGGCAAAGCCAAAACCCGCCAGGCTGCAAAAGAACAGGCTGGTGATGGTGGTCATCAAAGCCAGGTAAAGGTTATTCCAGTAAGCCCGCCAAAAAGGAATTTTGTCAATCAAAATCTGGTAGTTGGTCAGGAAATGCTCGCCAAACCACAAGGGGGGTGGAAATCCGAAAATCTCCGAGCGCTGGTGGGTGGCAAAAACGAACATAAAGTAGAACGGCGCTACGGTCAGTATCCCTCCCAGCGCCAGGAGGGTGTAGCCCCCCACGCGCAGCAGGAAACTTCCCAGCAACCCTGTTTTTTCCGCCATCTTAATCCCCTCCCCGGGCCGCACGGCCAAAAATCAGGTTGTTGAGGTAGGTGAGTATGCCGATAAAAATAAAAAGAATCCAGGCAATGGAGGCCGCCGTGCCCATCTCGAGCCATTCAAAAGCCGTGCGATACATGTACATGGTGGCGGTCTGCCCGCCGGGTGTGGCCGCGCTGGCTCCCCCATTGAGCAGCACAAACGGCTGCTCAAAGAGCTGCATGTTGCCGATGATGGTCAGGCTTATTGCAAAAAACATCATGGGCCGCAGCAGGGGTAAGGTGATGTAGCGAAACTGCTGGATGCGGCTGGCCCCATCTACCGAGGCGGCTTCGTACAGGTCTTTGGGGATGGCCTGAATGGCAGAGAGGTACAGCAAAGTGTTCCAGCCCGTAAACTGCCAGACCACCACCAGTGCGATGGCATACTTGATGTTGGCGCTGGTAAACCAGTTGATGTTCTGGTCCGGCAACAACAGGCCCAGCAAAGGCCAGGTGTTGAGGTGGGCAATAACCAGATTGATTACGCCGTTGTGGGTAGCAAAAAGGGTGTTGAAGATAAGGGCCACAGCCACCGAGGAAGTGATGTAGGGCAGGAAGTAAACCGCCGTGACAAAGGTCTTGAAACGGCTGAGCACCATGTGAATGACAAAGGCCAGCGGAATGGCAATTAGGTGTTGTGGAACCCCGGAAAATACCCCCAGCCAGATGGTGTTCCACAGGGAGCGCAGGAACATGGGGTCGGTAAGGGTGAAGGTGTAGTTCTCGAGGCCCACGTGCTTCCACCGACCCCACCCATCACTGGGTGTCCAGGCCTGAAACGACATGTACAAGGAGAAAAGCGTTGGGTACAGGCCAAAAATCAAGAAAAGGATAAAAAAGGGGCTAACAAAGATGTAGGGTGCATAGCGCCGCTGGAAGCTGCTCCAGCGCATGGCTAGGGTGGGGCCGCCGCCAGGGGTTGTGGTGCCAACAGACTCTCGCACGGATGCTCCTCTTTAGGTAGCCTGGGGCTTTCAGGGCAAATGTGCCATAAGGTGATGGAAGCTTTTCCCCCGGCCACAGAAAGGGGGGAGAAGGGCCGGCCCTTCTCCCCTTGGCTGGACTAGCGCATACGGCGTTCGATCAAGCGCTTGGCCTCGGCCAGGGCCGTCGGGATGTCCTTACCCTCGTCCAGCACCTGTGCAAGCGCCTGGCTCACTATCTCGTTGGCCACACGGTCGTACTTGTTGGCACGCAGGGGCCTGACCTTGCGAGCGGCCTCGCGCCACAGCAGACGGGCCTTCTGACCACCCAGGAACTCCACGGGCTCCTCGAAAGAAGGGTCTTCCTGGGCTGCCAGCAAGGCGGGGAAGGCACCGATGGCCTTGAAAGCGGCCACTTGCGCTTCCTTGGTGGTGGTTACAAACTTGATGAACTCCCAGGCCAGGGCCTTGTTCTTGGACGTGGAGGAAATCGCATAGAAGCTACCGCCCCAGGAAGCGTACATACCCTCGGGAAGTTGCTGTACCCGCCACAGCCCCTTGGTTTCCGGGGCCATCCAGTTTTGCAGGTGGCCTTGCAGCCAGGCTCCGGAGAACTGCGTGGCTACGGTTCCTTTCTTGAAAGCATCGTACCACTCGTTGGACCAGGCCCCAATCCGGGCATCCAGGCCAGCAGCGCGAATGTTTTTGGCCAGCTCAAAGGCCCGCACGAAGCGAGGGCTGTCCACCACCACTTTTCCCTGGGCATCAAAGTAAGGGCTGTTGTTGGCCGGAGTGGTGGCAAAAATGTTAATCCAGGCCACGTCGGCGGCATCGGCAATCAGGAAAGCGCCCGTGGTGGCCTTGATCTTGCGGCCAGCGGCGATGTAGCCCGGCCAGGTCATCATATTTTTGGGGTCTACCCCCGCTTTTTGCAAAACATCCACCCGATAGAAGAAGGTACCGGGGCCGATATCCACCGGCATTGCAATAAACCGCCCATCCGCCGCAGAGGCCTGGGCAACGGTATAGGGGGTAAAAAGCTTCTTGTACTGCTCGGCGTTGTACGGGGCTTTGTTCAGGTCTTCAAAGCCCTGCCCTTCGGCAAAGCGGCCCACAAACCCAATCTCGATGGCCGCCACATCGGGCAGGCCCTGTCCGGTAGCCAGCGCAGTGGTGAGGGCGTTGTGGTGGTCGGCATACTGCTGGATAACCAGCTTAACTTCCACGTTGGGGTACTTCTTGTTGAAAAGGGGGATTTGAGCCTTGAGGGCGTCGTCGAGGTTGGGGAAAACCCCCACCGTAAGGGTGGTCTTTTGGGTAAAGCCCAGACCAAACAGCGCCAGCAGTACCAAAAGTGACAGGATTCGCTTCATGGTTTCCTCCTAGATAAACAAGGTTTCCTGAGCCGGATTTGAAAGCGCTTTCAAAGTTTTTTTGCCGTTAAACCCACCTCCTTCACTCGGAAAAACTAAGTCACGGGGTGCATCACCAGAGCACCCGACGAACGTAGCATGGCGGTGGATTCCCGCACGACCAGGCGGGGGGAGAGTGGTTTGGGCGAGTAGTGCTGGCCTTCAAGCAAGGCCAGCACCAGCCGCGCGGCCTCCCAACCCATTTCCGGGCCGGGCTGCCGCACCGTGGTGAGGGGTGGGGTAAAGTAGCTCGAGCTCGGCAGGTCGTCAAAACCTACCAGGGAAACATCGTGAGGAACACGAATCCCCCGTCGGTACAAAGCCACGCTGGCCCCATAAGCCATCTGGTCGTTGGCAGCAAAGATGGCCGTAAACAACGCGCCTCGAGCCAGCAGCGACTCCACCGCCAGTACCCCAGACTGTTCCATATAGTCCCCCACCGTAACCAGGCTGGGGTCGAAGGGTATGTTTGCGTCCTCGAGGGCCGCCCGATAGCCCTCGAGGCGTTCGATGGCGTCGGGGTGTGAGGTAGGGCCCGCGATGTGGGCAATCCGTCGGTGGCCCAGCTCGACGAGGTGTTGCACACCCTCGTAGGCGCCTTTCCGGTTGTCTATGCCCAAGCACTTCAGGCCCGGTATTTTGCGGCCCACCACCACCACCGGCATGGTCTTGACCAGTTCCCGCAGCCGTTCCTGCGGTACGCTACCATCCATAACGATCAGGCCATCCACCTGGCGGCCCACCAGCACCTTCAAGGCCGCTTCTTCCTGGTCGGCCCGCCAGTGTCCGCTGGCAAAGATGGGGTGGTAGGCGGTTCCCTCGAGGGCCCGCTCCACGCCTTTGAGCATCTCGCCGTAATAGGGGCTGCTTATTTCCTGGGTGACAACCCCGATGGTCAGCGAGCGCCCCTGGGCCAGGCCTTTAGCCATGATGTTGGGGCGGTAGTGCAGGCGTTCGATGGCCCGCAAAACGGCCTCCCGCTTGCTGGCCTTAACTCGAGCGGTACCGTTGATGACCCGCGAAACGGTGCTGGGCGAGACCCCGGCCTCGCGGGCTACATCACTGAGGGTCACGGCTTCGCGCAAAATGCCTCCGGACTGAAATGACTTCTTGAATCAAGAGTAAATCAGATTTTGAAAGCGCTGTCAAGAGGTTTGCGCTATCTGCGGCAACCCTTTAGCAGCCAGCCCCCAGGGTGCGGGCTTACAGTTGCGTGCCCCTCCTGGGTGAGCGATGATAAGGCCCATGGACTTGCTGGTGGTGGTACCTCATCCCGACGATGAGGTGTTTGGAGCGGGCGGAACGCTCATCCAGTATGCCGACTGGGGCCTGGAAACCGGACTGATTACCCTGACCAAAGGTGAGGCCGGACGAACCCTGGGCCTTTGCAAGCCAGAGGAGCTGGGCGAGCAGCGAGCAAAAGAGCTTCGGCAGGCAGTGCAAATTCTTAAGCTGGGCCATTTCGAGCTATACGACTTCCCCAATGGGCTACCCAACAGTGCGGCAGAAGGAGAGGCCAGGGGCCACGGTTTTGCCACACCGCAGGGGGTGGCCGATCATCCCGAAATTGTAGATTTGCTGCTATGGCGCCTTGAGGTGCTGCGCCCCAGGGCCATCATTACCTTTGGCCCCAATGGCTCCAACCGCCACCCCGACCACGTCGCCACCCATCAGTTTGTGGTTAAAGCCGCCAGGAGGTCGGGGCAAAAGATAAAGCTGTTTTTCTATGCGCCCCCTCAGCCCTTGCCAGAGTACCTGGAAGGCTGGCTACCCCCCAACCATGTGCGCCATCTGCCCATGGAGGTTTTGCTGCAGAAATTGCGGGCCATGGCCCAGCACCGCACCCAGGCCCTGTCGGTGCTCAACTTTATGGATCGCTTTAGCTACCGGCTGGCCACCGAGACCTTTCACCTGGCTGGTTACGAGGGGCCTATGCAGCACGAGCTGCTCTGGTATGCCCGCCCCTGGGGAAGTGTTCCGGCTGACGGTTGTGTGCCACCCCCAAGGTTAGACTCAAACCCATGAGAGAGCGCATGTATGCCATCACCACCCCCGAAGAGGCCGATGCTTTTATTGACAGTCGGCCTGTTACGGCCATCTTTAAGGCCGGCACCTGCCACAAAACCATGCAAGGCTGGGGCAACGTGGAAAAAGTCTTGCGGGAACGGCCCGAAATTCCGGTGGGCATCATCAAGGTAGTGGAACACCGCCCAGCCTCGAACCGGGTAGCCGAGCGCAGCGGCATTGTGCACCACTCGCCCCAGATTATTTTGTTTCGCAACGGACAGCCGCTTTTCGAGCTAAACAACTGGGACATTACCCTGGTGAACCTCGAGCAGCTCTTCAGCCAGCACCTTCCGGATGTCCGGGCCGAACACCCACAGGAAGGGGCTAAAAGCAACCTCGAGCCCTACAAGCGCCTTTTGGATGCCTACCTGAGCGGGGCAGTAAGTGAGCAGCAGTTTACCTGGACCTACCTCAACATGTTCCGCGAGGACGCTTCGCTGCGCTCGCAGGAGGAGTTTGAGCTACTCAACTCGCTGTTTGGCAATCCTGATGAGCACCACATCCACCTCTTGAGCATCCTGCAGTTTGAGCAAGCCAACCCCCAGGCCACCCCCCTATACGAGCGGGCACAAAGCCTGCGGGCCCGGCTCGACACGCTCTGAACCCGGCCCCTCTGCGTTCAACAGCCCGCCAAGGCAGCCCCAACGATAGGCCCAGGGGCAGGCGCAGGAAGTGCCCGCAGAAAAACCCACCCCGGTTATGGGGTGGGTCGGTTGCTTTCGGGCTACCCCTATCGCAATCTTCACAGACGTTGCCTCCCATCCGGGAGGCAACTGTGCTGTGCAGGACGAAGCAATAAAGTTGTGAGCAGCTCAATATTTGTGAAGAGTGCTCTACTTCACAAAGTTGAAGTTGGCCCGGTAGGTGATGCCATCGGTATAACGCACCACCACCTGGCGGCAGCTACCCGCCCAGGACTTCTCGGTTTTCCAGGGGTAGGTATAGCGGTCTTGGAGCGGGTCGTAGCTAAGACCGCCGTTGCTTTGGGTGGGGTTGGTACCGTTCACCGGCACTGTAGAACCGCATGGGATGGTCTGCCACCTGGGATACCCCGGCGCAAAGATGTTGAGCCCCTTGTTGCCGCCCAGGCTAAAGATGAGCGGGATAGACTGGCCCGCATTGGCGGTGTTGAAGCTCGGGAACGGGGCAACAGGGCCAAAGAACCAGGCTCCCGGGGCGGTCAGGTTCAGGCCTACCACCACCGGGTCGTGGTCGGAGACCCGGTACTGATCGGGGGCGTAGAGCAGGGCCTGCAGGTTGGGGGTCTTGAAGTCGGTGTTGTAGTCCAGCACGCTGGGCTCGTCGGCGTTGATGTGGTACTCGGCCACCCCGCTTACCTGCGCGTTCAGCGAGGGCGAGGCCAGGGAATGGTCGAGGTAGCCCCACTGCCCATCGAACACATACGAGTAGGCCCCCTCGCCCAGGCGGGTCTCGAGCAGGTTGATATACCCCGCGTTCTTGAGCGCGGTGATGGGGTCTTCCTGGGCATAGGCGTTGTAATCGCCAATCAGGAGAACATCGGGGTCGGCAATGCCGGTGGGGTGGGTGGCCAGCCAGGCCGCCAGCTGCTGGGCAGCGTTGGTGCGAACCACATTGCAGTTGCCCTGGCCGTCGCCCTGGTCGGGCAGGTCGCAGGCCGAGCCCTTGCTCTTGAGGTGGTTCACGTTCACGATAAAAATGGCCCCATTGTCGTTTTGCTGGAAGGCCTGGGCCAGCGAGGCCCGGTTGCGCGGGGCGCTGTCGCCGCCGTTGACAAACGCCGGGGTGTTGAGCACCGCGGTCTGGCCCACCGGCGTCACCCGGGCCGGCTTGTAAATCAGGCCCACCTTAATGGCATCGGTGCCCAGGGCATTCACCTGACCCGTGGCCGCATCGGCATCAATAAAGGCATAGGTTCCGGGGGCGGTGGCTTCGTTGAGCTTATCCACCAAAAAGGCAATGGCGCTACCCGGGCCATAGCCGTCGTTTTCCATCTCGTTGAAACCCAGCACATCCGGGTTCATAGCCAGAATAGCTGCTACGGTTTTGGGCCACTGGCGGTTGAACTCGGCCAGGGTATCGGCCCCCCGGCAGTCGGTGGGCGGGCCCCCCACCCCGTTGGTGCAGTTGTCCACGGTATCCGGCAGCCCATCAAAGGTGTTGAAGAAGTTGAGCAGGTTGAACCCCACCACCCGCAGCGTGCCGCCCACATCGGGCACGGTGGTCGGGCGCGGGTTGGCTGCCACAAAGTTGACGTAGCCGTTCAGGGCCCCAATGGGCCGCACCCGGTAGGCGTTGCCACTGGCCGCGTTGCCGGCCCAGGTGTAGGTCATCACCCCCACAATGCCCGTGGCGGTGTCGCCCCCGCGCAGGGTGTTGCTGGCACTCAGGGGCTGCCCATTCCGTCCAAACAGGATGGGGTCGGGGTTCTGGTTTTGCAGGGCATCGTCCAGGATGATACGGTTGAGGTTGTTCTGGGCTTGCAGCGCATTGGCAGCGGCCCCCGGCGTGGTTACGTGGGTGGGCTGCTTGAGCCGCCCGCCCGACGACAACACCACCTGCCCAAAGCGCCCCAGCTGGAAGTGCTCGGTCACGTAAAGGGTCTGGGGCAGGCGCACCAGCATGCCCTCAAAGCGCTCGGCCTCGGTGGGAGAGGCAAAGGGTAGGGTTACGTCGGTGGGCGCTACGGTTCCGGTGCCGCACTTGGTAATGGTGGTGGCGCTAATCTGGGTCTGATCCTGGAACTCAGCCGCCGTTCCCACCACCCGCACCACATCCCCCAACGCAACGCTGTCGTTGTTGGCGTTAAACACAAAGATGCCGTCGGAAGTATTCGCATCCCCGTCGCCCGTGGGGTCCTGGATGTAGAAACCCCGCAAGGCCGGCGAAGGGCCTTCGTAGTCGCCCACCACCACCCCCCGGGTGGTCACGTTGCCCGTGATGGCCGCCGACAACCCACTGCCCTGAATCTGGTAAATGGGGGTATGGGGCAGGTCGCAGACCGAGACCGGGTTGAACTCGAGCACAAAGTTGGCGCTTAGGGTGTCGGGCGGGTCGAGGGTATCCACATCCGAGACCTGGGCCGCAAACACCGTAAGGGTGCAGCTCTCGGTAGAGACAAAATCGGTGTTGGGATTAATGACAAACTGCGTCGAGGTGGCGTTGGCCGTGACCACCGTATCGGCTACGGTGCGGGTTCCGCTGGAGGAGCAGGCAATGCTGAACCACTCACCGCTCACGTTCACCGGCTCGCTGAAGGTGAGAATCAGGTTGGCGTCGGGGTTGATGGTGCCCCCTGCTGCCGGCGTGGTGGAGACCACACTGGGCGCCGACTCACCGCAGAAGTTGCGGGCCGAGGCCGTATTGCGCGGATTGGGCCCTGCGGCTTCAAAATCGGCTGCGTTGTTGTCGGTTTCGGTGCAGCCGTTGTCCTTGCGAAGCGCAGCGGTGGTGTTGGAGAGTGT
>OGCI01002218.1_pt1 | contig 13454 bp, 5 predicted proteins | sample 1570021 | NCBI WGS metagenome assembly OGCI01 (sample SAMN06264664, study PRJEB24512) | hot springs metagenome | isolation source: Hot spring water | place: South Africa: Tshipise | collected 2015-06-21 | reverse complement strand
GCGGACGAACTGGCGCGATCGGCGAGGGCGCGCGCAAAGCTTCACGCCCGAACGTCCACATAGCACGCACGAGCGTCCACAATGAACTTCGACGACCGTTTTCGGATCCCATCTTCGGTTACTCCTCCGGGAAAGCCCCGATTTTTAGGTTGAAGTGCCGCACTACCTTATCAGTAGCAGTAGCGCGAAAAGTCGGCGTGTCGCGCTCCCCTAGTCTACCACCCCAAAGCCAGGTCAATCGTTCGATGCACCTTCGGCCAAAAGCTGCAGCTTCGGATCTGCGCTTTGCTCGAGTTGGTGCTCTTGATGTCGAGTACACGCTTAGTGATTCTTTCGATCAGGCCGAATTCTATGACTTTTCTTATGACTTTTCTGGTGATTTGACAAGAGTTTTCATTCGGTGGCCGCGCGCGCTGGTTTCACCGACAAATAGCCTCTTTTTGGGACCATGAAACTTTCAGAGTGGACGAAGCGGGAAGAGGCAAGGCGTCGCAGCAAAACGTTGCAAGAGGAAGATCAGCGGTTTGAAGATTTTCGTTGACCGGGATTTTCGGAGTCTGTTAGATTATGAGAACATCTTTTGACGAGCGGTTCCAAGGGTAAAGGTCGTTTGGCAGTTGAGGGGGCATAGCCCTTCAACCATCGTCATTATTTGTTCATTCACTCGACAAAAGGAGAGGTACCCCAAAAATGAGCGCACGAGCCGAGACCTTGGCAGCCAGCGTTCCCTATCGCTGGCGAATCGCTGCTGCCGCTTGCAATTGCGGCGCTTAGGCGAACAACAATTCAGCCAGCGTTCCCAATCGCTGGCGAATCGCTGCTGCTGGAGTAGTCATGCAACTGGCCCTTGGAGCCGTGTATGCTTGGAGCGTTTTTCGCGAACCACTAGTTAAAACCTTTGGCTGGTCCATCTCACAAGTCACGCTGACCTTTTCGATCAGCATCTTCGTCCTCGGCTTCGCTGCCTTCGTCGGTGGACTGTGGATGCGCCGCGCTGGCCCGCGTGTGGTCGGCATGACGGCGGGCGTTGTCTACGGCATCGGCGTCGCGGCGGCCAGTCTCTCAGCCAACAAGCTGTGGGTGCTCTATTTGAGTTACGGCCTGCTGGGCGGGATTGGCCTTGGACTAGGTTACATCGTTCCGGTCGCCACACTGGTCAAATGGTTTCCCGACAAGCGCGGCTTCATCACGGGGCTCGCGGTAGCCGGCTTCGGGGCCGGAGCGCTGGTGACAGCGCCTGTGGCGACGCGGCTCATCCAATCATTTGGTCCGCTGACGACCTTCGCCATTCTCGGCATCGCTTATCTGGTGTTGGTCGTTGGAGCCGCTTCCATGATCAGCGATCCGCCGGAAGGGTATCGTCCGTCAGGCTGGGAACCCACCTCGGCGCAACAAGCACAGCGCGCCAAGCGAGACTTCTCGCTCGGCGAAGCGTTGCGCACATGGCAGTGGTACGCGCTGTGGGCCGTGCTCTTCCTAAATGTCAGCGCAGGCATCGCCATTCTGTCGCAAGCGGCACCGATGGCGCAAGAGATCACAGGCGTGAGCGCGCTGGCCGCTGCTGGATTGGTCGGGATCATCTCGATCGCCAATGGCGCAGGGCGCATTCTCTGGTCGTGGCTGTCGGACGCTATCGGAAGACGTCAGGTCTTCCTCATCATGTACCTGCTGCAAGCAGTGATCTTCTTCCTGCTTCCGCAAACACGCAGTTTTTCAGTCTTCACGCTTCTGTGCGCCGTCGTGCTGCTCTGCTACGGCGGCGGGTTCGGGACCATGCCTGCATTTGCCACTGATTACTTCGGGCCGAAAGAAGTCGGCTCGATCTACGGCCTGATGCTGACGGCGTGGTCTTTCGCCGGCGTCTTCGGGCCGCTGCTCATCGCTAGAGTGCGCGAAGTGACCGGCAGCTACACCAACGCGCTCTACATTTTAGGAGCAACGCTGCTCGTCGCCAGCGTGCTGCCCTTCGCGCTCAGACCACCTCGGGCCGCAGTTGATGAAAGTCTCAAGGCGGCGCCGGCCAGAAGCTAGATCAGGGGACGCGCGACGACCGCCACGCGCAGAGGCAACCAAGCTCAATGCGCCCCCTCAGTTCGAGGCCGAAGGGGTTTTCAACGGTAGCCAAAGCGACGCCGTCGAATTGAAGGCTGATGAGTAAAGATGAGAAAAGCAGGCGAGAGGCCGCGGACTTGGAGCCGTGGTTCGATTCATGGGGCGAAGCAAAAGGCGCGCTTCCATCAACGCGCTTCAGCATCTTTGAAGTTCGTCCTGCAGAAGCGCGCCGTCGTCAAGACGACATCGCCACCGAAGAACCGATGGAGATCCGCGTCCTCGCCCGCGCCGCTGATGGATGGGCGCGCCATTCCGTCGCCGTCACCATGCGCACGCCGGGCGACGATTTCGAATTGGCGGTTGGGTTCCTCTTCACCGAAGGCGTCATCAACGACCAACGTGCCGTCGAGCGCATCACCTATTGCGTCGATCCGCACGAACGTCAGCGACAGAACATCGTCAACGTTTATTTGGCCGATGAGGTTCACTTCGACCCGACCAGATTGACGCGCCACGTCTACACGAGTTCGAGTTGCGGCATCTGCGGCAAGGCGTCGCTCGAACTGGTGCGCACAGCCTGCCCGCGCCGGCCGGTGTGCGACCTCCTCTTCACGCCGGAATACTTCTTTGCTCTTCCCGCGGCGCAACGTCGCGCGCAACGCCTCTTTTCGCGCACCGGTGGGTTACACGCCTCAGCGCTCTTCGATGCCGAAGGGCGTTTGATCCTTTTGCGCGAAGATGTCGGACGCCACAACGCGCTCGACAAACTCATCGGTGCGCTTCTTCTGCAAGAGCGTTTGCCCGCCTCGAACATGACCGTGCTCGTCAGCGGGCGGGCAAGTTTCGAACTGGTCCAGAAAGCGTTGATGGCCGGCATCCCCGTGCTCGCCGCCGTCGGCGCGCCGAGCAGTCTGGCTATCGAACTGGCACGCGAATTCGGCATGACGCTCGTCGGTTTCTTGCGTGACGACCGCTTCAACGTCTATGCAGGCGCGGAGAGGGTGCGCCTGCCGAGCGCTTGAAGAGAACAAGCGAGACGGTTCGCTCTTCGCCAGCAACTCGAACTAGCCTGCCGGCACCTGTTGAACGCTCGAAGAGAACCGTGGAGAGCGATTGCTTGCGAAGCGGTTGTGGGCACAAGCCTCGCTTGCCTTGGCCGCGTGGTCGTAGTGCGAAGTCAGCCGAACACATGCGAAGCGCCTCGCCGAAGCGTTCGAGACCTTTTCTGCGCCAGAAGAGAAGCGCGAGATGGAAACGCCCAACGAACAGAGGCGCGCCCGTTTCGTTTTGCGCGTCGGCGAGTTCGAATCTCTCTAAGCCGTGCAGCGCAAGACTCGCTCCCGAAACCGAGACTGCAAAGCTTTTCTTCTTGCCGCATCTACGACATGGGTTGCTCAAACGCTAAGACATGGAACAGAAACGAAGAAGGCGATGCCCTTTCTCCTCGCGGCGTCCGCAGCGAGTGCCGCGCGACTAACCGCTCGGCGAGATGATTCGAGCTGCTCCGAGCGCGCCGCTGGCAGTCATCGGGGAGGCCTCGATTTTCTCTCCGGCCTTGTTCGATCGCGCGCAATGTGTAAAGAAGACCTCGAGCGCTACCAGTTTACGCCTTCTCTCTCCGCCTTTTGATGTCATCGACGATCTCATCCAACGACACATCGGCGAAAAGAGCCGCTCTCTCCTCGGCGTAGTCACCGTAGCCCAAGGTGAACTGCTTCAAAAAGCTCACCGTATTCGTCACGCCCAATTCTTTGTAGAGCAGGCAAAGGGCTTGCTGATTTATTTCCGCCAGCGTTTTTGCTTCCGTGATCGCTTCTCGATCTTCTTGATCAGATCTATTGGATCGACAACTTTGACCGATAGATCCTTTACTTTTCTGGCCTTTCGCAGCAGGTCATCGTCGCACGTGCAAAATTGACACTCCCACGGCTAAAGCTGGTGGGATTCTTGGTTCAACGAGGACTGCCGACGATATGTAGGTCTTATATCCTCTCCCCAAGCGTTTAGCGTCTCCGTGTGCCCCACGGCGACGGGGATATGTCGCATCCCTTCGACCCGGATGTTCTGGGCCGCGTTCAGGTCTCGTTCATGCACCGCCCCACACTCGCATGTCCAAACCCTGTCTGAGAGGGCAAGGTTTTGGTTGATGGCTCCGCACTCTCGACAGAGCTTGCTGCTGGGGAACTGACCTTGTCGATGCTAGCGTCGGCGCCGGCGGTCAACTGCAGCAGATTGGCCAGACGCGCATTGAGCGAGATGAACGCGTGAAGGTTCTCGACATCGAGCAGCATGTCCGGATGGCCCGTGGCTGCCTCGCGTCGCCGTCGGCGCGCCGAGCAGTCTGGCTATCGAACTGGCACGCGAATGAGGTCATGCAGCTAGACGGCGCGCGATCAACCACGCTACCCCGCTCGAAAGCAAGAGCGTGGCGATGGCTCCGGACGGCCCGCGGCGCGGCGTACCTGCGGGAATTGGCGAAGCGCTCGGCGACGGACTAGGCGACGGGCTCGGTGATGGAGTTGGCGACGGACTGGGCGACGGGCTCGGTGATGGCGTCGGCTCCGGACACTGGATGACGATCATCTCCGGGAAACGGCCTTGGAGCCACGGCGCGCCGGCGAGCCGTCCCGTCGCCGGATCGTATGTCACCTGTTCCGTCCCACCATCTTGCGGCTTGGTACCGCCCGGCTCGCCTTGTTTCGCATCGCTCGTGAGTTCGAGCGTGTAGGACCCGTTCTCTAATTTCGCGATGCCGGTCACCGATGCGGCGTGCGAGCCGGCCATCAATTCAACGTCGCATCTGGCACAAACGGCTTCATAGACCTTGTCGATCTCGAACCGTCCGACCGAACTGCTCTTGATCGGCAGATTCTCGTTCTTCAGGTACTCCTCTTTGAGCCGATCCCAGTTCTCTGGCGTGCCCACATTGGGGATGAATCCGAGCACCTCTTTCATTTTCTCGATGGAGATCTTCTCTGCAGGGATGCCGAGAGCGCGGCTCTGGTTGAGCCAGCTTAGGCTGTTCGAGACGGCTGCGGGCACACACTCAGAATTCCCGCACTCTTGGTTCGGAAACTTTTCGAGCGTGCATTTCCCTCCGCTTACGGCGCCGCCCATCAGCGGACCGTTCGGCAAACCGGTGAGCACCGCCCCCCCTTGGATCCCCGTCGAGATGATGACCTTTTCTTCGTGCACGCGAGCGTGCGCGGAACCCTGTGGCATTTCGATTAACGGCTCGGGCGTCAACGCGAAGGCATAAAAGAGCGTGCGAACATCGACGCCCATGGGCGTTTGAAGGTCGAAGTGAATCCGCGCCCGCTGCCGACGCCCCGCCCCCTCGTGACTGAGAACGGGGATGTTGCGCACTTGCCAGGCACCGTTGACGACGAGGTTGAAGTAGAGCGGCTCTTCGCGCCCCACGTAGCTGAGATCAACCGCGCCCCACGAAGAATCAGGGAACGGGCCATCGTCGTAGTCGATGTTGAGCTGCGAGAAACGTAGTTTGGTGGGCACCGCCGCCTCTTGTAGTGGTCCGCTCAACGCGGCAAGCGCGACGGCGGATGCTGCCAACACGATCAACAATTTCGTTGCGCGCATGGACTTGAACCTCCCAACGAGGAGCGAGGTCGGTGACGGCGCGAGGGGGAACAACGGGTAGCACAAAGACGCGCGCTTTGCTCTTCAGGCGAGGACTGCCGCTACTCTCTATCACCGAAGATCAGACGAAGTCAATCGGCGCATGGGGATGGAGCGACGCCGGTTGAGACGACTCGCTCAGCTTCTTGGAGCAAAAGGGCGTCGAAAACCGAAACTTTTCGACGCCCTCTAGGGAGGCAACTCGTTCAAACTGTTAGAAGATCAACTTCAATCCCATGCGCATCGAGCGCCCGCCGCCATCGATCAAATCGTAGTTGAGGAAACTGCCCGCTTGCGTGGCGGTCACATCGTTGGGCGGCACGCCGGTGAACTGCGGATGGTTGAAGATGTTGAAAGCTTCGAGTCGGTATTCGAGCCGCACGCGCTCCGTGAGGCGGAAGAGCTTGAAGAAGCTCATGTCGAAATTCTCCACCGGCTTGGAGCGCTCCGTGTTCCGCCCGAGCGTTGCCGGGCCGGGGAATCCAGAGCCCGCCGGCGCTTGCACAACGTAGACATCGTTGCGCGTCACGCACTGCCCCGTATCGGGGTTGCGCAACCCCGTTGCGCAGACCGAGGTGGCGACCACTTGCGCTCGCGTGTTGCGCGGCGCGCGCGGGTTGCCGAGATCAGGTCGATCCGAGGCCGTGATACCGTCGCCGTTGCGATCCAAACCGTTGACGATGGTAAACGGCGCGCCCGATTGAAGAACTGTCACGCCCGTGATCCGCCAACCGCCGAACACCTGCGCGAGAAGACCGCGTTGCGGACCAGGCAGATCCCAAATGTAGCTGACGGTCAGGCGGTGGGCCCGATGGTAGTCCGAAACGCCGTAATCGAGCTTGAGACCGCCTTGGAAAGCCGGCACCGAGGCGAGCGCCGAAGCGGTCTGACCCGTGGCGAAGATCTCGCTGATCTGATCGGTCAGCTTCGACCACGTGTATGCCGTGTTGACTTGAAAACCTTGGGCGAAGCGCCGATCGACGCGCAACTGCATCGAGTGGTAGTTAGAGTTGGCGCCGCTCGACCGGTAGCGCCTGATCCCGAGATTAGGATAGAGGCGCGCGCCCGTGGTCGGGTTGACTACGGGGTTGAGATCTTCGGTGACGAAGAGCTTGCGCCCCGCCGAACCGACGTAGGCAAGATCCACCACCAGATCCAACGGCAACTGGCGCTGCAGGCCGAGCGACCAGCGTTGCGTGTAAGGGTTGCGGATCCGCGGGTTGAAGACCGAGGTCTGCGAATCGAGTGGTGTTGGCGTGCGCGGCGTCGAAGGGAGCGCGCCCGGGTAGAAGCTAGGTAAGCCGCGCCCCGAAGAAGGGGCGGTGGTCGTGGCCGACGTATTGTTCGGCGAGTCGGCCGCGATGTTCGACAGCATGTTGTTGAAGAAGGTGTCGTAGCTCACCTGGTAGCCGCCGCGAACGACGCTGCGGTCGCGGCCGAACAACCGGCCCAGTAAGCCCGTCTCGAACGCGGGCGAGTAAGCGAACCCAACCACAGGGCCGAAGTTGTTGTTGTCAACTTCGACGCGATTCGGCACGAGGAATTTGGCCGGATCGAAGCCAGCAAAGGCCGGGTACTTGAAGGCGCTGTTGGCCGGCTGCCCGAAGTTCTCGTAGCGCAGGCCGAGCGTCAAGGTCAGATTGGGGGTCGTCTTCCACGTGTCTTGGAAGAAGTAGCTGTGACGAAACAGGTTCGGACGATAAAAGGGCGTCCCGAAGTTGATGTTGGCCGCGCCGCTCGGCCCGCTGAAGTTGTCGATGAAATTGGCGAACCCCGTGTATCCGCCGCCAGCGTTGAACGTGAACGACCCGCGCTCGTTGAACGGCGGGCGTTGACGCGCGCGCTGCCAGAGCAGTTCGACGCCGAAGCGGAAGGTATGTTCGCCATAGACTTTGGTCATCGTGTCTTGCACGAGGTAATTGTTGGCCCGGCGGAACTGCGGGATGTTGGTGTTGATGCCGATGCCGGATAGCTCGCTGAAGCCGATGCGTTGCAACGTGAAGGCGAGCGGCGGGGCCGACGGCGAGATCGGAAACTCGAAACCGATCTTGCCGTAGGGCGAGACGCGCAGCTCGTTGGTGATGGTCGGATTGACTACCCACGTGTAGGTGAACAGAAGGTTGCGCGAGATGCCGTTGAACTCGGTGGTGAAGAAAGGCGAGTTCATCGCGCTCGGCGTAGTGATCGAATCATCATCCAGGTAGCGGGCGGAGAGTTTGTGCCGTTCGTTGAATGAATGATCGAGGCGAATGACATACTGCCGATCGTTCGACTTCTGTCCGGCGGAAACGCCGATCAATCCGGTCTCGATGTTTCCACGATCGATGACGGCGCCCGTTCCCGTTGGACCGACGCCGAGCGCGACGTTGCGCAACGTGGTCACGCCGCGCGCCGCGCCGATGGCGTTCAGATAAAGGTCCACGCGCGGGTTGGTTCCGGGCGGAAAGAGCTGCCGCAAGCGCGCGACCCCCGCTTCGGTCGGGACGCGGAACGGACCGAAGTTCGCCGTGGAGCGACGGCGATCCCACTGGATGCCGAAGAAGAAGAAGGTCCGATCGCGCCCGCTGATCACGGCCGGGCCGCCTTCGCCGAAGCGCGGCAGGTAGAGCGGTCCACCGATGGTCGCGCCGAAGATGTGTTCGGTGAACACGGGCGGCTTGGTCAATCCGCTCAAACGCTGTCCATTGGTGGTTGCGTTGAAAGCTTGCGAAGCGATCAGGTAACGCGCCGTTCCGTGAAATTCATTGGTGCCTGATTTGGTGATCAGGTTGAAGACGCCGCCGCCAGCGCGCCCGAACTCGGCGCTGAACAGACCCGTCTGTACCGAGACTTCGGCGATGGCATCATCGTTGTTGATCTGCGTCGCTGGACCGGTCACGGAGATATCGTTGTTCTCCGTGCCATCGATCAGGTAGTTGTTGCCGCGGGGGCGCTGGCCATTGACCGAAAACTGCGAGGCGTTGCCGAACGATGCGCCACCAGTCGGCGTCGCCACGCCCGGCAGCAGACGCGCCAGATCGTACGGATTCAAACTCGCCGTCGGCAGCGAGGTCACCTGTCGCGGCGTGAAGTTGCCACCGCGCACCGAGTCGCTTCGCTGCAACAGTTCGCCGGTGCTCGCGCTGACATCGACGACGACCGCGGTGGTGCCGACCTCTAACTGCACGTCGAACGTGGTCGCGCGATTGGCTTGCACCTGAACGGCGCGGATCGAGACTGGCTTGAAGCCAGTAGCCGAAATCGCGATGTCGTAAACGCCGAGATCGACGGCATCGAAGCGATAAAGTCCCGCTTCGTTGGTCGTCGTGGTGCGCGTCTGATTGGTCGCTGTGTTGGTGATGGTGACGGTGGCGCCGACCACAACCGCGCCGTTCTGATCGGTGACCGTGCCGGTGACGGTTCCGCGGCTCGTCTGCGCCGAAGCTGAAGAAACGGCCAGCAAAAAGATCACCAACAAAGCCCGATAAGCTTTGCAGGTCATAAACTCCCTCCTTCGAGATTTCCGGTAAAGCGTGCTCCTCGCAACTCCTTCGGCAAAAGCCGTGCCAAAACAGCCGGGCATCGCGGCGTGTTGAAAATGGCCGAAAACTCGGCGATGACGTTTGTTGCCGTCCGCCGCGCCCTCCGAAAATTTGGATGGTCCATCCAAATTTTTGGACGAACTGCACGCTGGGAGCACTGATTGATCGTCGCGCGCAGGTTGCGCTGGTGCGCGCGCTTTCGTCGCAGCCAGCGCACCTGAGCCCCTCTCGCCCAACGCCAATGGCCAACTGGAGCCGGCCATTAAGATCGTCGAGACGACCGTTAGTCAAGCGCGCAGAGATCCGTTCCGGCGTTCATCACGCAGGCATCTGTCACCACGACCTCGAAGAGGACGAAGCTCGAGCGCGCAGAGATCCGTTCCGGCATTCATTGCTTGAACGCGCACGCCCTTTCCGCCATACTCTTTTGTTCGTCCGAACGCGCCCGTCCGATGATGAGCGACGGCGGGTCGTCTCTTCCGCCTCGCCGTCGATGGCGAACCGGCGCATGAGCGCACGCCGTGGCGCGGTTGAATCAGCACGAGAGTTTCAAAGCGAGATGGTGAAAATAGACGTCCCTGCTTACGTCGAAAATCAAGAACTGATCGAGTGGGTCACTCGCATGGCGGAACACTGCCGGCCCGAAGCCGTCCACTGGTGCGATGGGTCGCAAGAAGAGTATGACCGCTTGTGCCAAGAGATGGTCGAGCGCGGCACCTTCATCCGCCTCAATCCGGAGAAGCGGCCGAACTCGTATCTGGCGCGCTCGCATCCGAGCGATGTCGCCCGCGTCGAGGATCGCACCTTCGTCTGCTCGATCAGCAAGAGCGACGCCGGACCGACCAATAACTGGATGAACCCCAAAGAGATGAAGGCGATCCTCAACGCCAAGTTCGACGGTTGCATGCGCGGGCGGACGATGTACGTCATCCCCTTCTGCATGGGGCCGATCGGGTCGCCCATTTCGCAGTTCGGCGTGCAGATCACCGATTCGCCTTACGTCGTCGTGAGCATGCGCATCATGACGCGCATGGGGCGGCGAGCGCTCGACGCGCTCGGGCAAGGCGAGTTCGTCCATTGCTTGCACTCGGTCGGCATGCCGCTCGCACCGGGCCAGCGTGATGTCGCGTGGCCTTGCGCGCCCGATCCCAAGGATAAGTACATCGTCCATTTTCCCGAAGAGCGCGCGGTGGTCAGCTTCGGTTCCGGCTACGGCGGCAACGCCCTTTTGGGCAAGAAGTGCTTGGCGCTGCGCATCGCGTCGGTGATCGGGCGCGACGAAGGGTGGCTGGCCGAGCACATGCTGATCGTTGGCGTCCAGTCACCCGACGGACGCAAAGATTACGTCTGCGCGGCTTTTCCGAGCGCTTGCGGCAAGACCAACTTCGCGATGATGATCCCGCCGAAACCTTTCCGTGATGAGGGCTGGCGAATCACCGTCGTCGGCGACGACATCGCGTGGATCAAGCCGGATGAAGAGGGCAAGCTGCGCGCCATCAATCCGGAAGCTGGGTTCTTCGGCGTCGCGCCCGGAACCAATTACGCCACCAATCCGAACGCGATGGAGACCATCCGCGCCAACACGATCTTCACCAACGTCGCCCTGACCGACGACGGCGACGTTTGGTGGGAAGGCATGGATGGCGAACCGCCTGCACATCTGATCGATTGGCAGGGCAACCACTGGACGCCCGGCTGCGGGCGCAAAGCAGCCCACCCTAACGCGCGCTTCACCGCGCCCATCACGCAGTGCCCGGTGGTCGACGAACACTTCGACGACCCGCGCGGCGTGCTCGTTTCAGCCTTCATCTTCGGCGGGCGCCGCAGCGCCGTCGCGCCGCTCGTGCTCCAGTCTTTCAACTGGGCCTTCGGCGTCTACATGGCGGCGACCATGGGATCAGAGATGACGGCGGCCGCCTTCGGCAACATCGGCGAAGTACGCCGTGACCCCTTCGCCATGCTGCCGTTTGCGGGCTACCACATGGGCGACTACTTTTCGCACTGGCTCAACTTCGGACGGAGCATTCCCGAACCGCCGCGCATCTTCTCGGTCAACTGGTTCCGCAAGGACGAAGCGGGTAACTACTTGTGGAAAGGGTTCGGCGAGAACATGCGCATCCTCAAGTGGATCGTCGAGCGGGCGCGCGGGCGCTCGATCGGCATCGAAACTCCGCTCGGCTGGCAACCGCGCTACGACGACATCGACTGGCGTGGGCTGGAGGATTTCACGCGCGAAGATTTCGCGCGCGTGATGAGCATCGACCGCGACGTGTGGCTCAAAGAGATCGCCTCGCACGACGAACTCTTCTTCAAGCTCTACGACCGTTTGCCCAAAGAGATGACCTTCATCCGCGAACTGCTGGTCTCGAACCTGTGGCGCGCGCCCGAAAAGGGACGTGCTTATCCGGAAAGGCTCGAACCGCCTAAGCCGAAGCCGTCATAGACTCCACGGCAGCAAGCCGGGGGCTTGCAAGCCGTGGACAAGGCGAGGAAGCTGCTACGTTGCGAACAGGTCTAAGACCCACTCTGGGGTGCTTCCCCAGCCCCGGACTCTGGAAGTCTTTGTGTGCTGACCAAAGTTTTCTCCGTTTCTCGCCACCAGAAGGGCGGGCGAGTGAGCGCTGCTCACTCGCCCGCCTGACGCGAACCGCGGCGAGAAGCTAGAACGAATAGCGGAAGCCGAACTGCATGATGCGCGGCGTTCCTTGAATGCCCGTGAAGTTGCTCCAGTTCGAAGGCGGAGATTCGTTGAACGGGTCAAGTGTGATGCCGAGTCCGGTGCGGCTTGTGTCGAGCTGGCTGAAATGCTGCGTGTTGGTGACGTTGAAGACCTCCCACCGGATTTGCAGCTTGTGGTTTTCGCTCCAAGGCATGGTGAAGCTTTTGGCTAGGCCCATGTCCAAGCTCACGTAACCGGGCAGACGGAAGACGTTGCGATCGCCCGTCTCGCCAGGACGCGCATTTCGGAAGCTGCGGTAGGCAGCCGTTGGATCGCAGCCGAACAGTTTGGGTGGCTCGGTGCCGCCGCGCGTCGGACACGTCGTGACGGGTTTGATCCGCACGGCGTTGCTCTGCACGTTCCAGTTGGTAGCCCAGCGGGAGTCATCGTACGGTGTGGGAGCTGGCAGCCCCGAGTTCCAGCGGAAGATGCCGGAAAGCTGCCAACCGCCGAGCACCGCCTCGACCAACCGATTTGCGTTCGAGAGGAAGCGATGTCCGCGCCCCACCGGCAATTGCCAGACGCTGTTGACGTTGATGATGTGTCGCACGTCGAAGTTCGAACTCGAGTAACTGTCGCGTGGGCGAATCGGGTTGAGGATGAAGGCTGTTCCGTAGGTGCCGCTGGTCTGCAAGCCCGAAGCGTTGTCCAATGAGTGGGATAGAGTGTAGTTGAAGTCGAAGGTCAGCGTCTGGCCCAGACGCTGGCGCACCGACAGCGCGCCAGCATGGTAGTTCGAGTAGGCGATGCTGCCAAAGGCCGAAAGGGCCCCGTATTGCGGCTGGTAGAAGAGGCTGAGTCCGGTCGCTCCTTCCATGTCGTCCTGAAGCGTCGTCCAGTCGTTTCCGTTGAAGAGCAGGACGCTGGCGTAGACCGACTGCGTCGGAGACAGCCCTGGCGGAATGATCGGATCGCCGTAAACAACCGCGTAGTAGTTCCTCAACAGGGCGTTGAAGTTGGCCGGGAGGAGATTCTCGAACCATGGGATCGGTCGGATCGAAGAGATCGGAGCACCTTGCGAGCGCAAGATCTCCAACGCGCTGGCGGCCGTGTACCAGTCCGTTCCCGATTTAGGATCGACCAGATTGCTGAGCGCCATGACATCGCGTGTCGCCAGCAGGTTTCTTCCTAGCCGTCCAATGTAGGAGGCCTGCACGGTTAACCCCTTCGGCAATTCGCGCTCGAACGTCACGTTCCAATTGTAGTGAATGGGCGCAACGATGGCTTCGTCGAACGATGACTCGATGCGGGGGCTATTATCAGCCGGTGTTTGACGCGGGAAGGTCAACCGCCCAGGGACGATGACGCCCGGCAGCGACCGGACGTCTTGGTTGAATCCGGTGAAGAGCGGGCCAGGCCGATTGGTCGTGTTATACGTCCCGAAGGGAAGCGTGAAGTTCGACGTAAAACCGAGCGTGTTGAGGTTGTCGAACGTGACGGCAATCTGTTGGCCGTAGTAATCGTTGAAGATAGCAAAGCCTCCGCGCAGGACCGACTTAGATCGGAAGAGCGTCGTGTAGGGAAAG
>OGCI01002215.1_pt1 | contig 13482 bp, 11 predicted proteins | sample 1570021 | NCBI WGS metagenome assembly OGCI01 (sample SAMN06264664, study PRJEB24512) | hot springs metagenome | isolation source: Hot spring water | place: South Africa: Tshipise | collected 2015-06-21 | reverse complement strand
AAGAGATGGGCTAAAAGTGTAGATACATCCAAATTCGTCAACATCTGAATCTTACCTCTCTGGAGATTATACCATCCTCGGGTTTTGACATGCATTGTTTCGATCCTTTACAGATCAAGTCCCTTCAAACAAATGGGAGAACACGCTCTTCTCATTGTCTATAGGACTGTTTTGGTCATCAGCCTTCAGGACAGAAAAAAAGGATGGCAAAACCAACGTGTTATAATCGAGGTTGTCTCTCTCAGGAGTGAAGGACAAAATCCAAAAAAGCGAATGAGAAGTTCAAATGTTACCGCAACTCCAACTTGACGACATTGTGCGCTTACGGAAACCTCACCCCTGTGGTGGTTACGAGTGGCGAATCGTCCGTCTTGGGGCTGATATCGGTTTGCAATGTTTAGTCTGTGGTCGGCGTGTCTTGCTCTCACGCCGTGAGCTTGCCCATCGTCTCAAAAAAGTGATAGTTTCCCATGATGTCCCACCCCACCAACAGTGACCCCGCTCGCATTCTATTTCTATTCTCCGACACGGGTGGCGGTCATCGTAGCGCTGCGGAGGCAATCATTGAAGCATTACAGCTTCAATACAATGGTGCTATCCAAACCGAGATGGTCGATATCTTTAAGCAATATGCTCCCAAACCGTTCGATCTATTACCGGAACTGTACCCAATTATGGTACGCATGCCGCAAGCATGGGGGTTCGGATATTACATCAGCAATGACTCGCAGCGGGCTAAGCTGATTGCTGATAGCGCCTGGCCACTCGTCCGTCACAATATCCGCAAACTCGTCAAATCTCATCCAAGCGATCTGATCGTCTCTGTACACCCCGTTGCAAACGCGCCGATTTTGCGAGCTTTGGGGGAACGAAGACCACCGTTTATAACCGTAGTCACCGACCTAGTGACCACACACGCCTTTTGGTACCATCGGCGGGTGGACTTATGTATTGTGCCAACTGAGGAAGCTCGCCAGAGAGCTTTTTTATGTGGGTTGCGCGAAGATCAGGTGATGGTCGTGGGCTTGCCTGTTGCTCAACGATTTTGCCAACCTCCAGCAGAAAAGCAAATCCTACGTCAAAAAATGGGTTGGCCTCAGGACCGTCCGATTGTAATGCTTGTCGGCGGCGGTGAGGGAATGGGTCCCATGGAGCGGGTTGCGCTCAATATTGACCGTTTTCCTAAGCCCCTATGTTTAGTGATCGTCTGCGGTCGAAACCAAAAGCTCAAAGTCTCTTTGGAAGCAAGAAAATGGAACCAAATGGTGAAGATCTACGGTTTCGTGCGTGAAATGCCCGATTTCATGCAAGCCGCAGATATTTTGGTCACCAAAGCTGGGCCTGGAACCATTACTGAAGCCATTAATGCCGCCTTACCGATGTTACTCTACGCCAGATTGCCTGGGCAGGAAGATGGCAACGTCTCTTATGTCGTCTCACGAGGAGTTGGATTCTGGACACCCACCGACGAAAGCTTGACCCACGCTCTACAGCAATGGCTAGAAAATCCGCAAAGTTATCGAAAAGCGGTTGAAGCCTGTAAAAGGATAGCACGGCCAACCGCAGCCTTGGATATTGCCCGCATTTTGTTTGAACGATTGCCGTCCAAGCCAATCATCAATCCCTCCCTTCCAGCATGAGCACCCTTTATTTGGTCGCCACGCCGATTGGCAACCTAGGAGACATTACCCTACGAGCGCTTGAGGTACTTAAAAGCGTTCCTCTGATCGCTGCCGAAGACACAAGGGTCACCCAAAAATTGCTCAACCATTATCAAATTCAAAGTCGCCTGATCAGCCTTTATGACCAAAATGAAAGCCGCCGAATTCCATTCCTGCTTGAAGCTCTCGAACAGGGAGATGTCGCCTTAGTCTCTGACAGCGGCACTCCAGCATTGAATGACCCCGGCTATGCGCTGGTTAACGCAGTCATAAAGGCTGGACATCGTGTTAGCCCAATTCCGGGTGCATGTGCCCCCATTGCGGCGCTGATCTCCTCTGGTCTCCCAACCAACCATTTTCTCTATCTAGGTTTTCTACCGCGCAAAGTCGCCGAACAAAAGCGAACCCTCCAAGCAATCTCGCCTTTGCCGTACACCTTGATTCTGCTAGAATCTCCTCACCGGTTGATCAAAACCCTCTATAGTCTACATGAAAATTTGGGCAATCGAAGGGTCGTCGTTGCCAGAGAGATCACGAAATTGCATGAAGAATTTTGGCGCGGCAGCCTCGCCGAAGCCCTTGAATACTTTTCTAGTTCCAGCCCTAGAGGAGAAATCACCATCGTGATTGAAGGCGCTCCGTTATCTGCCGCCAAATGGGGGGAAGCCGAGCTTCTGAAAGCGATTAAACAACACCTTGAAGCTGGGATGAGTGCTAAGGAATTATCTCTCCACCTCGCCAAAGCCTCTGGATGGCAGAGTAAGGAAATTTATCATCGAGCCATCCAATCCAAACCATCCACTAAAAAAGCAAGTTCCACAACCCAACGCTGAGACACCTTCTCCGTGCTCAAGGAATTGAAGGTAAAATAGATAGCACCAATTTATTTTTAAACAAGGAGGAGAGGGTGATCTTTGATGACCTAACACTTTATCCCCAATACGATCGGCAAAATATGTTGTTGCACCTTCAGCATCTACCCAATCAACTAAATGTTGGTTGGGAGCTTGGGCTGATCCAGGAATTGCCAAGGATGGACTCCTTACGCCAGATCGTGATTGTAGGCGTAGGAGGGTCGGCAATCGGTGCCGATTTGGTAAATAGTTACGTGACGAATCACCTAAGGTGTCCTCTGACTCTGATAAGGGATTATGAATTGCCGGCTTGGGCAGAAGGCCCTTCTGTTTTGGTCGTTGGTTCCTCCCATTCAGGCAATACGGAAGAAGTGCGCTTTGCCCTCGAGCAAGCCCAAAAGCGTCGCTGTTCTATAATTGGCATTTCGACCGGGGGAACTTTAGCAGAGTTGGCAAAAAAGATGAGCTTCCCTCTATGGAAATATGAGTATATCGGTCAACCGCGCGCTGCCGTCGGTTATTCTTTTAGTCTTATCTTAGCGCTCTTATTCCGCCTTCAGACAATTCCCGATCCAAGCGAAGAACTCAAAAGCGCCGTTAAAGCAATGGAAAGCCTACAAGAGAAACTGAGTCCTCAGGTTCCTACTGTGCAGAATCTAGCCAAGCGGATGGCTGGTCAACTAATCGGCAGGTGGGTCGCCATTTACGGTGCCGGTTTTCTTGCACCGGTTGCTCGTCGTTGGAAGACCCAGATTAACGAACTGGCTAAAGCATGGGCAGAGTTTGATGAGATTCCCGAAGCAAATCACAACACTCTATGCGGCACCCAAAACCCAGAGGCGTTATTGACCCACATTGTAGCCCTCTTTCTGCGCTCTCGTTTTCTCCACCCTCGCCATCAACAACGACTGGAAATGACCAAAAAAGAGTTCATGCTTCAAGGATTAGGCACCGATTTCATCGATGCTGAAGGGGATACCGCCCTCGCTCATCTTTGGACGGCACTATTATTAGGGGACTACATCGCCTATTACCTCGCCATTGCATACGGTGTTGACCCCACTCCCATCGACATCTTGGAGAATTTCAAAGTTGAGCTGTCGAAGTTGCCATTCTCTTTTTCCTAATGCAACCACCACAACGTCAGTAAACCCACCAAGGCACCCAAAACAGTTCCGCCGATGATATCGGACACGTAATGGAGACCTAGCGCAACCCGTGCTAAGCTCACCAGCGGTGCCCAGCAGGCTAAGGCTATACCCCATAATGGGGGGCCTAATCCTATGCCTAACACAGCAAGCATGGTTGCACGGGCAGCATGTCCAGAAGGAAAAGAATGGGGATCGGTGCGGCGATAGATCGCTCCCCACTCTCCTTGCGGCCTCTCTCGTTTGATCAAGAACTTAATTCCTAGTACCAGAACAGCAAGAATCAGGATAGAGCCTGCGTAGAGAAACGCCACCGCTTTATACGAAGGTGAAAGAAAGCCGATCATCGCTAAGCCGATTAACCAGAACCATGAGTCACCAGAATGAGCGAAAACCGCTGCTGCTCGTTTCAGCCATTTTTGGTTTTCGGCTATGCGAATTTTCTCGCTTAGCTCTCTATCCCACTCCAACCACCCCCTCATATGCCTTGGCGTTCTTTCATCCGTTGCAATAAATCAGCTTCCACAATCTCAAATTGATGAGGCTTGTCAATATCCATCCCCATCTCCGCAAAGGGGGAGATGATCGCTCTCCCGCTAATCTTCATTCTTGACGCAACGGTATGCACTGCATCATCTAGAGTAATTTGGCGGAGGAGCAGGAGAAACAAGGTATCCAGTCCAATCAAAGCCGCTTGTTTGAAGACGTTTTTCCGAGCAGCGATGATCTTCTTCCACATCTCATGATTGTCTGCTGACAGAGTCGCCCGCACTACATTGATATCTCCCCCGCAAACTTCGATGTCTTTCAAGCGGGTATACGAACGGCGAGAGAGTGGATATTTGGCTTCCATTACTTTTCTTTCGATGACCGTGTAGTATACATCTTCATCGGTTTGCATTGTCGTGTGAACAAGCCAATCCACCATCTCACCGGTGATTGCAGGAATATCCGACGACACTAAAACCACATGGTGAGCATTGGCTTCCAACTCTAGCAACTTCCTCATCCCACTTAGTATGTTCGATAACATATCGACTTGATTGGGGATGGTGGCTTTCACTTTGGACATCTCGACGTCCTGCGGCAGAGGTGCACCTACAACAAGTACCGAGCTGATCTGCTTGGCATCTTCTAAAGCCTCCAAGACCCATTGGATCATTGGCTTTCCTGCGATAGAAAGTAAAGCCTTATGCGTCCCTTTCGATAAAGGGTAGAGGGGTTCACCTTCTTGGGGAATTCCACCGGCCACAACAATTGCGGGAAGCATCAGTTTAACTCCTGTAATTGGGGTTGTAAACCGATTTGATCGAGTATTTCATTTAGCTCTTCGATGGTCAACTTCCGCCCTTTCCCACTTGCAGCAATCAGCGCTGCTTCCATCATATTCGTACCAAATGAACGACCTTCCAAGACTGGTGTTGAGGTCACCAGATACTTTACCCCAGCTTGACGAAACAATTCTACATCCGAAGCAGTTGTTGTATTCGTGGCAATAGTTTTGCCCTCCAACCGCTCTGGCATGTGTCGTTTAACATAATGACAATCCCCCGCAATCACCGTTGCCCAATGATAATATTTTTCCCATTTCGGAACGCGGAGTTCTTGCTTTTCACCTGTCGGATAAAGCCATTCAAAAGGTAACCTGCCGGCAATCGGCATTAGGATTGCAGCTAATACCTTCAGGGTTGAGGTCTTCCGAATTGGAAAGGGCAACCCCAAAGCAAACATCATGTCTCCAAACACGCACTCATAACCGTTTTCAGCAAAAGAGCACGCCATGCCCCATCGATCAACTCCGACAGTGATAAACGCTTTTCGTTCTTTTAACACTTCGCCAAGGTGTTGATTGATAAACGGTGCTAAGCGATATTCTAAAGAATTTTTCAAGCCAGCGCCGTCAACCAAGGGGGTTTGTTTTACAAAACGCACCATAGGTTGTACAGAATACAATGGATACCATTTGCGGTCAACCATAACACCTAAATCCGCACCTCCAACCCCAAAAGCATCCACTTTGCCATCCAGTTCTTGATAGAGCCTTGCAGCTCTTTCCATATCTCCATCTGTGCCAATCCGTTCAATTAACACCGTTTCCCCCAATAGGTGAACCTCCACACTTTTATCTCGCTTCGATGAGCCAATGCTGATGCTCACTGCGCGTTTCATTTTCATCCGCCTCCAATTGTTTTCTGAATCAGACAACCCCAATCATACTCCAACGTTACCGCTTTGGATAGAGACAGTTTTTTATAATAGGGTAAATAATAAAGAGTATAATCATAGATAATTCGTCCTATTCAATTTGTAAAAGGAGAAGAAATTCATGGCCACTCCTCTCCATGCCTATTTTCAAGGCAAAATTGTCCCCTATGCTGAGGCAAAAATTGGCATCCTAACTCATGGATTGAACTATGGCACCGCCGTTTTTGGAGGTCTTCGAGCTTATTGGAACCCCGAGCAGGAAGAGTTATACCTCTTTCGTCCCCTTGATCACTATGAGAGGTTTCTGAACTCCGCCAAGTTACTCCATATGGACCTTTCCCATACACCCCAAAGCCTGACCCAAATCACCATTGACCTGATTCGCCAGGATAATTATCGACAAGATATCTACATCCGTCCCATCGCTTACAAAGCTGATGAGGTCATCGGCGTCAGGTTACACGATTTACGCGATGAGTTGGCAATTGTGGCAATCCCGTTTGAACGCTACCTCAAAAACGACACCAACGCTCATGTCACCTTCTCGTCTTGGAGGCGGATTGACGACAATGCAGTGCCTGCCAGAGGTAAGATCAGCGGAGCGTATATTAACTCGGCTTTTATCAAGAGTGATGCGGTAAATGCCGGCTTCGATGAAGCGCTGGTTTTGACCCAAGAAGGACACGTTTCTGAAGCCAGCGCCATGAATGTCTTCATGCTCAAGGACGGCGTTTTGGTCACACCTCCGATTACCGATAACATCCTCGAAGGGATAACCCGTAAAGCCGTCATTGAACTTGCGCAAAGCGAATTGAACCTCACTGTCCATGAACGTTCCATCGATCGCACTGAGATCTATCTCTGCGATGAACTATTCCTGACTGGCTCGGCTGCACAGATCGTCTGCGTCACACATGTTGATCACCGCCCAATTGGCGCTGGAAGCATGGGTCCGGTAACGGCTGCAATGCGTGACCTATTTGAAAAAGTGCTTCGCGGGCGCCTCCCAAAATATCGCCATTGGAATACGCCAGTGTACCTGAATACAACAGTCGTTCACCAGAATTAATACTTTCTGATCGCTAACTGCTCAAAGATATTCAAGAAATCAGCGGCTAGTTTTTGACGGTTATATTTTTCTTCTATCGCCTTCTTGCCGTTCTGTCCCATTTCTTCAACCAGCGCTCGATTTTGAGCTAACTCAAGCACAGCATTTGCTAACGCCAGTGGATCACCGGGTGGGATTGCCATACCAGCTCGATTCTCTTCGATGACTTGCCGGATAACGCCCGGAATAGCTAAGAGAACCGCCTTGCCGGCGGCCATGTAATCAAATACTTTATTTGGATAAACAGTGCCGTAGAGGGGTATTGGCTTTAGGATCGCCAAACAAACATCAGCCCCTTGGAGCACAGTTGCCATCTTGGTTTTCGGCACGGGCGGAAGGAAGAGCACATTTTTCAGCCCCTTTTCTTCTGCCTTGCGCTGTAAGTTCGCTTTTTCCTTTCCATCCCCAACCAAAACAAACACAATTTCGGAATGTCCTTGAAGAAGCTCCGCAGCGGTTATGACTTGCCCTAAATCATTGGACAATCCATGCGCGCCGGCATAAAGCACGACGAATTTTCCCTCTAGCCCGTTTTCACGCCGAAATTGGCTTCCATTACCCCTTCTTGAAAATAAATCGAGATCAGAGCCATTGGGAACGACGTCAACACGCCTTGCGCCTCGCTCACGTACATGTTCCACAAAGCCGGGTGAATTGACGACCACCTGTTCTGCTTGTGCGAGCAAGAATCGTTCTAACCACTCCGAAGCAAGAATCAAGAAGCGATTTCTCAACACCCCAACCTGGACAGCAAAAGCAGGCCAAAGATCACGAACTTCAAATAACAACGGTTTGCGATTGATTTTTGCGACCAACCAAGCGCTAACCACCTGAAATATTGGTGGCGATGTCCCCCAAATCACACTGACATCTTTGACTTTTAGCGCTTGCCGGATGGAAGTGAACATAAAACTGATAAAACTCAATGTGCGATGAACAAAACTCCGATGAAAAGCACGATATACCGGAACTCGATAAATAACGACTTCCCCCTTTCCGATTTTCATCTCTTCCACTCTTTTAGCGGACTGCTCAGCGCCAGTCATGTAATTGATTGGGCTGGTGATGACAACAATTTCATTGCCCTGTGCAGCAAAATAGCGCGCCAGCTCATGATGACGGGTGCCGCCAGGCTCATCTAATGCTGCAAATGCCTGATGAATCAAAAGTATTTTCATTCAGCTTCAGCTTCGGGTAATTCCCAAATGCTTTCTAGGGTGACGGGAAGCACTCCGTTTACCTCTAACACGATCGAGAGTGCCCGGAGGAGTAGGTTGTAAGTGGGTGAGCAGTACCCCAGGTTAGGCGTATCTTCGTATTCTCCGTAAACAACCTTTCCCGCCGCAATGACTCGAAGTTTCGCATTCTCCGTAGCTATTAACTTCAGCGCGATATGCCGAGAATGAACATCCAGCTTCAGAGTGTAGCCATTTTGGTCTGAGTAGACCTGCCAATCGTAAAAGGGCAGCAACCAGTGCAATCGAATCGAATGCGTAGTGAGGCCCCGATTTCGATCCTGTGGCAGGATCTTATCCCTCACATCCCAGATATGATCCTCTATCAGGGTGACAACTCTTTGTACTCTGACCCCAAGCGAGTGGTAACCGTCATGTTCTGCCTCAATTGCAGGGACACTCATCCCATTGCCACCCTGCTCTACAATGCAAGTTGATTTTGCCCAATCCAGCCAGAGAAATTTCCCGGCGTCGGTCATCGGATTGCGACCGTCAACGGTAATGGTGTTGTGAACAAAAGCATCTCTTAACGAGTTATCCCACGGCGGGGTTGCGGTATACCGATAGGTACCTGCGTCGCAAGCTAAATTAATACCCTCCCACCACAAGTCGAAGTGCAACAGGTCTGCGTGACCAGGCCTCGCCTGAAAGCGGGGACAGCGCAAAGCCGCCCATGTTCTATGCTCCTTTGAGCGCAACAAAACCCACGAATTCTTCCGAAGGCAAATTTGCTGAGAGGAGAAATCAGAGCTCAGATTTTCGGTGTAATCCTCTTGGGCGGAGCAATGATCCCATACCCCGTACCAAACACTCATTTCATCGTATGGTCCCATTGGGTAGGCTGCCTGGCCGACAAATGCCCTGAGCGCAGCTTGAGCTACCGCCCGGTAATCCTCGAAGGGAGTCTGGCTTAGGGGCTGGATAGAAGCGCCATCGTTTGGGCCTAAATTTGGCGCCTTTCCGGTGATAGGATCACAACACTCAGCCAACCAGTGGGCAGCATGACGCAGACGGTCAGAAACATCTCTCGGAAATTCCAATCCCCGTTTTAAGGCAATAAGGCGGCCCCACAAGGCTAATTGGAGCATCAACCGATGATAGTTGACGCTGTGCTGGACATAGGTGCCATCTTCTTGGATTTGCTTTCGAATCCCCTGTAAAAACCACTTCCACCCCTCTAGCCACCACTGATCGGCGCAGGGATGTTGTTTCAATACTGTTCCAGCCGTCATCAAGCCCACCGCCTCGCTGAGCAGATGATTGTTATTTTGCGCCCGTGCGTAATGCAGGGTACAGGGGATGCGTCCGGCGTGGATTGCAAGCGCCTGAAAAAATTTTCGTTGGCGTTCAGGAGTACTCGCAGCGGCTGCTTGGAAAACATGAAAACCAAACACCCAACTGATCAGTCGCAAAGCAACTTCTTGACCCGACAGCCAATGAACACCCCGATAAGGCGGGTGGTGTTCTAAAAAACTTTCAACCTTTTGCCAAAATACTTCGGCGTACCTTTGATCGGCTTTGAGTAAATAGGCGCGGGCAAGAGTATAAAGCCAACCAAAACGGGCTGGTTCCCAAAAAAACTTCAAATCTACCTCGAAGCCATTTTCTCGAGGGGGGCTCATTTCTAACTGCGTAAACCAAAGATCCGATTTTCCATGACTGTAATCAAGATCAACCACCTGCCAACCGAATATGCGAATTTTACCTTGGCAAATCTCCTCCGCCTCCTCAAATAATTCATTTACTTTCTCGCCCAGGATCGAACGAAGAAGTTGACGAGAAGGCAACTCGAAGAGCGGTTGAAAAACGAGTTCTTGATCATCCTCGGTAAGTTTTGCTAACACCTTACGGCTTCGCTTCTCAATTAAGCCAGTCCGGATGCCGAATTGGTAGCGAGCGTAGTTAAGCAACGGATCGATTCCTAGTTCCCTTGCAGCGCTTAGGGCAAGTCTAATCCGTTCCGCTTGAGTCATTGCAAACACTGATAAGAGATAACCTCTTCTCTTCCAGATTGGAGAGCGCGATGGGCGGTTAGGATTGCTTCACTCACTCCTAGAAGCTCAGGGTAAGTGATGGGCGGCGTTCCTGTCTGAGTGACTGCTTCCATAAAGGCGCGTAACTCTCCTTCGTGGCCCTTGTCCTGTCTCAACCAACTGCGTTGAACGGCTCGCAAACCTTTATCGATGGTTTCCAAGCGCCGGAAATCGTCTAATACCGCTACTTTGCCCCCACAAAAGACCTCAATCCTTTCTTTGGGAAAGGCTTTATCTCCGTTTGCAAGATAAGTGATCGACCCAAGCGAACCATCGCCAAAAGTAAACTGTATAACAAGGTTATCCTGTGAGTACCAATTGTCGTCGGGGAGACAACGTACCCAGACACTGCTTGGTAACTCATCGAGTAGGTAGACAATCGTGTCTAAAAAATGGCAAACCTCCCCAATCAACCGTCCACCACCTTGGTGCCTGTCTTGCACCCAATGGGTGCGGGGTATGTAGCCAGCGTTGATGCGATAATTTACCATCGCCGGTTGGTGGCGGGGACTTAAAAAAGTCTTTAACCTGTGAACCATCGGTGCGAAACGGCGATTGAAACCCACCATTAACAAGGGGCGCTCTTTACCCTCGACAGTTGCGCCTTCACTGCTTGACATTAAAGCCAATGCTTCCTTGATAAGGGTCAAGTCCGCTTCGTTGATCGCTAAAGGTTTTTCACAAAAGACATGTTTCCCCGCATTTAATGCAGTTGCACTGAATTGGGCGTGCAGGTGATGACGCGTCAAGATAAAAACCAGGTCTATTTCTTCATCTTGAAAGATTCGTTCGACATCGCTGGTCGCATAGCGAAACTGATATTTTTTTGCGAGGTGTTGAGCAGAGAGACCACTAAGGGAAGCAATTGCCGCCAGCTCAAGCCCTTTCTGACGTTTTAGCAAGGGTAAAACAACTAGCGAAGCAAAGTTTCCCGCGCCAATTACCCCTATCCGCACTGGAGTAGGCGATCGTCTGACCTGTTGTGCCGCCAACAACGAGAAGTCAACGGTAGATGTGATTTCCCGTTTTTCAACAGCGTACTCAAACAACACCGCTAAAAACGGTTGCGCGTCTTTGCCAGATATCAACGAATATGCTTGCTGCGCCTGTTCGAGGGGGAAGCGGTGGGTGATTAAGGGTTTGACATCAACCGAGCGATTAGCCAGCAATTGAATAAAGGCTTCCAAGTTTCGCCCTTCAGTCCAGCGTACATAGTCAATCGGGTAATCAATTCCCTTTTCTTCGTATGTCGGGTCATATCGCCCGGGTCCATAGGAGCGAGAGTTGACGAAGAAAAGCTCCTTTTCGTAATAAGGTTTACGGGGGATATTTTCTCCCACCGCTCCCGCTGCCACGATCGTCGCCCGTGAACGGGCAATCGCAGCAGCCAATTCAATGGGTTCAGACGAAGGGGTATCTGCAGCAAGGATCACCGCATCGAATCCTCTCCCCTTGGTAAAGCGAGGCGTCAATTCAAGAGCTTGTTCAGGCTTCGCTACGGTGAATCCTAATCGTTGGGCAAGCTCCAAGCGCCATGGATTGATCTCAAACGTTGCCACCTCACATCCTGCGGCTCTGGCAACCATGGCGGTCAAAAAACCAACCAAGCCCATCCCGATAACAGCCACTCGCTCGCCAACTTGTGCCTTGGTCAGACGAAAGGCATGCATTCCGATAGCTCCAATAGTGGCAAAGGCAGCCGATTCATCGTCTACGCTCTCGGGCACAACTACAGCCAAATTCTTAGGCACTAAAGCGAATTCAGCGTGAACCGCATACCCCCCTCCACCGCAGGCAACCCTCTGCCCGATCTCAAAACCGGTCACATCCTCACCGATACTGACAATCTCCCCCATCGATGAGTAACCCAGCGGGATGGCTTGATCTAGACGCTGGAAAGCCCTTTCTAGAGTGGTTATCACCCCTTCTTGGCGAGCTTTTTCGAGAACTTGACGGACAAGGTCAGGTCGCGAACGCATTTTACCCAATAAACTTTTGCCGCCAAACTCCACTAACATGCGCTCCGTCCCAGACGATACCAGCGAATAGCGGGTCTTAACCAAAATAAAACCAGCTCTTAAAGCGGGGGTTGGGGTCTCAATTAACTCGGTTTTCCCGTTTCGCAAGTTTTGCACGACTTGTTTCATGCTTGTTCTTTCCCTCCAGATAATAGCTCACGCACCGCGTACGTGTTGAGCAAAGCCTTAGGGATAAAAGAAGGAATCGAAACATACTCTTGATCTTTGCCTGATTGAGGATCCCGTTCTGAACAGTGGGCGTTGTTTCCCGCCGGACCTAAACCATCCAAGGTGGGAAAATGATTCCAGAAAAAGTTGCCATCGCTCAGTCCACCTCGCCTTTCACCCGCCACCTTCATGCCAAGTTGAAGAGCGACTTTTTGCCAGATAGCATACAATCTCTGGGTGGCTTCATTTTCAGGCCAAGGGGCCGTTCGCTCAACGAGCTGAATGTCGACTTTGCAAGCAAAACCATCTTGGCTGGAAACCTGGCTTTGATTCTTCAGAGCTAATACTTGCTCGATGATCTGGTCGAACACAGGCGGTGAATAAGCCCGCAATTCTGCCTCTGCATAAGCATAATGAGGCACGCGATTAACGACAGTTCCACCCCTGACAACCCCCACATTAACGGTAGCTTGCCGTTCGTAATTTGTCAACGAAGATAATTGTTGAATGGTGTGAGCTAATTGCACAATCGCATTTGCCCCAATCTGATGGTTATTCCCCGAATGCGCTGATCGCCCTTCGACATTGACATGGAAGTAGGCTCGTCCTTTGCGCGCCACGACGAGCTTGAAGGTGTCATCTTGTATATTGCCGGCTTCGAAGACCAAACAGGCTTTGGTATTCGCAGGAAAACGTTGCAAACAATATTGATGAAAATCATTCGACAAAACCTCTTCACTGGCATTCAATGCGATGATCCAATGGGTATTTTCAAAATCTTGGGGAAAAAACTCAAGCATCGCATCCAACACCATTAGAATCATAACAGTCCCGCCTTTGATATCCACACAACCTGGACCGTATGCTCTTCGCCCTTCTATCCGCCAGTAGAAATGATTCTTTGCTTGTTCTTCGGGCGAATACACGGTATCCAAATGAGAGATCAAAGCCAAGGTTAACTGGTTGGCATTCTCAGCCGTTGAGAGAGCTTGGCGATACAAAAACAAATGGTGTCCATAACCTCTTTGCTTCGAAGGGATAAATTCCGAATC
>OGCI01002213.1_pt1 | contig 13487 bp, 12 predicted proteins | sample 1570021 | NCBI WGS metagenome assembly OGCI01 (sample SAMN06264664, study PRJEB24512) | hot springs metagenome | isolation source: Hot spring water | place: South Africa: Tshipise | collected 2015-06-21 | reverse complement strand
TCGCTACAAAACTGAATAACATATTTGAACAATATGCTGACGATAAACCAGTTCAAAAAATAAAAGCTCTATTAAATAGATTGATAAACGCTAATAACAATTTAGATAAACTCATAAAAGATGAAATAGTGAATCTTATTAATGAATTAAAGGATAAAGATAAGCATCTTTCAAATGATATATCCTTACATGGAAATGAAATAATCGAACACCATTTCAGAATCCTAACACCTCTTATAAAATATAGTTTGGCTATACTTTTGTCTAATATACTTTTAGCAAAACAAAAAGGAAACTTAGAAGGACACCTTAACGACATTTATAAGTCTTTTGCTACAAGTTATTCAAAAGTGAGTAGTGATAATCGATACGAAGAGAACGAATATTTCGATATATTAGTTAGATACATATTTTACGATATGAACAGAAAATATATAGGAGATGCTAACCAGTTAATGGCATATAATGTGGATCTTATAATAAAGGACAAAACCGAGGTGTCTATTGATTCGGGCTCTGGTGTCGCCCTTGTTACTCCTGTCTTCACTGGTAAAGATGATAAAAAGGCAAAGGTACATAAGAAAAATAATACTATCATGTGTAGGAGTGTTTATACGCAATACGAATACATAGAAGAAGGTCAGGATCAGATTAATCTATACTGCGATATTCACTATATGCCTGTAAAAGGCATGCGTGTTGTGGATGGTATCCTCGTTAAATTTGACCCCATTATATATATCTCTGCTAATAATGAATGCCCTGATTCAAAAAATAAACCTACTATATCTTACACTGATATCACGTTCTTGAGAGACGGGGTAGTACCTCTTTATGAATTTGCACCATCTAACTTAGTGAATACGCTACTTATAATAGGTATAAGTGTAATACAGGAGATATTGTTTCGCGACAATAAGAATATCGAATTAGCTAAGAGGTTATTGCCATTTGTGATTACTAATATGTATAAGTACTATAAAGGAGTAATTGATGCAAACAAGTCGAAAAATAATGATAAGATTAACGTAAATGAAATATTACAAAATATTATCGATGGCCAATATAAAAAGCCCATTCATCCACTGATACCTTCCATAGCGTTAGCTATAAATAGAGATCAGGAAAAGATAAGAGAAAGGCTGCGCAAAGATTATGGTATGAATTCTAAAGAAGGCAAGTCTTTTTCAAGACATGATAATTTCATGCGAGACCTGCGTCTTAGGTTCTACTCAACCCCGAACGTAACAGATGTTAAATACAATATGTACACTATATACGAACCTGGCGTTGTTATTCAATACAATGATAACGCTAAACCACAATAACTGAGCGAATAGCTCGCACCAGTCTAAATAGGGTATCGATCAAGTTAATTAATGAATTTGTGGGATAGTAGGTAGATGTAATACTCTCATATCTCTTATCGTTTACCATAGCCCGCATAATGTCTATTATGCAAGATATACTTGTGATGTCTTTTATTGATTTAAATGCTGTTCTGATATTTATTACTCTATTATTTTTTATTGTGTTTTGTATATAACTAAAGGCTCTGGTAAATTTATCACGTTGATACTCTCTATTTAGTCGGTGCTTACCACCTACGGATACGACGGCGACGCGGGACATGAGTTTAGCCGCTCGCTCGTTGAGGAAGATTTTGCGCTCTATATCCACTTCTTTTTCGGCCATCTGGCGTAGCGTCGTGGCTCGAAGCTCTGTTTTAGGGCGCATACCCTCCTCGGGCATAATACTACAGAAACCATCTCTTATGATGGCACCATCGCATCTACCCAAACATCTTGCTAAGTCCCAAGTACCATAAGGGTAAATAACCTCAGCACCCGTAATATAAGCTATGTCATGCATAACCTCTAACATCTTATCTCCATCTATTCCCATCCGCACAGGATAAACCTTACAAATGTCATTGGACACTAAATGTGCTAGCATCCGATAAACTTGTGAGGTAAAGGAAGAAGCTATCAGTAGAATAGGAACATTTGTATTGCGATAGTAACGGCAGAGCTTATCTAACGCCACCAAATCTCCGTACTCACCCGCATACAACATCACATACGGCGTGTCTAAGACAGTTTGCCGAGCAAACGGGTCCTCTATAAACTCCTTAGCGACATTAGGTGAATAAAAAGAATAACCGTTGATAGGTGTAATAACAACATCTTCGTTGTCAATCAACGAGTACTCCAAAGCATAAAACCCATCAGCCCCAATAGTATTATATAGCCTAACTAAACCATCTACAAGTACACTATTAAGTTGAAAAAGTTCAGTAACATGTTTCAAAACACTATCAAAATCATTGAAAACTTTTGAATTGTTTAATAGTCTTTCGCTAATCTCATTTTTTAGCTTATCTATATCTTTATCTTCTATGTAATAGTGTTTGTTATCTTCTAACCCTTCTTCTCTCTTTATTTTATAAGCTAATGAAGCAGCCATGTAGTTATAAAGAGGCAGTATCTCACGATGGTAATAGGAAAAGTATATCTCGTTTTCTGTTATTACTGATACGATATATCTAGCTTCCTTTGTGGTGAATATCTTTTCGTAGCCCATAAGAGTTCCCGTTGAGAAAGCAGAAACATGATTGTCTAAGTAGTATAACATGTGCCCTTCGTTAAGAAGAATAGCCTCGGACAACGTAACTAACTCCCTAACTTCGTTTATCGGATTTTTCATGTTAATTACGCGCGATCGAAAGTATCTTTACTAAGGTATGCGAGACTTTGACCTTTTAGACTTTCTTAGCCACAACTATATCAGCTTAGGGGATTTAGTCAATCAGAACATGTGGCGCTCGTATTGCTATGGCGAGCAAAACATCTGGTGGTGGCATTTAAAAGAAGTAGCAAATATGCCGTTCGATATTTCAAATAATTTAATTAATTCATCAAATTATCACGCTCATCTAACCAAATTTTTCATTTCCAACACTCTTGCGCACACAGCGCCGCAGGTTATCAATGGTAGTTGGGATTACAAGCATTACCTGAGATTTGTTTTAGACGATTACACTTCTTCAAACTTACGTATACCTATTGCAATTGTAGAGGGTGATCTAAAAAATAATACTATCAAGTATCGCGACGTAAGCGTTGATGAGATGCCGACAAGCCAAAGGTATCCCATTGTCCAGTTGGGTTCGTTATCCAGAGCGAACATGCCCGATGTCATCTTAGACGGTTACATAGCCTCTCTGAACGTTGACGCAGGTAAGAATGAGAACTCTACCTTCGGTACATTAATACCCTACTACGACCTAAAAGAAGCTACAGTACAAGAGCCACATCCAGAATGGTACTTCCGTATACACATCCACGCAGGGACATGGTATTACATCTTCAAAGACATAACATCTAGTAATCAAATGAAGACATATAGAATACAGCACAACGATGGCGGCTTGCGTATAGTGTTAGATGTTGGGTTATACTTTGAAATTGTACGTGAGAGCAATAGAGGTAGCAATAATAAAAAATACACAATAGTATATGCTGATATATTTCCGTCTGTGTACTGGTGCTCCGGAAATGAAGCTTACGAGTTCCTCAATGTGAATGTAGAGTGGATACAATGTAGATACAGTTTCCCTGGTAAAAGCATGATTAGAGCAAGACCTAATAATAATGCGATAATAATCAAGACCTAATAATAATGCGATAATAATAGGTATAGAAATCGCAATATAATATTACTAACAAAAAAGCGGTATAAAATAGTATATTTACAAATGCCAGTTTTTATTAATGGCTTGGTTATCCCTGATGGTCTTAGGGCTGTTGCTTTTAAACGTTCTAATGAAGACAGGTGGTATGTAGAAGAGGAGATTTTACAAATTCGTTATAGAGAGCCTAATGCGGGGTATATATTTAACAATGTACTAAATGCTACGCCTTCGTTAACTGGTTCTGGTGTCTATGATGCTGATTATCCAACTGAGGAGGGTTACTTTTGGGTTAGAGAAAGAACGGCCACTATAAATGGCATTACATTCGTATCTAACTCGCTGAAGGACAGATTGGGTATAGTATCTATTAGGCTATCTCCCAAGTATGCTTTTAATTCAAGTTATACTGGGCCTAAGGCGGTAGCTTTTGCCAACGAGGATTATATTGTGGTTATTATGTTACACGATGCTAATACTAATGATTTCGTTAACGCGTTGAGTACTCCCTTTATTGCTCCGACTTATTTCACTGGACACACACCTACGCCTCTTGTCGTGCCTGTCTATACTATCACTGCTAATAGTACGGCCTCGGCGTTTACTACACAGTTATATATTCCAGACTGGCGGGGTGAGACTGTCAACCTAACCGACCATATCTTCTTAGAAACACGAGACTATTATCACTATTATATTGACTTTGCTGACTATATGAAGGTATTGAAGAACCGTATGGAACAACATCTCCGAATCCCAGTTGTCCCTAAGTCTCAATATTTCAATAATGAGTTTATTGATAAGAGTAAGAGAGGTCTAAAATCTAACGAATTAGCGTTCATTGTCTATACCATAGATTACCAAGATAAGCACGAGATACCGCTTTATCGGCATAGGGGGCCATGGGAAACACATCACTGGGTCTCAGCAAGAGTCAACTTTGAATTCCATAGCTCGGATTTCCTCATATATCGTGGGTTTGTCATTGACTTTAACTGGTTTGTAAAGGTGACGAATCAAATCCCGTCAGTACAAGTTTTCGGCCCAGGAACTGACCCATCAAACGCACAGGGTTATTATGCATCCATCAAGTGGAGCGTAGCCGAGTCCGACTGGAACTTACAAGAAGACATAGACGAAGTCAACTCTTCAAAAGGCTACTATAACTATCAATACGACTTTGCCGCCGAAATATACTATTTCTGGATACGATCTAAGATGGCTACCGCACAGGTAGAACAAATACTAGCTATATTTACAGAACCCGCACCAATGGATTGTGAAAGCATAAGGAACGTCGTTACCAGAATCAACTGGCTTACATCAGGTAACGACCAAGTACCTGAACCTACTCAACTGACCCCTCTGAATCATTTCTACTTGTAGCTATAAACTCTTCAAATACACTTTGTATGAATTCCCTCATGCGATTATCTTTTTTGTAATCAGTTCTATTTTTCCCACCTATTCGGCCTTTAATTTTTAGTTGCGCATTAGGGTCCTTCATGTATTTCCTACATACTGTAGCCACAACAACTCTTATGTTAGCCCAGTTAGACCTATATTGTGTGCGACCATAAGAATTGTTCTCGGATAGCGTTTGCTTTATCACATTGAAGGCCATCTGACGCGCTTTCTCCTCAGTATCCTCAATGCTCAAGTACATCGTCAGACTTTTATAGTAAAGATGTTTTATCTTACGTGCAACAGCTTCGGATAATTCTCTGATAACCTTAGGCCATAAATCACGCTCTATGTGCTCTGCTCTATTCATGAAGAAGAAATGAACATGTATACAAATATAGACTAATGAATCAATATCTATATATCCATCCCTATGAAGCTCAAAGAAAGGGTAAAATAATTCTAAATACTGTTGTTTATTATACGATATTTCTTTTTCTTCATTTGTTTCTTCGTTATTGTTTTCCAGACTATCTTGTTCTTCTTGTTCTTCTTCGCTATCTTGTTCTTCTTCGTCAGATAGGTTAACCTTTTGTAATAGGCTAAGTATTTCTTCTGGTGTGTAGTCGTTATCTGGAAACGATTGTATAAGGGTAGATATATTTACTTCGTGTAAGTTTATGTGTTGTTGCGAGCTTTTTTTGATTGTTTCCAATATGGCTGTCTTAGGCTCACTACCCTTGATGATCTTTATGATAAGGTTTATAGCATGTCCTAAGCGTTTCTTGTCTTCATATTTCTGTATTTCTTCCTGTATAGACTTGCCTCCTTTTAAAGTCTCACTAAGCTCAAAAATAGTAGTAATAACATCGCCAAACGAATCACTAAGTATCTCATCATTATACAGCCTATTGACAAAACGCGCATTTCGGCTGTTAGATATAAAACTAATTATTTCGTCAACAGCCTTACTAAACACGTTATTCGTTGTGTTCATACTCATATATGTTTTTGATTTGATTCACATGATTCATGACAGGGTCAAAATATATTTTAGGAAGGTTAGTATAGACTGTATAACCTACACTCAAACTATCCAACACTCTTAAGATTATCTCTCGTCTAAAATCAGCATCCTGTGTAAACTGTACTATATCAAATAAGATTACATCGTCGTTGTTGTCAGAAGCTTTTTGTACTATCTTGTCTATATGGGGTTTTAAGACCTGCATTAGCTTATTCTCGTTGGGTAGTGTTGGTAGCAGGATTATTTTTTTCATTGATAGCTCGTATAATCTTTTCTTCTACCGACTTGGGAGTAGTGTATATAACTTCCATGCCAGCGGCCTTAAAAATGTCTATGATAGCCTCGGGTTTGAGCTGTAGTCGCATCTCGCTAAGCAGTCTTGCCATAATAGACTTGTCGTTAGAAGCTAAGTTTAGAAATTGCTGTAGGTGAGCTAATGTTAGCTGTGTCGTATTGTCTAATACGATAGCTGGATGGAAACCATTACGCATATAGTTCTTATCGTATATAATTACCGATGCTGTCTCGTTGTCAATCTTTTTATCGTTAAGTATCTCTAGTAGCAGTAATGTGTGAGTGGGATAGTTACTAAGGCGAAGTGATAGGTGATGCTCGTAAGAGAGGTCTTTATCAACCTCCCTTACGAGCGTTACCGACCTAAGTGGACTACTAAGCACGACGAGGACTGTACTCATCTTATTGTTCTGTTTGATTTTGTTCTGATTGCATCGTTTTCACTATCTCCTGATACGATTTGTAGAGCGTCTCAATGTTAGGTTGGTCACTTAGGTAATCTACGATAGCATTTTGAACTACAGCGGGGATAGTGGGGTCAGTAAGCTTAGCTTGCGATATATTAAAGGTGTCCCTTATGCGATTACCTAAGAACTTCATAAAGTCGTTGTCATTGTTATATTGTGCGTGTATTTTTGTGAGTAGCAACCTAATATTGTTTGTGGGGTCTTGTGTTTCTGCATTCTCGTGTTTGGGTGGATTAGTAATAGGTTTAGGCTTGCCGGCTGGGTCCTCATTTTGGGTTGCGTTGGTGATAGGCTTAGGCTTATTGACCACAAATGTAGTGCCACGGTCTGTCTCGAAGACACCCCGATTATCGGTTAAGTACTCGTCTTCACCGACAAAGTTATCTACACTTATAGCCATCTGAATAGCTACGGAGGGAAAGTATAATGCCAGTCCCTGACGGAGTGCCTGCTTGCAAAGCATGACCGTAAGATTAGGATAGGTATTAATGGATTGCTTATCCTTCAGACGGTTCAAAAATGCCAAGTCGTTTACAAAAACAGTAAAGTCCAAAGAGCCATCTACACCATCAACGTAGAACTTAACTGTGGCGCTTTTTAGATTACCATTTTCGGTATCTACTTGAAAACGATAATACTTGATGTTTGCGTGTTTCATGAAGATATCGGCTAGCAGGAGATAGTGTGGGTATACGACGAGGGTACCGACAGAAGCGTTAGGTATAATATATATTTTATCAACCGCATCTTTTGCTTCTGGAAAGTTTTTAATAAAGAGTGCTACGCGATACAGGGCATATACTAAATCCGATTCGGTAATGATAAAGCTTTGGTTAGGCCTCGCCTGCCAGTTACGAATTTGAGACTCGTTAAGTTTCAAAATCGTGTAAAGACGATCGTACATATCATTCAAATCGCCTAGGTGCTCTGGCCTTACTATTTCCTTGACTTGGCCATCCGCTGCTTTGGTGCTCACGAGGTATCCCTGCGCACGAGCATACTTCCAGACAGCCCTTTTGACGACCGGTTTCCAGTTCCCAGGGGCGACACCTACGGCCTTACCTTTATCTTGATACTTGTTTTGAACACGATTTTGATACGTGTTCGCCTTCATGTTTTGTTGTTTGGCGTTCATACCGCCCATGCCGTCGAAAACGCAAGGGAAAGCTATCGTGCCACCGCCTTATCAGCTGTAAAAATACGACTACTCAGTATCCTGTGTTCATTACTTAGAACTTCTAACATGTGCGGTAGCACTGTATCTAACCCAACAACACTCTGTGTATTATATACAACAGAAAGTTCTACATGAATTACAACAGACTCCCACATCGCCTTTAAAACTAAATCATAAGTCTGATTAGCTATTTTAAAACCGTAAGATGTCATGCCTCTTGCCAGCCCAACATTATCCGCCTCCAAAAACATGGCAGGTGCAATAATGGCACTATACAACTCGGGAGATTGCTCAACAGTAGTACTGAAAACATAACTCGCATTAATAAATGCATTATTAGGCACCTGAGCGTCAATCTTATTGTTCCTAACGAAGTCAATCAGGTTCTTTATTGAATCATTACTTATTCTGTCAGTAAAGTAATGATATCTGAGAATTCCAGCTTCATTATAGTATATTTCGTATACTTCTGGATTGTTAGTCCATCGCCAGGTCTTTAAGTTGCCTCCCATGTCTGGGATGTTTCTTTCGTCAACAAAGGTTGGTAGCCTCTTAAGTTCATCTACCTTCAGGTTCGGTACGGCCGCGACAACGGCTACAAAACGACGATTAGCCATAAGCTAAAATGTATCGAAACTCAAAATTTGAGTATAGCATACAAAATAGATATAATGAGATGTGAAAAAAATAAACATGTTAGTATATTTAGACATGCAAAAGGGAAAACCTAAGAGCAAAATTGAAGTCAGATCGTTTAGTGGATATACGTTAAAGAATAGGTATAGAAGAGAAGATAGAAGAGACATACTTATAAATGCATTAGTAAATAAGTCCGATCCAATAACTCGTGGTTACAGATGGTTTAGCGTTGTCCCAAAAGCTAATAATTTAATATTTCAATTAGCCGAACAGATAGGGCCTAGACTTGGTAATTTTGTAGGTGGGGTATTAAATGCGCTGAGTAGGCCATTTAATATTCTTATTAGAGTCTTGTATAATCAAAAGATGGTATGGACTGGTGGTCCTAATCTTTTCTGGAAAACTACAATAGCTATAGTTGGGTTGGTTTACAAGCAAGCTTATCTTGCTTTAACGAAAAGGGGGAAACATACACCTGAACAAGCTGATACCTTAGCCAGAGGCGCAGCGCGAATATTCTGCAATTTTATGCTTACGACTAGACTTGGTTATCAATTGGCGCTTTATCAATATAGTATTGAAAAACCTGAGGAAAGCGAAGCTGGCGAAGAGGAGCCTCTCAGTGAAACCGAAAGACAGGCAGTTGAAAAATTAGATGAAGAAGTCGCGAGTGAACTTGGGGGCATGGATACTTCTACTGCCATGAGTCTTCAAGTAGTAACAAGACAAGTAGTGAAAGCATTCAGAAGACTGAGACTTAATCAGATACTCGACAGATTAGAACCATCGTCATACCAAAGAATAGCTTATGCTTTTCTGGTTAACAGTCAAGGTGGTGATGTCTCTGTTAGATGGACATTATATGCTAAGGGAACACATGCATACACTAGTATTATAACAGCTATTACTGATCTTATAGTAAGTCAAGTTAGACAGGTTGGTGATATGGGCGTTCCTATGGCAGGTGGTGTGCGTGTAGCTGCTCTCAGAAAACTACGCTCTCGCTCCTTCAGTTACGATATGGAATACGAAGACGATATGGAAAAAGAAGAATATCTTGGCAAAAAGCACAAAAAGAATCGTGAAGATGAAATGGAAGAACTATATGGCGATGATGATTATATGTACGATGAAACTTATGAAGATGAATATGTTGGCGAAGATGAATACACTGAGGGCGAATACGATGAAGGTGAAGTGACTGAAGAATATGATTATGATGAAGAAGAAGTCAATTATGAGGATGAGTACGGTGATGAATATGAGGAATACGATGAAAACGAGTATGAGTACGAAGATGAATATGATGATGAATATGAGATGGACGATGTTGAAGAGCCGGATTTGTTAGTGACGGACTTAGAACCCGAAACTAGTGATTACGAATTACCGGAATATGGTGAGAGTACTCAGATAGAGCCAGTATATGACGAGGATGAAGAAGAATCCCAACTTGTAGAAACACTAAAAAGTATAGAACCTTCTCTGAGTGCTTTTAGATTAGCTGATAAATTCCTACGGACGCGTACCTTTTCTAAGGGTCTAGAGCTTAAACGCAAATTCTATGACTTCTTAGTGAATGAGTTTATTAATACCCGTGCTTTCAATAAGAAAGAAGAAAAAGAAATGGAAGAAGCAGCAGCAGAGATAGTAGATAAGTTAGACACGCTGGCGGAAGATGTAAAGGATATGCGCACTATGTTGGCGAAGGCTATTGAGGCTATGGATGTGGCGACGGCGGACGAAGGTAGTGAAGGCGATGAAGAAAGTGACGACAGCGGTAGCTCGTGGGATGATTTTTGGCGCAGCGATGATTCCAACGAAACGGTTGATAATGAAGAAGAAGAGAAGGAGTCTGAGTCAGATGAAGAGGAAGATGATGAGTCGTCTGATGAAGCGGAAAGTGATGAAGAGGGTGAAGATAAGAAGGAGTATAGGGGTTATTATGCTAGGCTTCGTAGATATAAAAAGCGTGGGCCGCGCACGCCTAAAAAGGCAGCGAAACCTACTAAGAAACCAAAAGCTAAAGGGATATGACGAGAAAACTACAACTGAACCTCCAAGAACTTAGGGAGGCAGAAGAAGAAAGACTGAAAGCTGAAGAAAGCTTGCGTAAATCTACGCAAGCAGAAGCCTTACGTAGAAAGGCATCAGAAGACGACGAAGAAGAAGTTGAGGAACTCGTGCGCTTCGACGATGCAGAAGAGGAAAAATGGTACAGTTCTACTGATGATTTGGATAAGTTAGTGGCGCAGAGTGTTGCTCGCTTCTTCTCCAGAGCGCAAACGTTCAAAAATCGTTAAGCTATGAGAGCTAAACTACTGATAGAAAAGGCACTCAAACAGAAGGCCTTCGTGGGTGCCTTGATGCGTAGCTCGTTAGAGAATCGCGAGTACGCATCTTACCGACTTTCGGAATACGTGAAGGCTTACAGTAATCAGGATGCCTACGAGAAGTCTTCGTTAGAAAGGATGTTCTCGGCATTGCCTGGCACAGCCACCACGCGCGGGTTCCCCAACTATGGCGTTGTTTTACAATTGGCATCGCTGCTGGCTAATGTATCGTCTTTCAGCGGTTTCTTGACCATTGAAAAGACGATTGAGCAGCCTAACTTTGTACTTCATTTCTTAGACTTGATTGGGACTAATGTGAGAGATAATGGGCGGACTGAGCCTGTCTTCCCAACGGTTGGCCCCACGAAGTACGACAATAGCGCATATGGCTTACAAACTTATACTACTACCCCTACCTCAACGCCATTAGTTATCAATAATAATACATTCAAGATAGCCGCTAATATAGATGTCACCGTCCCAATACCGCCTATTATGCCACATACTATAAAGATCGTTGTAAAAGCTTATAACAGTAGTGGTAACTTATTAGCCACTGAAGTCTTTACGGACAATGGGAATAAGATGTTGGTCAGTCTGGGCGTATCAAGTGGGCTCATTGGTATAGACACATCAGTTCCGGTACCGCATATTGTTACTTATGGTAACCCTTCGATACCGCCACAAACCACCATCGGTTCAGGTTGGGACTTCATAATTAACAACATCCAAATCAATGGCCCAGTGGGTACTAATCTAGTAGCTGAACTTTCGTTTGCTTTCAACTACACAGAACCTATTTATTATCCTGGTCAAGAGCAAGACGAGAGATTCACTTTGAATCTAACTCGCGTTGTTACCGTCAATACCAAACCCGCAAAACTTACTATTGAACTTAATAAGCAAGAACTGGCGGCTATTTCTAAGAGCATGTCGCAAGACTTACAACCTGTCATTGTCCAACGTGTGGGCGATATATATAACAAAATGGTAAATCGTTATATCGTCCGTAAATACATGCAACGATTTATAGATAGTAATAATTTTAGTGGCGTCGTAACTATTGATATTGGGTCGCCTTTTGGAGGGCCTGCTAACCCTGGTAGCCCGTTGCCACCCTATTCTTCTTATGATCAATACATCCCAATTTTAGAACGTACTCGTGGTGGGTTTGAAAAAGTACGGCAAGAGCTGCATAGAAAGAGTTACATTGCGAATAAGCCTACGGCTCTCTTAGTTAGTCCTAAACTTGCCTACTTCTTGTCTAAGTCCATAATGGTAGAGCAATCCCTATGGGTAGAGGAGAAGGTTACTTATATCAACGACTTGTTCGGTTATTACATTGGTATTCCGGTTCTGGTACATACCGAACTAGAAACGCTTGATACGGCTTTTGAGACCTGGGCTAGAACTCAGAATCTTATACCGAGTCCTGGCATTTATGCGACTGCTGCTGTTGGTTTTGCTGTGGCTGTCTTGCCTGATAATAATCTGGCACCTATGGTGCGTGCCACCTTCCTGCCACCGACGAACACACCTACGGTCGCTAACTTCAATAACCCGCTTCAAGAAGCTTTTAGCATGTTCTATCAAGAAGATGTGGACGTGGTTGCGCCAGAACTGGTTGTGCCGTTTGCATTAGTGAATATGCCAGTATCTTAATCCTAGTTCTATAATATACAAATCGTCAGGGGGGCTAATGCCCCCCTGAGTTTTTTTAATAAGAGTAGTGTCTAACCCTTTTTAATAGTAGAATGCTATATCAATCATCTTCTGTCCAATCTACCTCATCCCAATCCACCTCTTCATCTTCCCAGTCTTCGTCACCCCAGTCATCGTCGTCGTCTTCCAATTCTTCGTCATCATCCCACTCTTCGTATTCTTCTTCTTCGATTTCTTCTAATTCATCATCTTCTTCTTGTGTCGCTACGTCGGGTGCTGGGCTAAATAGGTATTCATCGCTTAGCTGAAAGGATGCGAAACGTTTGATAGTAAGTCCGTCGTTTTCAGTAGCCTCTAATGCTGGCTTAGTTACTTCCTGTGTCATAACTGCTCTGATTATCTATCGAAATTTCGCAAATTTAGTTGTGAAGGTAGTTTTGAGAGCATCGGAAATAAGTAAGATAGTATTCAAACAAAAACCGCCATTTGGCCGTGCAGATTATTCAAGTATAGACTTAATGAACGCAGGTAAATTTGTAGAGAGTTATTTAGTAAATCAAGTCGGCAGCGCAGTAGGGTTAAATATCAAGTTCATAAAGGATAGAGAAAACATACTCAAAAAAATATTGGAAGTAGGTGATATAGATGTTTATATCAAAGGCAGAGCTGATGGTAGAGCTTACGCAACATACATGTCACAAGATAAGCTAATAAGATATGATTACATTATAGAGGTGAAGCATATTATCACGCAGTCTATAACTAATAAAGAAACTATAATACAATACTATAA
>OGCI01002210.1_pt1 | contig 13521 bp, 6 predicted proteins | sample 1570021 | NCBI WGS metagenome assembly OGCI01 (sample SAMN06264664, study PRJEB24512) | hot springs metagenome | isolation source: Hot spring water | place: South Africa: Tshipise | collected 2015-06-21 | reverse complement strand
ATTGGATTAATCTTATCCAAATACTTAATTTCAAATGTATACTCATGAAACTTGCCATCACTAATTAATGGAAGATTCTCATCTACAAGGGAAACCCATCCTCCTGTATTTATTGACCTTGCCTCCCAACAAACAGTAGCCTTTTTATTTGAACAGATTTCTATTTTAATTAACCTATATAAACTCAAGTCCACTTCTTTTTCATGTTCAAAAATAATTCTATCCTCTCCACTATGCTTTTTCAGCCATTGTTCCCCAGGAAGAATAAGATCGGCTATAGAATATTTATTATTCCAATAAACATCAGCCAGCCGAATAATAGAACTATAAGATTGGAGAAAAAAAAACAGATAAATAGAGCAAAATATCATCGCTATTCTAAGAGATACCCGTATATTGAACATTCTACCACCTTTATTCTCAGCTTCATTTATATAGTACTATTTAAACACTATACTTATATTATGATATAAAATTATACTCTGTAATAGAAAAATAAATCCTTTTTAAGTGCATATTAAAGGTTTTATTATTATCGTAAAATAAAACAAAAATATATCATCAAATGACTAATAACAAAATTAGAACTATCATAAAAAAATTTTTTGTAAATGTATCAGTTTCCCTTATTACTTGTCTTTTAATCCTCTCTATATTTATTCTATCCGAAATATTACTCCGATTTCTACATAAGGAGAAAGAGAGGACAATGATAACATCCCCTCCCGTTATTATCTGTTCAGAACAAGGTCGAAAAATTGCCCAAGGAGTTAAAGGAGAAGGGACTATTACAGTTGGAAACAATCCCCATATTTTCAACTTTGAAATTGACAATAAAGGTAGAAGGTTTACTCCACAACCCTCTATCAGCAATAAAAAACTAAACTGCTTATTTTTCGGTTGTTCCTTCACCTTCGGGACAGGTGTTAATGATGACCAGACATTACCCTATTTCTTTGGACAGTTACATCCCGAAATGGAGATATACAATTATGGAATTCCTGGAGGCTCTCCACAGGAAATCTATCTTCAGTCATCTCATCCTGAAAACTTTGACGATATCCCCCAAAGACCCACAATTATCATTTATACATTTATCTCTGACCATTTAAGAAGGTTAAAAGGAACAATAAACCTGATATTTAGAGCTCCCAAATGGGTTGGTTGTTTGCCAGAATTAGAAATGGTTGACGAGAAAATCATATATAAGGGGAAATTTGATGAGAACCATCCCCATCTTTTCTCTTTTGCTAACATATTAAGTAAATCGCATATAATGAAAGAGATGATAAAATACACTCAATTGGATTATCCTTCACCTTTTACGGATGAAAATTACAATTTCTTGTATGTTCTATTAAATGAAACCCACAAATTCCTATCTAAATCTCTACCTGTTTCATATTTTATTGTATTTATCTACCCAGAACATTGCATCTCCCCAAACACATGTCCCAATCTCACATATTTCTTGGACATCCTTAAAAGAGAAAAAGACATCACAACAATTTCATGTAACCAAAATGAAATGTTGGAAGATTATTCTCAACTCAAATCTTCAGGAAAACATATTATTTTAGACGGACATCCAAGCCCTGAATGTTATGATTTATTCGCAAAATGGTTAAGTAAAGAGATTGAGAATAAAAAACTATTAGAGCGTACAAATTAAAGTTATGATTTTGATGTTAATACCTTGCTAATAATTTCCTTAAGGTTCTCAAAGCGGTAGGGTTTTTGAATATAGCCTGTAAATAAGCCCATCTTCACCTTTCTCTCTATCTGTTCCTGAGGATAACCGCTGGTCAAAATGATAGGGATATCCTCTCTTATCTTTTTTATTTTCATACATGCTTCAAAACCATCTATATGAGGCATTGTCAAATCCAAAATAATACATTTAATTTCGTCTTTATGTTTTTCAAACAATTGAACTGCTTCTCTTCCATCCATAACAGATAAAACTTCAAAACCCAAATGTTCTAACATCCGTTGCGTAATTGCACGAACGGTATCTTCATCCTCTGCCAACAAAACCTTTCCTGTATATTTAATCTCTTTCTTCTCTTCAGTAAATGAAGTATCTTTCTCTTCCATCCATTCAATTGCCGGTAGAAAGATTTTAAAAGTAGTTCCTTTCCCTTTTTCTGAATAAACCTTTATGCCCCCCTTATGACTTTTCACCGCCCCTAATACAGAAGCAAGCCCAAGTCCTCGTCCTATAAATTTCGTTGTATAGAAAGGTTCAAATATATGTCTTTTCGTTTCTTCGTCCATTCCACAACCTGTATCCACAACTTCAATTAGCACAAACAAACCTTCTTTAAGTTCTCCGGGTAAAAACAGTGTATCCAAATATTTCCTGTCACAAATAGATGCGGATGTCCGAATGATGATTATACCACTTTTATTTCCAATCGCTTCATTTGCATTTATAACAAGATTCATAATAATCTGCGAAAGTTGTGTAGCATCCCCCTCGACTAAAGGAATCTGTTCTGCCAAATCCAATTTCAACACGACTTTCTTAGAGATAGAAGACTTAATGATTTGGGCCATTTCTTCAATTATCGCATTCAAGTTTATACGATTTGTAGAAAGTTTCTTTTTTCCTGCATAAGAAAGCATTTGTTGAGCCAGTTCGGCCCCTCTCTTCCCAGCAGTAATGATACTATTTAAATATTCTCTCGCAGGCGAAATTTCTGGCAGGTCATAAATAGCAAGTTCCGCACTACCTATCATCGCCATCAATAAATTATTAAAATCATGAGCCACACCTCCAGCCAATGTCTCCAGACTTTGAATTTTCTGCACCTGATACATTCGCTCCCGCATTTGTTCACGCTCTTTCTCAAACTGTTTCTGTTCTCGAATATCGATAACTCCCCCTATAATTCCATCCTCTAGATTATCCGGATTTCTCATCGCTGCATTAATACGAATATCTATAAACTCACCATTTTTTGCCTTCCATCGAGTCTCTACCCAACTCGTATTATCTCCTTTCAAATCCTTATACAACACATCACCTACTCGGTCAAATTCTTCTTCTGTCTCATAATACTTTCGGGTAGAAATACCAATAATTTCCTCCTTGGTATACCCCAAAATTTGACACATCCGGTCATTACACCACTCTATAACATGATTCCGAACAAATATTATTCCAAAAGGAGCCGTTTGCATAATACTACCTAATAAATACTCATTTCTTTGCAATATTTCCTGAGCCATTTTGATGTCTGTAATATCATGATAAGTTCCCAATACTCCTATTATTTTTCCATCTTTATCCTTTAGAGGAACCTTACTTACCACTAACCATCTTACACTTCCAGAGGCCCTCGTATGTTTTTCTTCAAATTTCAACATAGGCTCGCCCGTTTCCATAATCCTTCGGTCAATTTCGCGAAAACCATCCGATTCCTCTTTTGTCCATGGCAGTTCATAATCTGTCTTTCCAATTACTTCTTCGGGAGACGAACAATTTGCATCCTTCGCAAATTGCAGATTACAACCTAAAAACACACAGTTTCTGTCTTTCCAAAAAACAGCCTGTGGTATATTTTCAATAATTGTTTGTGTTAGTGAAATTTGACTATCTCTTTCTCTTTGAATATTCACAAGTCTATCAATATTCAAAGCGACCTCTATCCGCACCATTTTCCCGGTTTCCCACGGAATAGCAAAATCAACACACTGAAAGTAAGAACCTGTTCTTGTATTCTGAAAAATCCACACATACGGCGGATTGGGTTCTCCTTTTTCGTTGAGTAACTTGTCGTTCGTACAAAAATTACATGGACAGGTTTGTCCCGTTTGTAAAACTTCATAACACTTTTTCCCCAGAATATCTCGTCCCCATCCCTTCTCAACATATTCATTCGCAGCCAAAATTTCATAAGTTTCCATATCTGCAACATATGCCACCGTGTCAATAGCACTCATACTTCTAAATAGCGGTTGTAAATCATCAACGGTATAATATTTTTTTCCTTTTTCCGTCCTGTTAAAAAACTCTTCTATCTCCATTACGATCCCTTTATCCTTTTGTTTACCAAATCACTATAAAATATAGTTATTATAGTATAGTTTTTTAACCAAAATATCAAAAAATAAAGAGAAACCATGTTTATAAATATTTTACTCCTTTTAAATATTTTTTTCCACGGTACTACTATTTGGGTTGAACCCTCCTGGGTATCTACAAATCTAAATCAACCTTCCCAAAATTCCTGTTATGCAGCACAAATTTTTTCTGCAAAAGGAGAAGAAGAGTCTTTTCAAATTCACATTTTTGCGGACAACAAAGATTTAAATAATATAACATGCTCTTTCGAAAAACTATCCGATAAATTTCCCAATCCTATTATATACCAGGTCCTACCTATTCAGGGAATCCCTTTACCCAAAGGAGGTTTCGATAGAAGTCATATATTCCTGGATATTCTAAAACCCATTCAACCCTTTAGTCTCTCAAAGGGACAAAAAATAATCCTATGGATAACTTTCAAAATTCCCCGAAATATAAAATCAGGTTCATATAAAACAGAATTACAAATCAATGCGGAAGAAAAAAAACTAAAACAAATTCCCATTTCCATCGAAGTCTTCGATTTCGAAATCCCTCAAACACCTTCAATAACCGCAATCAGTTTCTTAGATTGGCAGACACTGACAGCAACTCATAAATCTACTTTATCCGACGAATTCTGGAAAGGTTTTTTCAAATTTCTACACAACAAACGACTTCATATCTCATTAGGGTCTTACTTGCAAAATCTTAATTCAGATACCTTTTTTGTCCCTGAAGGTTTGTGGAAAATCTATGTCAATTATATAAAGGAATATACCTCACAAAATTTTGTAGACATAACACCCTTGTTATTACCTCCCGGTCCTCTTGAGACGGTTCGCACGCTTCAACAAAATGAGATTAATATAATAGACGAAATAAGAAACAATCATAACAACAATCGAATAACCCTCGGCTCTATTTTTTTCACACCTAAAGATGCTGAACAGAATGAAGCATTACGACGATACCTACTTTCTATTACCGAACAACTTCCGTTTGTGATAAGGATTTTGTGTAGCCCTCCCCTACCTCAGTACAACTTCTACACAGACATTTGGGCTATTCCATTCTCCTATTTTTCACCCAGTTTAATGGAACGCTTTACAAAAGGATTATCCATTGCTGACGAAAATACCCTTCCTGTTAAATCAGTGTCCTCCTCAACTACAGGTTTTATTCCGGGTTCTTATCCCCTTATCTTAAGTTCTCCATGGAACATTGTAGATGGCTGTCTTTACACAGGATGGTTATCCTATCCTGCGGAAAAGGAAGGTAAAAAAGAATGGTTAGAAATTCAACTAAAAGAAAAAATAGCCGGTGAAAAAATAGCGATTTTCTGGGGACAGGGGCAGACTCCTCAATCTATAGAGGTTTTAACCTCCAGAGACGGCTTTTATTTTTTGACTTCATCTGTAAACTGGAGACATGTTTCTAAAACACTGTTTGATCCTGCTATTTCCTATGCAACTTTTAAATACAATCCTGATTTTATCGCCATTCGATTTGAATTTCCACATATCAAAAAGGGAGAAACAATATGTATTCAAGAAATCCAATTAAATCCTTCCGCACAAGGGACAGAACCTCGAGTCGCTCCTGTTATTACTCCCTGGCTCTGGATTAATCCCGAACAATATCCTTCACTCCGTTATGATACAGTCCCTGCTGAAACACGCATTATCCCATGGATATGCTGGAATTATGGCTTCAGGGGCATGGTTCTTACCCCTATAATCTCCTGGGGCAATATTCTTACGAGGACACAAGATATCAATAATTTCCTGTTTCAACCTCAGAACACTATGCAAATGACAACATTACTATATCCAGCAAAAGACCATTATTCCCCCTCTATTCGTTTGGAACGGCTTCGCGACGGTCTGGAAGACTATGAATATTTATGGCTCCTTGCTCAAAAGGCACATTCAAAGAAGTTAAAAAACGAAGAATCTTACAAATACTTGACAATGCAACCTGAGAAATTTCTCCCATGGAATATAGTATCAGATAGTCTCATTCAAGAACTGATGAAAAGAAGAATTTCTATCGGATACGAATTAAGCGACAAGGAAATCCCTTATAAACAAGATAATAAAAAATCATCCAACAAACAAGACAAAAGAGAAGCAATAAATATTTCTCCAAAGGTGCAAAAAAACTTTTCTATTCGCCAAAAATCCACCGAGTAAAAAAAATTAACTTTACTCCAGATTAGTTTCTATTTGCAGGTTTATTCCTGTCTTTATCCATGCATTTGTAACAGATATTTTTACCCCTCCCTGTCCTTTTGTTTTGACAACCATAGAAGAACAAGGTTCCAATCGATATGACCCCGTTACAATAGGTCCTAAGAATTTCAACGACCAGGGTATATCAGACACATTTTCTATTCTTACCTGTCCTTCTTTCTTTTCGGGATTAGTTACCTTTATTTTTCCAAATTGTACACAGGAAAGGAATAATTTTGAGACCCATTCTTCTCTACCATTAATCAAATCCGCTATCCAAACAACAGTTCGTTTGTTGTCCAGAGCCTCACGAATACCCTGTTCACTCTTCTCACTCGCAAACACAAGGGTCATTGGCCTTTTATACTTATCCAATTGGAATTCACCAACAACCAAACCATGTAAGTCGCTATTTCCCATCATTGTGAGATTATTTTCTAATGCCCAATCAACAACATAGGGATACCAATCCGAACGATTTGTTATCTCTACTCCATGCAAATATCCTTTTTCCAACAATTTCTTTTGAAATTCAAATTGATTCCTTGTGGAAGAATTCCAATCAGGATGATTCCATTGAATAAATGCCCCTTGTTTTACTGCGTTCTCTATTGCTGTAAAAGGGTCTTCGTTGTCCACAAGATTTACATCTTTCAAAAAAAGTGCGTTATAATGACCATAGGGTTCCTTCTTCGTAATTTCTCCTCCCCGAATAAGAATCATTCCATAATAATCAGCAACAGGCTTGGCTAACTCATAAGAAGAATTATCATCCCCCGTTAAGAAAGGTCTATTCACAGGTCCCTCAATGTGGTCTGTAATCGCTATTGCATCCAATCCCGTTACCCATGCCTCAATAACCCGCAAATCAGGCCAAACATATCCATCCGAGAAAACAGTATGCATATGGAAATCACATTTTACTGTTATAAACGGTTCTACATGGGGAACTACTACTTCATCCCGAACAATAGGACGATCTAACTGCGTCAAAGGAATCGGCGATACATTCTCGCCATAAATTAAAAGACTCAACGATGAAAAGACAAGAAATAATGAAACTATTCTTCTCAATAGGCCCGAATTTTTTTGTACCTTGGTCATTTGTAATCTCCTTATAGATGGAAAAAAAAGAGTTTGCATTTAGACCTAAGGGGGAAATTTTATGCTTCATCAAGGAGGAAATTACTTCATCTTCCTTTTCGCACGAAAACAATACCAGACCCTTCGCTTAGCCTACATGAAAATACTATACCATTTCACAAAAGAAATTTCAAATTTCTATTTTTAGGTACTCCTTTCCTTCCTCTACCCTAAAGAGTCTTTCCCCCATTTTTAATCAAATCCACTTTTTCCTTTAACCCACTCAATTCTTGCTATGTTTTAATAAACTTCCTGCATTTAAGCCCCTTTGGAAAATACCTCCCTTTACAATTTGTTTCCCATTAATGATAACCTCATCTACTCCGGAAGGTTGTTCCGTAGGTTTCTTAAAGCACGCTTGAGAATCTATCCTGTCCAAATCAATCACAAGCACATCTGCAAAATAACCTTCTTTCAAAAGTCCCCTCTGCTTCAATTTAAAATGTTCTGCTGGCAACCCCGTGCATTTACGAATGGCTGTTTCCAACTCCACCAACTTTAACTCTTTATGATATCTCCGTAGATATCTTGGATAGCAACCGTAGAATAAGGGAGAAGGCATTCCAAATCCCATTAAAACCGCATCCGTAGAAATCATCACTTTGGGATGTGACATAGACGGGAAAGTGGTCCGTTCCGTGAACAAATCATCCGGCTCCGCAATACTCTCAAACACAAGCACATGCCCATCTTCCTCTAAAAGCAAATCACAACCTGCATCAAACGGATGAACTCCTCTCTCCCGCGCAATTTCCACCAGACTCATACCTTCATACCTTTTATTTTTCTCCGACTTCACCGCCATTATGTGAGCACATTCCCACCCCATAAGTCGGAACAGATTCAATGTCCATGAATCAGGTCCTGTATGAGGCCATTCCATCTTTCCATGCTCTATACTATACAACATTTTCTTTCGTAACTCGCGGTCTTTTAACCGGTTCAGCACCTGTGTTCTATCCCCTTCCAATGCCCATGGAGGGAAAAAAGCTAATAGGTGAGTAAAACCTGTTGTCGTTGGCATAACATCAACACTTATATTTACCCCCTTATCCTGGTTTTCAACAATCCTTTCTATTGCTCCTGCAATAGGTTTTTCCAATGGAATCGGCACAGGAATCCATTGTGCAAGACTTGCCATCATACGAATCAACGAACGAATAAAAGGTCCTATAAATCCCATATCTGGCACCCAAAACAAGTGAGATACCTGCGCCCTAATCTGATTCTCTCTTGCAACTTCCGCTACCTCATCTATTGCCATGTCTAAAGTATTACTATAACTCCGTAGATGGCTAGTAAAAATCCCATCATATTTTCTCAACACCTTTCCTAATTCTACTAGTTCCCGCGTATCACTTTGACTGCCCGGGTAATATTGCAGTCCTGTAGACATCCCAATTCCACCTGCATCCAAAGACTCCTCCAATGCCCGAGCCATTCTCTGTATCTCTTCATCAGTAGCATACCTATTTTCCGGACCGACCCCATGCAATCGTAACAACCCATGTGGAACTAAAATGGCAGAATTCAACGGAATACCCTTATTCTCCAGAAAATCAAAATATTCTCCTGTTCTTCTCCACCGAAATTCTTTCTCCGGGTCAAAACTTGAAAAAACTTCAATATAAGTGAATATAGTCTCTTTTCCCGGCTCCAATATTGGTGACGCTCCCATCCCACAATTCCCACCAACAAAAGTAGTAATCCCTTGCTTAATCAAAGGCATGAGCAACGCTTCCGCATCATCTTTATGCAAACTTAAATCCGCATGGGAATGAGGGTCAACAAAACCCGGACATACGACCTTTCCTTTTGCATCAATCTCCTCTTTTGCTTGGGCCTCTTTCAAATATCCCATAGCAACAATTTTATCTTTTTCAATTGCAAGGTCTCCCTCATACGCCTTTGCTCCACTTCCATCTACAATTTTTCCATTTCGAATTAAAATATCAAACATAATTTTTCCCTTCTCTTCAGATTAAAATTGTGGGGAAAGTTTCCTTTCCCCACAATATACTTATCTATTTTCCCTAAATTTAATTTAACAAACCTACTCCAAACCCATCCTCTCCGCCAGGGTTAATATGATACCCACCTGCGTTGAATAACTGAATTAATCGCAACAATTCAGGAAAATCAATCTTCCAGTTCTTCGGATTATAATCAGATGTGTGATATGCACAAGTCCGATTGCTACCTGAACCTACTTGATAACCATCTTCTGTATCTCCAGGGTTATTTGCACAATGATAACCCCAAGAGTTGAAGAATTGAATGACACGCAACAACTCACGCAATTCAATCTTCCAGTTCATATTTATATCCGCACTATGCCGTGAAGGGAATTCTCCTTCCTCAGCTCCTTCTACGGTTCCTTCAATTCCCCCCTCCGGCAATCCTTCTCCACTTCCTTCATTTGAAATCACATTAACAATTACAGGATATACAAGCATATTCGGACCCCCTGTAAAGGACACGATTGCAAGATACTCACCCGACGCAAGTCCATTCGCACAGAATTTTACAACCACGGATTGACTTGCACCCGGAGCAAGATTATAACTGGAACCTGAAATTATTTGAAATACTTCTTCCGACAATTCAGGGGCACTTATTACTGCGTTCCCTTGCAATGCTGATATGCTTAACTCTGAATTCATCACAGTAAATGTTCCTTCAACACAATCACCGGAGTTTACAACTCCTAAATCCAAAACAAAAGGCTGGATAACAGGTACAACAAGAGTTCCTTCCCCTTCTTGTCCACCCTCAGGCACAACCGGAAGAAACATCGCCTTCAAAACAGTATTTCGACTAATACTAAACGAGATGGGATTACTCAATCCGACAAATTCCCCATTAATCATCCAACCCTGCCATACATCTTTTGACGAATCATAATTAGCCTGAGCGGTTATATTTGTGCCAAGATAATAATTTCCCGGGTTCAGATCTCCACTACTTACAGGTAATACCCGAACAGAAACAGGTGCTTGATTTCCCTCAGTTACAACAGACAACTGATAAATAGGTAGAATCTCTCCCTCATTCGTTTCGCTATAACATGGGGCACCGCAACCACCACCATTGCTACGAGCAGATGGGTCTACTGCAGAGACAACAAATGTAATGATACTTTCAGAAGACCCATTAAAGGTAGCATTATATTCTGCCAGATTGCACACCCTATCTCCATCCGCATCACCATAAGCACCTAAATATTGACTTGCAGAAGTATCTACCTGTCCAACGGTGTATATTATTCCTATCTGAGATGCAATCTGAGTCAGCATAGATAAAGTCGGGACCTCTCCTAATGTGGCTATCCCTGCAAATAACGCTTTTATCTGACTGGCATTCATAACAGACAAAACATTCTGGGGAATTCTCCCCTGTGAAATAGCCGTATCAATAATGGTTGTGAATGTCGCATAATTGCTTTGCCATGCGGATAACACACAACAACGATTCCGAACCCCCGGATTTGCTAATATAATATCTAAAAGCTGTAATTGAGCCAACTCAATCATTTGATTTCCATCTAAATCAGCAGAAACAGAACCAATCCCTTTCATGGAGCAATATGCTTCCCATGCACTACGAGCATTACTCTGAATAGCAGTATTCCCACATAAAGAAATAGCACACGGTTTCGGACACCCTTCCGGAATTTCTCCTTCCCCTTCTATCACACCCTCTGCAGAACCTTCAAATAAACCTTCTACAATTCCTTCCCCTTCTATCACACCTTCAGGAATACCCTCTATTGTCCCTTCAGGATCAGCACAGGGTGCATAACGGGAAAGGTCACTCTCAGTAAAGCCCTCAGGAACCCCATTCCCTGCAGAAATACCGGATAATCCGTCATAGGCTTCAATATTCAACCAATTAATAGCAATACGTCCATCAAAAAACATCTCTATCTGAAAACTCACGGTATCATTAGTAAAGTTTCCATCTACTCGAACATTATCATAGGTAACCACGAATCGGTCTTCTAACTGCTTCCACCAGATTTGTCCCCCCTCATTTGGTTTCAAATTATCAAACATACCTGAAACCCGCGGTAGCCGAAAATGATTTTCCGGAGACTCTTTATTTTGTGTATCCCCTTCTGTAAATGTTAAGTAACCATTGCTACCGATATACACCCGGTCATAAGATACCCCATACAGCACCACTTGTTTACCATTTGCTAACGGAACTTCAACATAAGCATCATCCCCTAAATTGACCACCGTTGAAAGGATGGAATCCACCGGATACCCGGTAATGGAACTTGTGCATGCAAAATAACCATTTGCACTATTAACCGGTGTTAAAAGCAGTCGCTTAAAATCCAAATCGTTATTTACGGTAAAATCCTCTGTAAACCAATCCGTTGCAGGTTGGGATGGGGGCCCTGATGTAAAATTAGCCTCATAAGGACGAAACTCCAAATCTAGAGGACCATTAAAAGGAGACCACGGAATCGTCATTATGGGCAAATCCCATCTGCCACCAAAAATACTTATAAACACAGTGGGATAAAACTTTACCGTTAAAACTAAGTTGCATATCTCATTGTAACTCATTATTGTGCGATAACCATTCTCACCAACCTCCACAGGGATGATTTGTCCCTCTTCCCAAACCAAGAGACCTTCGGACAAACTTATCGTATCGCATTCCAGCGAACCATTAGCGTTTGCAGAGGCATCCACACCCGCTCCTGCTTCAAAAGGAATCCATTTTAACCAACTGGGCAAAGAAACCCCAACCAAGTTCAAAATAGCATTAACAAGGTCCACCTCAAATAAATGCGTTCTAGGTGTATCGTCTTGAATAACCGACGCATTATCTAATAAAAAACTATCGAAATAATCATATGCAGTCGTTCGAAAATGTACATCCGGAATATATGGAACATCTACAACAAAAGGAGGTATTAAACCTATATCAAAACCTGCTTTCATTAGCAATTCCGCTCCGAAATCATAACCCCAAAATCCACTGGCATTCCCTGCTTTCAACCAAGGTGGACTTAAATGGAAAAACCCTAGCACATCTGCTTGGTAATTTGCAACGGCTGCTGAACGAATCCGTACCTGTACAGGAAAACCTCCCGGTTCCTCTTCAAAACCACCTTCTCCTTTGCCGTTCGGCCACCAACCCGAATCAAAACTCAAGTTTACCCCTTTCATTGGGGCTGTAAATTGAACAGGCTGTGTCTCTACCGCTTTACCAATATCTCCCTTTGCATCCACCTTGATTATCTCCTCAACTCCACCTGAAACAACATATTCCGAACCATTCGCTGATTTCACACCGGAACACGGCTCAAACAACTGAACAATCACTCCTGATTTCCCCTCCTTTTGATAATCCCAACGTATTAAAAAAGGACGAACACCATCTTCAGTGTAAATTTCTTTTCTCTGTTCTATATATAAAAGGTTATTCTTTAAATAGCATTTCACCTCACTTAATCCCTCATTTCCTTTTGTTTGTACTATAGACCATTCAAAAAGAACCCCATCCAACTGTAAACGAAAGTTTCTACTTCCATCACCCGAAAATACTTTTTCAGTCTTATCAAAATATTTTTCTAATAATGCTCGATTAACTGAGGTAAAACCAGGAAATCCAACCCCTTTCTTACCAAATTGGACAATACTCCGGCGAATAATACTATCTTCTCCAAACTCAACATACTCCATTGAGCCCTGTTCTTTAACTAATAACTGTAATTTTCCGTCGGAAGGAACATTATCTCCCTCCCAACGCGCAGAATAAATCCAGTATGACTCTGCAGAAGCAATTGCAGATACTACCATAAATAGAAATAGAAACACGACAATACTCACTTTCTCCTGTTCCATTACAGATCTCCTTTATATATTTTATTGATTTGTAATAAAATTATCATCTCTTTTGACATAATCCCAAAATCACAAAACTATAAATACCATAATTTTTCTTTCCTTTATAATATTACCATTATTATAAATAAATTTCAATTTTTTTTACTGTCCAATTTCACTTTTGCTAAAATAATAAAGTAATACGTACGATAGAATATATAATGAA
>OGCI01002209.1_pt1 | contig 13535 bp, 16 predicted proteins | sample 1570021 | NCBI WGS metagenome assembly OGCI01 (sample SAMN06264664, study PRJEB24512) | hot springs metagenome | isolation source: Hot spring water | place: South Africa: Tshipise | collected 2015-06-21 | reverse complement strand
TAATAGTAAATTGGTTAGCATTAATATCTAAATTCAAATCTATTTCATTATTTTCTGGATCAACATTTGCAAAAAATTCTGGATTTGTTGGCATAATTCTCTCTTATTTATTCAAGAAAGAACTTTGCCCATTTTTCAATTTTCTTTGACCAATCAAATGAATATTTTGCAATTTCTTGATGTTCAAGGCATTTTTTTTGATACATTTCAGGATTTAAATGATAGAAAAGAACCAATTCTGTTCCTTGTTTGACATATTCATTTTCATCAAATGGTAATTCAATGCCACACTTATAATCTTGAAAATATCCAACATTTGTAGAAAAAAGCAATCTTCCTGATGCAGAAGTTTCCAAAATAGGAAGACTTGCACCTTCTTCTAATGAAGACACAAACACACAATCTACAGATTTATAATAAGATGGCATTCCTATCCAGTGATAAAATTGATGTTCAATAAGTGGTAATTTGGAATTTTTTGCGATTTGACGAACAAGCCGCCCGCGTTTGATTTCTACACCCTTCCAATTTTTGTTTTCCCAAGCTCCGCAATAACCAATTTTCTCTAATTTTTGTGGAACTGGAGCATAGAAATAGTCAAAAAACACACCTAATTCCAACACTTCAGGAATTCTTTCAATACAAAATTCTAAAGCTTTTCTTTTTAGATAGTTAGATACTACAGCAAATTTTTTTGGTTTATTGAAAATATCATATCCATTTAATGAAATTGTCCGAAGTAAATCCCATTCAGCATGTGCGAAAACATACATTTTTTCAATCGGAACTTTATACGACGCAAGCGCTCCAATTCCATCAACATTTGTTACCCAAATATCTGTTGTTTTGTCTATCATTTGAACGTCTTCAATCCGGTAAGCCACATTCCAAGGCAAGATATTTGCAATAATTCCATAAGGATATAGTAGTTTTATCAATGAATTATGGATGTTTCCAAAAGCCCAATCATTCTGTATAAAAAATACAAGATTAGTCATTGATTTCTTTTTCCACCAATTTTGGTTCCTCTAAGATCTCTAAAACATCGCCCAAAGAATAATCTTTTGTATGTGCAAATAATACAGTCGCAACGCCTTCTTTATAATATAAATTCAAAATATTACTAGCTCTTTCTAAAGACATCCAATCTGTTTCTAACCATTTTGAAACTTCACAAAAATAATCTTCACCAAATGGTTGTGTATTTTCAACCACAAGTCCTTTATAAACAATTTTATAGTTGTTCATCTTTCACCTCCAATTTGTTTTCATTCCATATTCTCTCCAATATCTATCACAAAAAAATCAAATTGTTTTCTTGAACTAACCCTTTATATACAATTTTATATTTTTTCATATATTTTCTCCAAAATTTAAGATAACATTATCACCAATTTTAAACACTTTAACATCCTATTTTATTTGGTATTTTTGGATTAAATCGTCTAACTCTTCTTTTCTCCAAATATATTCAAATATAATTCTTTGAATTGGAATACTTTGTATTTCTTGAATTTGATAAACTTCTCTCAAGATTGTGGCATCATGACCTTCTGTGTCTATTTTCAATTGACCTATTTCTGTTATCTGATATAAATTAAAAAAGTTAGATACAGAAAGAACCGGAACGTTGACGCAATCCATAACCGATTGTAAATTCAATTGATTAACCAATGTTGGGTGCATCTCGCCTAATGAATTGCACCCGCGAACCCAAGCAGGTAAACCTAATTGCCGGATTTTTTCTTCACTGACAAAATACATCTTCAAAATCCCGTCCGTGTCTGATAATGCAAACGGGCACTTGAAAATATTTTCTTTATTTGGAAATTTGTTCAAATAATGAATCAGAGGCTCAACCAAAATAAGAGTTTCCCCCTCTTTCAGTTGTTCCAAAGAAGTTTCAAAATCTGATGTTCCTATGTCTATGTAATCGTATCTCATTTATGAATTACCGAATATTTTACCTTTTTTGGAAGAAATGGTGAAAATCCAAGATTTTGTGTCTTTTGAATATGTGGCCACATATTAGAATCAATTTCACCAAAATATCTTGTAAACTTTTTTTCTGTGGTGATGTCATGAATGCCCAGTTTGGAAACAAAACCATCTAATTCCTTATTATTTGTTTTTGAATACAATTTCAATTCTGCTAAATCATCACAATCATCTTCTAATAAATGTTGAAAAAACTTAACCTCATTTTCTGAAACTACCGTTTGTTCAAACATTTTTTCTTTATAATCATTTGAAATATACCAAACAGAAAATGTTAACTCGTTTGTGAAACAAGGCAACCCCATTGCATAATACAACACCAATGGCGAGAAAAATACATTTTCTCTTTTACTTTTAGATTCAAACAAAATTGTCATTTTACAACCTCCAAAACTTTTTCATCAGTAAGATCTAATTCACATTCTTTATTTTCAGTAAGAGATATTTTACCATCCCAAACACTCAAATATTTTATCGGAATAGTATTTACAGCAATTTGAATTTTCATTTCATCATACTTTTTGTTCTTTTTTGTCTCTTTAATAAGAAATTCTTCATCTACAGTTGACCAAGTATACTCAAAAATATTACCCGGCAATACACTCAAATACAAGAAAAGAAAACTATTTAGATCATAATGTTTTATGAAATTTTTACACTTAAACAAAACCATCAAATAAAGTGCAATAGGAGATAGAAACACACAATCCAAATTTTCTGTCGTGTTCAATTTTAATCTAACCATTTGGGTATTTCCTATATAACCAATTTAGAGATTTTCGTTCTGGATGTTGTTGATACCACCCCTTTCCAGTATAAACATCCATAACCATCTGCCAATATTCTTCATACATTACAGCAATTCGTTTGCACGAGAAATTGTCAATGGCCCACTGCCTAACTCTCTTTGGACTAATTTTGTCAATATTTTTTGCTGCCCAAACAAAATGGTCAAATGTCCGGCAACGGAAACCCGTGATTCCATGTAAGTTATTCTCCGGCCAGACTCCCCAATCTGTGGTGATAATTGGACATCCTGAAAACATAGCTTCTACTGCCGCTCCACCAAAGGGTTCACAATACATAGAAGGCAGGAAAAATCCTTTTGCTTTTGACATCAATTCTCGCCGCTTTTCGTAATCAGCAAAACCAATATGTTTGATTTTATCAGTTTCTTCATAACCAGATTCTTTCAAAGAACCCTGACCAGCAATAACCAATTTTTCTCCTAAAGTGTTACAAACTTGGTAAGCAATATCAATTCCTTTTCCCGGATATACTCTACCAAGAAAGAGAAAATAGTCATCTCTTTTTTCTGAAAAATCAAAATCTTCAGGTTCAAAATAATTTGGAATTACAACATGATACCAATCTTCCAGACCAGATTGCATAACAGATTGTGCTCCGTTGACAGCTGCGCGAATCGCATAAGATTCATACACCCGCCAACGTGCAAAATGACCAGAACCATATCCAATTCCCGGTTCTACAATAATCAAGTCAGAATGAGCATCTGCAACAGGTTTATGCCCCCATCCCCACATACACAATAGAAAATCAAGCTTTTGTTTTCTTTTGCCTATTTCACGAATTGTGTTGTTGTAAAATGTTTGATATGCATGATCTCCCATATCAAATTTGAAGAAATTCTTCCTGACATCATAATCACCATATGCTAACTCAAAATCTCTGTCTGTAATGACTGTAATATGTTCATCACACATTGGATTAGATTTTTCATGACCATAATGGAAAACTGTATGTCCAGCCAATTTCAACATTTTACATAATTTGACAACTTTTTGTGTATAAGCACAAGCAACCCAAGGAGTTCCTTTTTTATTTGTTGTTACAGTATGTGGAAGACCAAGGACATGAAATCTGTATTTCGGCATAGATTATCTTTCCCTCAAATTACTGATATAACAACCATTTGGCTTGAAATATTTATATACCGCCTTGACAAAAGACTCATCAAAAACAACCCGAATAAATTCTGTTTTTTCCTCTGGTTCATCTGCGGATCTCAATTTGAAAACAACAAAGTTGGAATTGACAATTGCAGGATGAACTTTATTGTTATATACAAAAATTTGAGAATTGTTATCAGAAATATGACGTTGCTGAACAAACATAGTAGATGACCCTAATTCTTTTGTGTCTGGATCTTCATAATCATAGAAAATCAATGTGTGTCTTCCATCAAAAAACGCATTTAGCAAATAATCATTTGCAAATTTTTGTTCTCTTGTAGGAGCTACAAATTTCTTGGAAAATGATACAATTGCAAAGAAAACATCATCAGTGCGAATTTCAAGATCATCCTTAATGCAAATAAGACAAACTGCATATTCATTTCCTGTATTAGAGAGAACATGAGTTTTAAGCATATACTCATTGCCTGTTTGATTTTCTGTTTGTAAAAATTCCCATTTAGTTTGTTTTTTTACTTCAATTTTTTCGTTTTCATTTGTAGATGTTTTTTGTACGGTTACATTTTCTGTAAATAACGAAAAAATAACCATTCCAAAAAATACAACTATAAAAGCCATTCCGACAAAAAGAAACCCTTTCAAAATTTTTCTAAGCATCACTTTTCTCCTTTTTCTAAAGTATGAATCAAAAACATTACAGTGTATAATGTTATTACCACAAACAAAAACGCCTTTCGTATCATTTTATATCTCTAAGTCATAATCACTATGACCGAAAACAAAATCAGACATATCGTGCAATTCTAGGTTGCAAATATATTTCAATTTTTCAATATTTGGAACCAATTTAGCGTTGTAGCCGACAGCAGGATAAAACCAATTTCCCGGAACCATTCGGAACCAATATTTCAATACCGAATCATTTTTTGAATAATAGATATTAAACTTGGTGTTAGTATTGTCGGTTATTTCGTTTCGTTTTTCAACAAATTCTTTAATATTGATTGCTGGAGCTAGCCACTTCCAATTCGCAATATTTTTTGTTTTTGAATTGAAAACAACATCACACCCCAACGAATGGCTGGAAATAGTAATTGATCCGCATTTTCCTAATTTTTGTTGTTGTTCTAGCATCTTAATCAAATCATACAAATGCCCCGATGTTTCTGGAACCCGCTTTTTGGCTCCGATGAAACCAATGGTAGAACTCCACGAACTGGGCCAATAGAAAAAGATGAAAGTATTATATCCTTTGCTTACACGATTCAGATTGAAAATTTTGAAATATTTGTTTTGAACGTTAGAAAAAATTCCACGATAACCATGAACCAAAACAACAACGTTTCCAAGCGAACCTTGTGTTATGCTCTTATCAAAAAAGGCATCGTAACCCGTTGAATAAAAAGAAGTTTCTTCGTCATCTACTCTACGATATAATAGCGTGTCTGAAAATTCTACTGGATCCGTAAAATTTTTTCTGCAAGAAAATTCAAAAATCATTAGTTTTTTCTCCTTCCAACTTGACGATATTATATTCTTCAAATAATGCCCGAATTTGACCAAAAATATTTTCGGGCGGATTGATTTCTCTTTGAGTGAACCACACCCCATTCGCTTTCATTCTAACTCCCATATGATTAAAAGGAAAGGAAAAATTTCCTTTTCCATAAATTTCAAGATACTTCTGAATTTCTTTCTGTTTTGTGGTAATTTTTCGGGAGCTATACAAATATGAAGGCTGATAGAAATGCACAAACCGATTCAATACGTTTCGGTATGCGTCTTTTACCCTCCACACAAAATAATTGAGTACCTCTTCTGGCTTATCATCTGGAAGACCGAAACAGCGGCAATCAAATACTGGAACATAAAGATTACTAACATCATTCAAAGATTCTGATTTTTTTGCTGTTTCTGGAAGAAATTTGTTGAAATAATATGTGAAATAAGATGCCGTAACAGAATTGATTTTATTGACTTTTCCATTAAACCAGTGTTGTGTATTATTTTCTTTTTTTGCCTGCAAAAGAAAAGAACACTCATCGGATTGAGGATAATAAGCCACACAATTTTGTACTGAAAGCGCAGTATAAAATGCAGCCTGATTCATCGCCGAAACAACATCTTCCGAATAAAAGTGTTGTTCGTTCAAATAGCGGAATATATGTGAAAACGCCTTTCCGTCAACCCGAACCACAATAAAGTCATTTGTAATTTTTTGAGAACATTGTTCTTCGTAAAGTTTCATTCTATTTTCTAATGTATCTCTCATGTTACTATTATACCTTAAAAATAATCAACGTTCAAGTTTATTTTATTTCAAAATTTGAACTGCTTGAAAGTTTTTTTCAGTTCTTCAAAACTTTCTTGCTCCGCTTTTTGTTCAACTTCTTGCATTATTTCTTCCGCATCACTGGATGATGTGGCTTGTCCTGTCAAGTTATAAAGTCTTTGTTTTGAACGATCTATACCAACCAAACTGCGTTTGTTCTTGGTGACATCGGCGTACCTATTTTTTAATTGTTTTATCATAATTTGGTTAGCCTGTTCTAGTTGTTCAGTATTAATCAACGAAATGATGAAATCTGCTGTTGCGCCTGTAGCAAATGATTCAGAAATATCAGTTAATGATGTGTCTGTGGATTGATACCCCTGCCGGGTCAACTGAGTTGCTGTAAAAATAGGCACATTCATCTCCATCGCCAACCCGCGAACTTCTTCAGCGATGGCTTTCACGAGTACATAGGTGTTGCTCATTCCATTGTTTTTGATGCGGACAGAAGAACAAATATTAAGATAATCAATCAAAATCACATCAGGCACAAAGTTCTTCTTCAGTTTCAATTCACTCAAAAGTGCACGAAAATGGTTAACTGTCCCAGTTCCAGTAGGATACTCTTTGATGATAAGTTTGCCTTGCGTAACTTTTTGTCGTACATTATGAATCAATGAATCATATTGTTTTTTCGTCAAAAACATCAAGGTATCCAAGCTAATGTCTAAAATATTTGCGTCAATGCGTTTGGCAACCTCCTCTTCTGCCATCTCACACGATATGTACAATACATTCTTATTCTTCAACAAAAATGAAGTAGCGAAGTGACACAAAGTCAATGACTTACCGACATTGATACCACCAAGGATGATGTTTAATGTTTTCTTTGGAACTCCACCGTTAGTTATTTCGTTCAGATAATCCAAATCAAACGGAAGACGTTCTTCAACTTTGTGATATTTCTCAAAACGTTCATTGAAATCTTCAAAAAAATCATGACCTACACTGGGATCAAAAGTGACTGCCAATGCTTCTTTCAGCAATTCGGGAATAACACCACGGTCTTTCTTTTTTGACTTTCCTGAAATAATATTGATACTTTCCCGAATAGCATTCTCAATGGCCGATTCTTTACAAAATCGTTCTGTTTCAGCAACAAGCCAGTCAAAATTTTGATTGGTTGGTTTTTCTTTAATTTCATCAATGATTTCAAGAGAAGATTTCAACTCATCTTCTGTCAATTTTGTTGAATTTGTCAAAGAAATAACCAAAGCATCTATAGAGGGAGTATCATTATATTCTGCAATAAATGTTTTGATATTGGTGAAAATTTTCTTGTGAATTCCGCCAAAATATTCATCCTTGAGGAAGGGAATAACCTTCCTCATGTATTTTTCATTATGGACTAAATTTTGAAGAATAATCTTCTCAATCATTCGGCTTTTCTCTCTTTTCCATTTCTTCTAATTGCTTTTCAATAGATTTTGTTACAATTTCTTGCATCAAAACTCTTGCCAATGCCAAACATTTTCTAGTATCAAATGACTGACTTTTTTGTGTAATCAAAATGTTATAACGAATTTCTACATTATTTTCATCATCTTGAAGTTCATGAACAAAAAAATCTGTTGCAAGAAATTCCATGATCCATACTTCAGTTGGCTTGTGACGGACGCGAAAGCGGATGATATTTGGTGTATTTTCATCCGCTTGTTCCATAAATACTTCACATTCTTTTGCTAACTTTTTGTAAGAATTTCTTTTAGCCATTTGAAATTACCTCACTCATTCAGTGTATCATCTTCCTCTAAAAGATTTCCATAGCAAAATTCCTTTTCAGCACAAACATTCAATTTTTCAAGAAATTCTTGTGTGAAAAATTCTTCTGGTTTTTTGTAAATTTGTTTCTCAAAATATGTTTTGTCGTCGCCAGCAAATTTGTATTTGTTTCCAATTTTTTCAACAAGTCCATATTTTAAAGCCAGATCCAAAAGACCATAATACCGATGCAATCCTTTTTTGTATGAAAGAAAAAGTTCAACTTTGCTGTTTTCCTTTGTGATTCTGGCTTTTTCCAGACGGGCAGTGATGACATTACCAATGACTTCGGTTCCGTCCTTTTCTTTTCTGCGACTTAGAAATACTGTCAGAGAAGCATTATATTGCGGCCCAGAACCGCCAGACATGACTTTTCTGGGAAATAACCCCTGTTCATCATAAGTATGATTTGTAGCCAATAACGCCGCTCCAACTTTACCTAATTTCAGAGTAATAGTTCGGAATGCCGATTTAATCAATCTAGCTCTAGTCATATCAGCAGTTTCTTTACCTTCCAAACTGTCTTCCATTTCTTTTGTTGTAGATAGATTGCCTAATGAATCAACAATCAAGAGCAATGGATTTCGGTCTTTTTGCGACAATTTTTCGTAATTATCTAAAACCAGCAACACCTGATGCCGGAACTCCTGTACCGTTTGTACTGGTACAATAAGTACTCGTTTTGTATCAATTCCACGCTCAATAAACATTTCCTTGGTCAATGCCGATTCAGATTCGTAATAAATCGCCATTGCTTTCGGATCTTGGCCAAGGAAATTCTTCAAAATTGACAAACAGAGATAAGTTTTTCCGACACTAGTTTCTCCGGCCAGAACAGTAATCTTATTATTTGGCAACCCGCCAAATAAATTACCACTCAAAAGTGCATTGAAAGCATATGAACCAGTATCAATAAATCCAGTAATATCACCAGTTGGGATACCTTCATCCACAATTGATGCATACTCATTGTTCAAAGTCTTCTTGATTTGTTTCAGAAAATCCATTTATTCATCCTCCAAAGTTCTTCTTTTTTTGGTTGACCAATTAATTGCCTCTAACATATCCTTGAGCGGACTAATGAAGCTTTTCTCAAATTGTGTGTTGTAATCCACATAATTTCTAATTTCATCAAATTCTTTTGGCAACTTGCCGGGGAAAGAGATTATGTTCTCTTTTTTCAATAAATTAGGAACAGTCAAATAAATGTACTTAATTTTTTCTCCATCACGGATTTCGGGCAACTTCAAACCATGCTCGCGAATATAATTGTTATACAAAATACAACCACGAATATGAATTGGAGTTGCTTTTTTGTATAATCCACCATCAAACGAAATGAAATTTGAAATATTATTTGCAGTGCGCGGAAATGCAATATCTTCAATATCTTGTTCTTGAAATTCTTTTCTTACTCGTTGTATATATCGTTGTAAGGATTCTTCTCCTTCTTGAAGGATAATACGAATTGCTTCTTTCAACGTTTTTCTGCAAAATGTAGGAGTAGAAGATTTGATTGCTTCAACACCCATAATTTTCAATTTAGGTGGATTGTACTTAACTCCTTCAGATTCAAGAACATTCAAACAATACCTTTTCTTGGCAATAAAAAATCCATTATTAGCAATAACTTCCTGCTTCATTTCAATTTTATTTGTTTCGCAGTTCATATATTGACTTAATTCAGCGAATGAATTCGCAATGTATTTGTTCAATTTTTTCTGAATAAATTCATTGATTTTCTGACAAATTTCATCTTGGTTAGTTGTTTCAAGTTTTTTGACAAAAGGCTCAAAATTCAAATAAACAGAATCTGTATCACTTGCCAAACAATAATCTTGATCTTTTGTGCCAAATTCTTTATTGAGAAATTGATTGAGTTTATTTTCAATCCAACGAATTGTCAACTGACCGGAAAGGGTTACTGCTTCCGCAAGGCGAACATCAAAGAACCGGAAATATTTATTTCCCATCGCTCCATATGCGGAATTAAGACAGATCTTCTTAACTTGTTGCAAATTTTTGTACTTAGAAATTTCCTTAATCAAATTTGGATTTTTTGTATCTTGATATTTTTTTTCCGCTTCAATCATTTTTTTCTTGTATTCTCTACGCTGTGCAAACATCATTTCCATCAATTCGGGCAAAAATCCTTTACGGCTTCGGGTAAATGGTTGTCCATTTGCGGCTAAACAATGATTTGCTTTAATGATGTCAGTCATATCAACTCGTTTTTCAAGCAAATCATCAATAGTAACTTGTTTGAATGAATTGACTTTCGTATCTGGAGAAATATTGTAATTCATGATAAGGTGTGGATATAGTGAAGTTACGTCAAACGATACAATCCAGTGTTTGTATCCAATTTGTGGATTTTTGACGTATGCACCTTGAATTTCACGATCTTGAACATTTTCACGTTTATTTGGAATAATGATGCTTTTCTTCAATAAATGGTTGAAAATAATACTATCCCACATCCGCACCTGATAGAAACAATCTTCATAGTTAACCTTTGAATCATAAGCTAGAGTAATGACCAATTCCAAAAGTTTCAGTTTTTCTTCCAATTCAATGACCAAAGCAACGTCTTTAATGTTATAGTCAATAAAGAGTTGATGGTCTTTTTCATACAATTCATGAAGCGTACCAATATGTGAATACTCTACTTTGTTTTTACCTAATTCATGTTCGGCAACAAAATCAAGAGTATATCGCTCCAGATTGGTATAGGTGAATTTCTTGTATACGTCAAGATAATCTAACTGCGAAATTCCAAAAATTTTCAGTATTTCACGTTCCTTAAAATTTGGATCAAGAACATTTTCTTTGATAACTACTTTCCAAGGCGACAATTCATCAGCCGCATCTTCTGAAATCAAACGACAAATTCTGTTGTACAAAAATGGCAAGTCATAACCAGTTGAATACCAACCAGTTACAACATCAGGATAATTGTTTTTCCAAAGATCAAGAAATTTCGTCAGCAATTCAGTTTCAGATGCGCACTCAACATACACCTGCTTATCTGGATGGTAATTCACATACGGTTTCAATCCAAACACAATAAATTTGTCAAAATTTGAGTATTTGATTGTAATAGAAATAATCTTGGCATTGCCTTGATTAGATGATGGAAATGATCCATCTTCACAGAGCGCGGTTTCAATATCAAAATATGCTATGCGAATTTTACTAAAATCTGGATGTAATTCACTGGGATAATTTTCAGCAATGAATTGATATTGTGGTCGGATTACTCCAAAAATTGGAAAATCTTTTTCTTGTGCTTCTGAAACATATTCTTTCCAATCGTAGATGGAAGGAAAGGTCAACTCTTCAAGTGGTAAGTTGTTAATAGAACGATACTTAGCATTTTCTTTCTTAGAAGGAATCCACAGCTTTGGATGGAATTCAATTTTCTTTTTGATTCGCTTGCCTTTTTCATCAAAACCGCGAAAAAGGATGTGGTTTTTGTATAAAATTACATTAGTATACATTCGTTCTTATCATAGTATACCGGATTTCCGTTCCAGCATCTATTATTTTATCATTTTGACAAGATAGACAGACCCGTGCAGGAACACCTGAAATTCTTTTCTTAGTTTTACATATTTACCAAGTCCGCTATTTCTATATTGCAGTTTTTCTTGAAATTCTCTTTCGTCTAATGTTACACGATCGTGGGAGTCATCGTATTCTAATTTTTTTAACATGTCTTTCACAAAAAACAGAATATCCCCAACAAATGGAGAATAAGCGTATTTGTAACCATCTAACGGGAAAACAAGATATGGTTTTCCGCCATCAACCATCGCATCTTCCTTGGAAGTATAACAAACAAAAGAGTTTAGCGGAGTTGCTTCAAATCCAAGTTTTTTGAATGTTTTGTCCAAAATAATGCGGGTTTCTTGTTCTTTTTTTGAAAATAATGTAATATTTCCTTGTAAAAGGAAACGATCTTCGGGGGACGCAGTAATAGTATTTTTTGTTTCAAAAATTCCCATATATAAGTTGTAAATTTCATTGTTCAAAAATTCTTTAATTTCGTCAACAGATTTTGGTTTTCCCCCCAAGACCTCAGTGAACCATTGTGTACAATTATTGAAGATAAAGGAATAGTTGATTCTATCTGAATTTTCTTGAAATTGTTTTAAGGATTTCATAGGGCAGTTCCTTTAAATATATAGCATTACTGCTTTTGGACGAATCATAATTTCAATGGCTTTGTTGCTTTTGGTTAATATATAGTTTCTGATATCTTTATTTGTGAAATCATACAATTCTTGTAATACCTTTTCATCAATTTTGAATATCTCCAATAATTCGTCGGCGGAATATTCTTTTTGAAACTTTTTCATCATTTCTGTTTGTGTTATTTTCATATTTCCGATTATCTTTTTTTGACACTCCCCATGACTAAAGTCAGGGGATTCTTGGATCGTTAGCGTCCTCACCCATTTCTGGTTCGGACAACGCCCAAGTTAAGGGTGTGTCATCACCCCTCCCAAGACAGTACATATAGCATCTTGGGCTTTCGGCTAAGTTTTCTTGTAATATATGTATTTGTTTCAAATAAAATTTGTTTGAAAGTTTTCATATGATTTTTTCTGTAATAACATTATATTCTTCAAATGGTATGCAAAGAGCTTTTCCAGAAAACCAACATTCTGAATCTAATGTTGGTGTATATTCATTTAACAATCTATATGGCATTTTGGCAAACCCATTATCTTTAAGATCAAAAAAATATGATAATGCTTCAATAACACCTTTATTTATTAGTAAATTTTTGAATGTTGTTTCTGAAGAAATATCTGTATTTTTGTCTAAAAATTTTTTGACAAGTTGTTTGTTTTCAGATACAATTTGATCAATTATCTCAAATAATTTTAAAGTCTTTTCTTTATTAAAAAACTCAAAATAACTGGAGTCTAATTTAATTCCACCAATATCTTGTAATACATATTCAAAAAACATGATCATATATTGGGTGAAATAACGCAAAGGATAGCGAAATGAAAACCAAATATCGTCTGTTGGACAAATTGCTATTGTTTCATTTGGATCAAATGGAATAATGATATGCGGATAAGTATATGAATAATATCCTTTTGCATATTTATATGAAAATGAACAAATAAGCGACTTATTTCTTGGAGGCCAAGTTTTCCAATTTGGATCTATTTCGGACAAAAAAAGGGAATATAAATTTGATATTGAATCCTTCACCCTGCCGCTATCTCCAGAACTAGCCCCCAAAGAAGTACGTTTGAAATTTGTTGGGTCAAAAATTACAATATCGTTATATTGAAATCCATGACGAATCATATTTTTGAAACCACGATAAATCTTTTTTATTTTTGTTGATAAAACAATTTGAGGTCTATATTTTTCTAGTGCTTCATTTCTAGAAATTGTTGAATAAGTTGACATTTTTATTCCTCTTTACTGGACTGAAAATATGAGCTGCGTACTAACAAACATTTACCAGAAAGCCAACATTCTTT
>OGCI01002207.1_pt1 | contig 13544 bp, 10 predicted proteins | sample 1570021 | NCBI WGS metagenome assembly OGCI01 (sample SAMN06264664, study PRJEB24512) | hot springs metagenome | isolation source: Hot spring water | place: South Africa: Tshipise | collected 2015-06-21 | reverse complement strand
ACCTGAAAGGTCGTGCCGAAGTCAAGTTTTCGTCTCTGCTTTTGTGTTGAAAAAGCCAAACTTCAGTCTTGGGCAAGATGCCCGTGCTACGATTTTTCGAACACCCTCAGGTGGCGTTGAGATTCTTCGCTACGCTCAGAATGACAACAGGGGTTATCAGAATGACAGAAGAAGGTGTCAGAATGCAGTAGGGGTATCAGAATGACAGCGGGGAGCGTCAGAATGAAAGCAGGAGGGCGCAGGGACTGACAAAGGAGTTGCCAAAGTGTGGGCAGGTTGCTGTAATACCTCACTCAGGAAATCAACCCCTATCAGAGGGCACACACGGAGGTAAGGACATCTAACGGCTGGGCAGTGAGTGTGCGCAAGCGAGACGCCCTTGCTTTCACCATTTTCAATCTCCTTTACCCACACGGCGTTTGGCACAAAAGTTGCTACTCTTATCTTCAGCAGAAGAGATGCGGGGTAAGGGAATGCTATCATCGCGAGATTTCATAGGGTCTGCGGATTATCCAGTAAACGGCTCGGTAGACATAGAGCCTGATTTAGAGCAGAGTTTGAGTGGCACGGTGATCGACTCGATGTTCGGCAACATTTTGCGCCGTCCGCTCCTGACCTCGGAAGAAGAACAAGACCTCATCGAGCGCGCCAAAGCAGGCGATGAGGACGCCCAGACTCGGCTTGTAGAGTCCAACCTCCGCCTTGTGATTAGCGTGGCACGCCGTTATGTGCGACCGGGACTTCCCCTGGAAGACCTTGTTCAAGAGGGTGCGTTGGGGCTTATCAAGGCAATCCAGAACTTTGACCTGAGTCGCGGTTTGCGCTTCAGTACTTACGCCATCCACTGGGTACGCCAGAGCGTAGGGCGCGCCGCCGACTCCCACAGCAATATGATTCGCTTGCCGAACCACGCTGTGGACACCCTGCGCAAAATCGAGCGCACGCGCAACGAACTGCGCAACGAACTCGGCAAGGAACCGACCTCCGAAGAGATTGCCCACAAGTTGGGTATCCCCGTGAGCAAGGTGAACCGTCTTTCGCGCTATGCCCAGGCAAACCTCTCACTGGAACACAAACCCAGTGAAGACCACGGCACTGTGTTGGGCGCACTGATCAGTAGTCCTGAGGAGGCAGACCCCGAAGCCGTGGCGATTGAACGCGTCTGGCTCTCGGAAATCTTTGACCTGATGGAAACGGTGCTGACCCTGCGCGAGCGATGGGCAATCTACCGGATGCTGGGCTTGGATGTCAGCGACCTTCCGCCCGATGCGACCACGATGCCCTCGCGGGAACGGGTACGCCAACTGGAAAAGCAAGCGATCACCAAGCTGCGTGCCGCCGTGCGCGAGTATTACGCCGATAAATAACTTGTCAAACCGTCTCAAGGGTGTTTGAAAAAACCGTGGCACGGGCATCCTGCCCGTGAAGAAAAACAGGTGTGGGCTCGGTAAGCATTCTTGGGCAAGATGCCCAAGCCACGAGCGGGCGAGACGCCTGCGCTCCCAGCATTTTTCAAACACCCTCAACCGTCTCCAGCCACACCGTGCCGACTTGCTGGGGTAGGTCGTCCAGTGTGAACACCACCTCGCGCGCTCGGCGCCGTGTGAAGAGGATTTCGCGCTCTTCGCCCGGCGCACGGAAGATAGCCCGCTTCGGGTTCAGCCAACGCGGCAGGAAGATCAACACCTCTATCGCCTTCTGCGCCTTGAACCGATAGGCTTGGGGTGTCATCTCGTAGTCGTAGTTGGTGAGCCAGACCGCCAGCGCCCGCTCACCCACTAGCACGCTCACATCCAGCTTTTGGGGATTGGTGGCAGACACCACGCGCCCCCCGTTCGGTTGCCAATCCATCGTCAGCAGGCGCTCGCGTAGGGGCTGAAGGAACCGATTGAGGCGCGCCTGCTCTTCAAACGCTTCGCGCCCGTGCGCCACAAACTGTTCCACCAAGCGTGCGCGCTCGGCTTCGGGCAGGTGTTTGAACTGGGGCAGGTCTTCAGCTCGGGTGTAGTAGCGTCGGAACGCTGCTTCATCAAAGCCGATGAACCACAGCACGCCCTTCGCCCCGCGCCCCAACTGGAACCAGAGCTGGGTGCGAATCTCTTCAGGGGTGGGGCAGGCACGCCCTAACTGACCATCCACCCACACGCGCTCGTCCCAAGTGTGCGCGCCTTGTGCCCACACCCAAAACGGCAGCGGTTCGCAGTTGGCGCGCAGGTCTTCGGTATAGGTGCCTGCTAACTCCAGCCGATTGCCCCACTTATGGGGCGAGAGGTCGGGCATCGGTGCGCCCACACGGTAGGCGTCGTAGCAGGCGATGTCGGGTATCGTGGCGAACTCGCCAAACCGTCGCGAGCGCGCCAAGTTGAGGTACACGGGAGGTGTAATCGCTCGGTCGCGGAACACCTTCGCCACCCGCTCGCACAAAGTGGGCAAGTGCCAGCCATCAAACTGCTCTGGCTCTGCCCAGTCGGGCTCGTCTTTTATCATATAGGTAATGATGTGGGGGTTCTCCTTGTGGCGCTCGATGAACCGCGTGGCAGGGCGCGGGAAGCCCGAAAACACCAACGCTTTGACACCCTTCTGGGGGCAGGCCTGCTCAAAGGCGCGCCGTTCGGTCTCGGAGGGGTCGTTACTGGCGCTCATCACGAAGGTATCAAACCCGCGTGTGAGCCAGCGCTCCATCTCGTCGTTATCTTCCCACACTTGCGTGCGCCATGCGCCCAGCGGAAAGTGGCGCACGAGAGGGCGCACCAACCCCCCTGTCATGGTGGTCTGGCGTTCGGCGCGTGCGTCCACTTGCAGGGGCAGGCTCTGGTAAGGAAGCGGTTGCGTCGGCAAAGTGGCGGTGAGGAAGGTCAGCTCGCCCGGCTCCAGCAAAGTGAGAGGCGTGCGGAATCGAAGAGTGCGCCCAGAGATCCTCAGACGCTCTATCGTCCAAGCACGCTCTGGGTCATCGTTTCGCACGACCACCTTTAAAGTGCGCCCTTCCAAAAAGGCGTATGCCAAAGTCAGGGGCGAGGGTTCGGGCATAAGTTCATACACTACGCGCTCTTTGCCTGATAAGATGAGCTCCAAGCGCAGGGGCGCCCGTTGAAGTAGGCTCGCCTGAAGGTTGATAATCAGCAGGGTCAAGCCGTTGACGGGGATCGGCTCTGGCTCCACTCGGAACCAGTTGACCCCTCTGCCGTTGGACAGCGCTTCCAGCGGCTGGTTGTTGAGGCTGAGCGCGCTGATGTTTTCGGGGCGGCGTTTGGTGTTGTAGAGGTACACCCAGAAGGTTCCGCCCAGCTGACGCAGGGAAGGCGCCATCTCCAGGACTTTCGGGCTGGAGCGGTGGGGACGATAGTAAGACTCGATGCGCATACCGTCCCTATTCGCCACAGGTGCAGGCGTTCCTGCTTCTATTCAGGGTCGCGCCAGACGCCATCGGCTTGCAGCAGGGCAACCAGCTCCTCCACGCCTTTTTCGGAGGGGATGTCGTTTTTGACCAGTTGCCCTTGGCGGTAGAGGGCGATTTTGCCTCCACTACGCCCGACATAACCGTAGTCCGCATCTGCCATCTCGCCTGGACCGTTCACGATACAGCCCATCACGGCGATGTCCAGCCCCACCAGATGTTTGGTCGCTTCACGCACCTGGTTCAGCACGGTTGGGAGGTCAAACTTCGTGCGTCCGCAGGAGGGGCAGGCGATGTACTCCACCTTCGTTTTGCGCAAGCCCAGCGCTTGCAGGATGTCGTAGCAGACCTCTATCTCGTTGACCGGGTCTTCCGCCAACGAGACGCGTATCGTGTCGCCGATGCCCTCGGCTAACAGTGTGCCAATCCCGATGGCGCTTTTGATACGGGCGTACATCCCGTCGCCCGCCTCGGTCACGCCCAAGTGGAGAGGATAGTCCATGCCCTCCTGTTCCATGCGTTGCACCATCAGGCGGTTCGCCGAGAGCATGACCGGCACACGGCTCGCCTTCAGCGAGATGACGAGATTCTTGAAGCCGTGCGCCTCGCAAATCCGAATGTACTCCATCGCCGACTCGACCATGCCTGTGGGCGAGTCGCCGTACATGACTTTGATGCGCTCGGAGAGCGAGCCGTGGTTCACGCCGATGCGCATCGCCAGTCCCCGATCTCGGCAGGCGCGTATCACGGGCAGGAACGCCTGTTCGATCGCCTCTAACTCTTGTTGGATTTCGCTTTCGGTGTACTCGGTTCGGCTGGGGTCGGGCTTGCGGAACACGAACAAACCGGGGTTGATGCGCACCTTGTCCACATGTTTGGTGCATTCCAGGGCGATGTCCATCCCCTGATGGTGGACATCGGCGACGAGGGGGATATGTTCGTAGCCTCGGCGTTTGAGTTCGGCGCGGATTTCGCCGAGGTTTTGCGCCTCGCGCAGGTTGGGCGCCGTCACGCGCACGATTTCACAGCCCGCCTCGTACAGTTGGGTAATCTGCTCCACGGAGGCGGGGGTATTCATCGTCTCGGCGGTAATCATGGATTGCACGCGCACGGGGTTGTTGCCGCCAATGCCAGTATTGCCGACTTTGACTTCACGGGTGCGCCGACGCGGTTTCGCCAACGGCAACTGCACCGAGGTAAGCGGTATGACTGGGCTTGCCATAACATAAAGATTATACCTGTGGGGAGGAGGGCAACTTGAGAACCTCTCCCCCCTGCCACCCTGATAAGGATACAGGCGTTGAGTACAAAATCACACCGAACCCACCCCATTTCAAAGCATGCATCGACGAACCGTTGCGCCCCCACCTGTCATTCCGAACGAAGTGAGGAGACTCTTCGCTACCGCTCAGGGTGACAAAGGGGAATCGGAGCGTGCGGGAGGGGTTGCTTGGCGTTCGCCGAGATTCTTCGCTTCGCTCAGAATGACAGGGAGGGGATTGGGAATGACAGGGAGGGGACTGCGAATGACAGTTGGGGTTTTGGGGTTGGAAGAGGGATTTGAAAATTAGGTGGGGAGTAAGGATGTTGAACCTAAACAATGTACCCTTGTCAGGGGCAGGGGAGGGTTTTTTTTGCTCCCCGCCGTCAGGTTCCCCCCGCAAGCGTGGGGAACCGTGACTAGCCCCGAACCTCTTCCAGTGTGTCGCGTATCCAGCGCTCAATCCAACCGTCGCACACCACCGCTTCCGAGGCGTTGCGGATTACTTCTATTTCTTCGGCGATGTGGCGCAGGTTCAACGCATCCTCCTGCACCTGCTCCAACAGCTCCAGCGCCAGTTTGCTGATGTTCTCCAATCGCCAGAGCCACGGCTCAATCTCCTCCAGAAGCTCTCGGTCGTGAAGCACTTGGCGCAGAGTGGCGGGCAGGCGTGCCAATCGGCGCAGTTCCTGCTCCAACGGTTCTGCCTCGCCCGTGGTCTGCCAGAACTCAATCGCTTGGGCGATGGGAGGTGGTTCCGCGCTCCAATGTCGGCTCCACAGGTTTTGCTGGCAGAAATAGGCGAACGCCTCTTCCGCTTCCTCGCCCACCAAGTGCCGAATAGAGGCATGCCAACTGCGTTGGGGGTCATAGGCGGTTGGGTTCCACAACAGGTCGGCATAGGTGCCCAACGCCACCTTGGACGCCTCGGCTTGGTTCATCGGGTTAGAAACCAGCGTCTCCAGATGCTGAAGCGCTTCGGCAGAGCGTTGGGTAATCGGTCCCATGAGCAATCGGCTCGGCTCGTAGTCATTGACGGGGTAGTTGTCCCACACGAAGGGCTTACGCCGTATTGCCGAGCGGAACAGCTCGGCGTCTTCGTAGGTGATTTCCCGCGAGACCACCTTCGCGCCCGTCCACATAATAGAAATGTCGTGATGGGTACGCTCCCCGAGCTCTCGTACATACGGCGGTTCACCCCGATTGTGGTAGAAAGTGGGGCACACAATCAGCCAGCTGTCGGGGTCGCGCTCGTTGAGCCAAGTGTGGAGGCGGTTCGCAAGGTCGGCGTGAGCGTGCGCCAGCGAGGTATAGGTCTGCTTGTCCGCCTCGTGCTGGAGCGTTTCGGGAATATCGTCTACCAGTAGCCCGAAAGTGCGTACCCCGTGTTGGCGCACCGCCTCAATCTTCGCGGTCAGCCTCTCGAACTCGGCAGGGTCGGAATAGACCATCGACAAGCCGGGGCTGATGCAGAACACGAACTCGATGAAGTTCTGTTTCGCCCGTTGGATGAGCTCCACGAGCCGTTCCATCTCCGATTCGGGATAGGGGTCGCGCCAGCGTTCGCGGTGGAAGGGGTCATCTTTGGGAGCGTACAGGTAGAGGTTCATCTTGTACTTGCCCATCCAGTCCAGCATTTTCAGGCGCGCCGAGTGCTTCCACGGCTTGCCGTAGAACCCCTCCACAATCCCGCGCCAAGCGAGGAACGGCTCATCCTGCACCTCAAGCAGGGGGAGCGATTTGCCGTCCCAAGCGTTCAGAACCGTCTGGCAGGCGTAGAACGCCCCGCGCGGAGTGCCCGACTGGATGACGATGCGCCCATTCTGCACCGTGAGGCGGTAGGCGTCCCCAGCGAGGCTCTCATCACGCTCCACGAAACAGGTCCACCCACCAAACGAGTCGCCCAACTCGCGCAAGGGGCGCACGCTGGCTTCCCAGCCTAGCGGATGTTTGATGGCGTGACAGCCTGCGAAAGGATAGCGCTCTGATTGAACCGTGACCGAACGGGGTAGTGGAAGCCAGTCCATCGTTCACCTCAAAGCAGGGCATGCACTGCCGACAGTGCTGACTCGTAGCTAGGGTGGCTGGCAATTTCGGGCACATACTCCACATAGCGCAAGACCCCTTGCGGGTCTACCACGAACACGGCGCGGCTGGAGATGCGCAGCTCCTTGACGAGCGTGCCGTAGGCTTGGGCAAAAGACGCCTCACGGTGGTCGGATAGCACCTCTATTTTATCGATGTGTTCCGCCCCGCAAAACCGCGCTTGGGCGAACGGCAAATCCATACTGACCGTAACAACCCGCACCGAGTCGGGCAGTTGGCTTGCTTCTTCGTTGAACTTCTTCGTCTGCGCGCTACAGATGCCCGTGTCGATAGAGGGCACTGCACTAATCAGCAAAACTTTACCCATATAATCTTTTAGGTTTACCGTGCGCAGGTCTTGCGTGATGAGTGTGGCATCGGGTGCAGGGTCTCCAACCTTTAGCTCGTTTCCAACCAATGTGAGGGGATTTCCCTTGAAAGTAACCGCATTAGGACGCTCCATCGATATGCTCCTCCTGAACCAGAGTATACCTGCCGAGAGGGTGCTCTTTGAGTTCCCTTTGAAAACGCCCGCCTACTTTTAGACACAGGCGGTACCCCCCAACCGTGAGCTTCAGGTCAACCCGAAAGCCTCCTCCTGTCACCCTGAGCGTCAGCGAAGGGGCTACTCCCCGCTCCCGCAGCGTCGGGAGAGGGGCAATCGGTGAGAGCAAGCCTAAAGGGCGCGGGCACCCTGGTCGCCCAGCTGGTCATAGGTGCAGTTGGCGTAGGGGGGCACCAAGCGTGTGATTTCCTGCATCACCTCGCGGGCGTTGAAGGGCGGCACTTTGCCCAGCGCCTTGAGCCAGAGGTCTGCGAAGATGACCCAATCGGGCTTGCTCTCGCCCAGCGGCTCATGAGCGCGCCAGAACCGTTGCACGCGTCGCTCCCAGTTGGTGTAGGTGCCTTCGCTCTCGGTGAAGGGGCAGGCGGGCAGGAGCAGGTCGGCGTACTGCGCGCTCTCGGTCATCAGCACATCCTGCACCACGACGAAATCGGTCGCACGCAAAGCACGCTCGGCGAGGGTGGGGTCGTAGTGGTCTACGACGGGGTTCGCCCCTGCAAGGTAAAGCAGGCGCACCTCGCCCGACAAGCACGCCTGATAGATGCCGTCGGTGCTCAGCCCTTCGGTGGTGGGCAAGGAGACGCCCCAAGCCGACTCGAACGCCGTGCGTGTGTCCTCGTCCGCCACAGAGCGATAGCCCGGCAGATGGCTTGGCAAGACGCCCATATCGCGTGCGCCCTGCTCGTTCGTGCCGAGGGGCATCAGGTTCAGCCCGCCCTCCTCGCGCAGGTGATTGCCCGTCAGTTGGGTCAGCGTGACCAGAGCCTCCACCACCTCGCTGGCGTTCGGGTGGTTCCAGACCTTCTCGCCCGCAAGTATCAGCATACTGGGCGATTCGGCAATCTGGCGTGCGGCGGCGAGCAGGGTGTCGGCAGACACTCCTGTGGCGTCCTGCGTGGCGGTGGGGGTAGCATCCGCCACAAGTGCGCGAAGCCACTCCGCCTCGCGGTACTCTGCTAACCGCTCGGCAGGCAAGAAGTCCAGCAAACAGTTCAGCAGACCTCTTATCAGGGCAAGCTCACCGCCCGGCTGATAGCGCAGGCTGTGGGTGGCGAACTCCTCCACGGCGTTGGGCACGGGAGATGCCACCATCGCATTCACCCCATACTGGCGATGGGCTTTACGCGTGCGCAGGAAGACCATCGGCTGTTCCTCCACAAGGTCGCTCCCGAACACAAACACCAGCGAGGTCGCCTCTAAGTCGCGGTACTCGTTGGCGGTGGCGGGTTTGCCCAACTTTGCCGAGACCTGCGCCTGCAAGTCGCCCTGGTAGCGCGTGAGGCGATGGTCAATGTGGTTGGTCTGGAACGCCCCCCGCAGGAGCTTTTGGAACATATAGAGCGCCTCATTGCTGAGCCGATGCCCCGCGATGCCTGCGACGGCGCCTTGCGCCTCGCTAACCTTGCTCAAGAGCAGTTCGTATGCATCGCTCCAGCGAATCGGCTCCCACTCTTTGCCACGCCGTACCATCGGCTGAGTGAGGCGGTTCGGCGCGTGCATATAGCTCTGCTCAAACTTGCCTTTGTCGCAAGTCCAGGTCTCATTCACGGCGGGGTTCTCGCGGGCGTTGATACGCACCATCTTGCCCGAACGGCTGTCCAGATAGAGGTTGCACCCATTGGGACACATCGAGCAGATAGTCTTTTGCGTCACGATGTCCCACGGGCGGGCGCGGAAGCGGTAGGTGCGGCTGGTCAGCGCCCCCACGGGGCAGATTTCAATCACATTCCCGCTGAACCGACTGGTGAACTCGGTCAGTTGGAAGGTATGGGGTTGCATCTGCGCACCACGGAACAGGAATGCGAGCTGAGCATCGCCCGATACCTCTTCGGTGAAGCGCACACAACGCCCACACTGAATGCACCGCTCCAGGTCCAGCGCCACATACTTTGAAAGCGGGAACGCTTTGGGCAGGTGTCGCTTGATTTCAATGTACCGACTGGTGGAGGGACCGTAGAACTGGGTGTTGTTTTGCAGAGGGCACTCACCCCCACGGTCGCAAATCGGGCAGTCCAGCGGGTGATTGATGAGCAGGAACTCCAGCACAGCTCGGCGGTCTTTGACCAGTTGCTCGGTCTCAGTCCAGACGACCAGCCCCTCCGTACAGGGGAGTGTGCAGGAGGCTTGGGGTTTGGGCATCTTGCGCACGGTTCCGTCGGGCATCTTGGTGCCGACCTCCACAAGGCACATTCGGCACATTCCGACGGGCTTCATGTACTTGTGGTAGCAAAAGATGGGGATGTCTATGTCCAAGCGCTTTGCCGCTTCCACGAGCAGTTCTCCTTCGGGCACTTGGAGGGGAATGCCGTTGATTTCAATAGTCACCAGATTCGGTTCAACATTCTTCGGCTTTGGCATAGAGCGACCTCCGAACAGCGAGAGTATTGTACCTGTTCGGGTACCGACTTGGTGCTTGCTGAGTGCGGTCAGAACGCTCCTTCACTTCAACCACACTGGGGGATGCAAATCGTTGGCTCCCTGAGGTTGATTGGGGGGTCGCCTTCGGTACAGTGGGGTTATGTCTCCCCGATCGAAGGCTCCCCAATCCCCAGACGAATGAGGTAAGCTTCAGCCCGCGCCAAGGTTCGAAGCGGGGCGAGTTCTGGAAATCCATAGTTGACATCCGCCCGTCCACAACCCGATGCTGCCAAGGCTGGTTCACCTTGCCGGCGCTTGCCATCGGTCCGAAGCCAGCGGAGCGCATCCCCAGAGGCTCAAACAGCATTCGGCGTGCTAACTGCTCCCAATCTTGTTGGTGGAGTTGCTCTAACACCGCACCCAGCACCACATAGCCTGTGTTGGAATACTGCGCCCGTTGTCCTGGCACGAAGTCAGGTTGTCGGGTGAGCACCGCCTGGAGGTACTGGCGTCTTTGTTGGCGGGGCGACCCGCTGAGACTGTACCAGTTGACCCCTGCAGGATAACTGCGCTCGGGCGAGGGCATGCCAGCCCGATGGCGAAGCAGTTGCTCAATCGTGATCGCTTTACAGTCCGAATGAAGAGCGATGTCGGGGAATATTTCGCTGAGGGATGTCGCCCAGCGCAGTTTGCCCTGCTCTACTTGCAAGGCAATCATTGTGGCGGTCATCGTCTTCGTGCAGGAACCGAGGTGAAACTTATCCCTAAGAGTGGCGCGGGTGGGGTCGCCTGCCTTCCGAAACCCTGTCACGGCGGTGAGGGTTTGCCCCCGATTTATCACCGATGCTCCCAGCGCGGGCAAGTCGTGTTTGGTACGAAGGGCTTCCAGAACCTCAGCCAACTTGCGTTCGTTCATAGTGGGAGAAGTTTACCGTTTGGCTTGGCGGGCAAGTGGTTTCCCTCACCCCTTGCCCCTATGGAGAGGGTTGCTTGCCCCCCTCCGTAAGGTTCCCCCCGAAAGCGTGGGGAACCGCTAATGGCTCCCTCCCTCGCCCACAGCGTGGGAGCAGGAACCATCAGGTATACTCTCGCTGTTATAGGAGGCAACTATGGCAAAGGCAATTACACAGAGCGAATGGCAATCGGAAGTCTTGAACTCGCCGACGCCAGTTTTGGTGGATTTCTGGGCAGTCTGGTGCGGACCCTGCCGACTGATTGCGCCCATCGTAGAAGAGCTGGCAACCCAATACGAAGGCAAACTGAAAGTGTTCAAAGTGGATGTAGACCAAGAGCAAGGTTTGGCGATGCAATACGGGATTATGAGCATTCCTACGCTCTTATTGTTCAAAGATGGGCGCGTGGTGGAGCAGATTGTAGGCGCGCTCCCCAAAGGCGCCATCGAACAGAAAATAGCCAAGCACTTGGGCTAAACTTCTTCACTCCTACCCATCGTCCTGATCCCTTCTAATAGACGCCCTGCACCGTATCTGACTGGGTCGGTGCAGGGCAATTTTGTTTCGGCTTCGGTCTGCGCAATCGCCTCCTGAGCTTCTCGCTCGCTCAGGTGAGCCGTATTGAGCGCAAGCCCCGCAACTTTGGAGGGATAGAACGACCCCCCAGCGGAAGCAACCCGCTCGTACAGGTCAATCACCACAGGGAGCGGAGGGATGGGCACATCAGGGAAGGTACGAATACAGGTCTGTCCTGCCCGATGAACCAGAATGAGATGGGTTGGCTGAGCGCCCCTCAGAAGCGGCAAGGTCGCCGTAGAGGCAGGGTTGAACAAAGCGCCTTGCCCCTCCACCCACACGACATCGGCGTCCTGTCCGAACTCCATCACGAACTTTTCTACCGCACCGCTGGCATAGTCCACCCGAACGGCGTCCAGTGCGACGCCTTCGCCCGCAATCATGATGCCCGTCTGCCCCGTCGCCAAGAATCGGGAGCGCATCCCCGCTTGCAGGGCTGACCGATGGAGTTCCAGCGAGGCGGTCATCTTGCCCACCGCCATATCGGTGCCGACTGTGAGCACGCGCAAACAGTTCAGGGAGCGCGCCGCCCCTGTGCCGATGGAGAGGTTCGGCGGCTCTTTGCGTATGTCCCAAATCCACTGACAGCCGTGCAGGAGGGGCTCCAGTTCGGGGTGGTGGGCGAGCGGTTGATGAAGTCCGTTCACGAGGTTCCAGCCCGCCATCACCGCTTGGCGCACCTCACTCCAGAGGTCCGATGCCAACAGCCCCCCACTGGGCGCAATGCCAATCACCAGCGTGTCCGGTTCGTGGGGCACTGCATCTAACACCGACGCTACAATCGGCACTTCGCGCTCAATCCCAGTCAGCCCCTTCAGCGATTGTCCTGCGCATTCGCGGTCAATGACGGCGACAATCGGGTGGGAACTGTAGCGTAGCAGACCCAGCCCCGTCTTACCGAACTTGCCACGAATGCCTTCGTGCATCAAAATCGCCAAGCGGTTCTGCGCGGTCAACATAGCCTAAGACTCTACCTCAAAACGCCTGCCTTAGGTACAATATCGCTGTCATGGTAATTGGTGTCCCGAAGGAGATTAAGCCCGACGAGTACCGAGTGGCGATGGTGCCCTCAGGCGTTGAGATTCTCACCCAGCATGGGCACACGGTTTTAGTGGAACGCGGCGCAGGCGACGGCACGGGCATTCCCGACGAAGAGTACGAGAAGGCAGGCGCCACTTTGGTGGACGACGCGTGCGATGTCTGGTCCCAAGCGGAGTTGATTGTGAAGGTCAAGGAGCCGATGCGCTCAGAGTACCCATTCATCCGCCCCAAGCAGGCAGTGTTCACCTTCTTCCACTTTGCAGCAAGTGAAGAGTTGACCCACGCGATGGTTCAAAGTGGCGCCGTCTGTATCGCCTATGAGACGATTCAGACCCCCGAAGGTGGACACCCCATCCTGCTCCCGATGAGCGAGATTGCGGGGCGGATGGCAGTGCAGGTGGGCGCGTGGTGTCTGGAGCGTCCGATGGGGGGGCGTGGAGTGCTTCTATCCGGCGTGCCGGGCGTGCGTCCGGGCGTTGTAGTGGTGATTGGAGCGGGCGTCGTCGGGGCGAACGCCGCGCGCATTGCCGCAGGCTTTGGGGCGTCCGTCGTGATTTTGGATGTGAATGTGAACCGATTGCGCGCCTTAGAGGACATCCTGCCTGCGAATGTGGATACCCTCTACTCGAACCCAGCGAACCTGCGGGAGGCGATTCAGCAGGCAGACCTGATTGTGGGCGCCATCTATGTCACAGGGGGGCGCACGCCCGTGCTCATCAAGCGTGAAATGCTCAGCACTATCAAGAACGGCGCCGTGCTGGTCGATGTGTCGGTCGATCAGGGGGGCTTAGCGGAGACGATTCGCCCCACGACCCACCGCGAGCCGACCTATGTGGTGGATGGGGTCATCCACTACGCAGTGAGCAATATGCCTGGTGCTGTGGCGCGCACTTCCACCTATGCGCTCACCAATATTACGACACCGTATGTGTTGCGCTTGGCGGAGCTGGGCTGGCAGGAGGCGTGCCGTCAAGACCCTGCCCTGCGCTTGGGGCTGAATGTGGTGGAGGGCAAGGTCACGCTCGCACCGATTGCCGAGCAGTTCGGCTACAATTACCACCCCGCCGAGAGCGTGCTTTGAGGGTGTCGGGGAGCATTTAGGGTGGGGTTTTATTGCCCCCTCCCTATCCCTCCCCCTAATGCAGGGGGAGGGAACCTGCTACTCCCCTCTCCCACAGCGTCGGGAGAGAGGGCGGGGGTGAGGGCAACAACTGATTTTTCAAACACCCTCAGTGCTACCCTCCGCATCTAAAAAGTGAGGGATGTTTCTGAAACTTGAACTCAAGGAGGACCCTTGTCAGTGTGCAT
>OGCI01002206.1_pt1 | contig 13550 bp, 9 predicted proteins | sample 1570021 | NCBI WGS metagenome assembly OGCI01 (sample SAMN06264664, study PRJEB24512) | hot springs metagenome | isolation source: Hot spring water | place: South Africa: Tshipise | collected 2015-06-21 | reverse complement strand
TGAGCTAAAGTGAATTTTAGCCTTTTCGAGCGTAGTTTGGGATGAGGATGGGTGAGCGCACTGCGCCATTAACACCAATTTGATCTAGGGCGCGATTCCAGCTTTCGAGATGGGCAAGGGTTGGCTTGCCGAGTCGTCGTTCTTTAGCCAAAGCCGCAGCGGTGATGCCCGCCCGCCGTCCGAAGACGCATACATCTAATAGGCTGTTTCCCATCAACCGATTGCGCCCATGCACGCCGCCGCTGGTCTCTCCGGCGACCAATAAACCGGGCACACTGGTGCGGCAATATGCGTCGATCTTTACTCCACCGTTCTGATAGTGGAGTGTGGGATAAACCAAAATCGGTTGATGGACCATATCAATGTTAAAACGCTTGAACTGGCGGACCATGGCTGGCAGAGCTTTTTCAATGGTGCCCGGGCCATGAATTAGGTCAATCATTGGCGTATCCAACCAAACTGCTGGTTGACCACTGGGCGTGATCACGCCGAGATTGCGTTCTTTGCATTCTCGGATGAAGGCTGCTGACTCAACATCGCGTGGTTCCAGTGGGTAGACAAATTGTTCCCCCTTGACGTTGACCGGTTGGGCGCCTAAGCCGCGTACTTTTTCGGTGACCAATTGCCCTAAAATCTGTTCCGGATAGGCTGCCCCTGTCGGGTGATACTGCATGGTATCTAAAAAAGCAAGCTCCGCGCCAGCGCGATAAGCGAGAACAATCCCATCCCCTGTGGCGCCGTAGTGGTTGGTAGTGGGAAATCCTTGATAATGCAATCGCCCGCTGCCGCCAGTTGCTAAGATGACCACCTTGGCTTTGGCGTAGAAATAACGCTCGGTCTCAAAGTTCATCAAGACGGCTCCGCAGACGGCACCCGACTCGTCCAAAACCAACTCAACTGCTGGACAGAATTCAATCACTTCTATATTCGGCCGGTTGCGCACTTCATCGCGTAAGACGCGCATGATCTCGGCACCGGTATAATCGCGCGCCGAATGCATACGCTTGATGCTCGTGCCGCCACCGTGTTCTTCCATCATCGTGCCGTCAGGGGTCTTATCGAACATGACCCCCAAGCTTTCCAGCCAAGCAATGACAATGGGGGCATCTTTCACCAACGCTTCAACCAGATCGGGGAAATTGGTGAAATGGCCACCCCCGATGACATCCAGATAGTGCGTGGCGGGCGAGTCTTCAGGACGATCGGCAGCTTGAATCCCCCCCTGTGCCATCATGGTGTTGGCATCGCCAAAGCGCAATTTGGTTACCAAAGTCACCTTTGCGCCGTTTTCTTGAGCTAAGAGGGCTGCGCTGGCGCCTGCCCCTCCACCTCCAACAACCAGGACATCGGTTTCGAAATCGGGGTTGCTCAAGTCAAAGGTAGCATCAATGTGCGGCCTTCCTTCCAAAACATCCGCTAATTCTTTGGGCATGCGGTTCCCTTTATAGCTTCCAAGGCGAATTTCGCGCATCCCCTCTTCGATGTAATCGGGATGGAAGAGCTTGAGTAGCTTTTGGCGTTCTTCCAAAGGCATCGCCGGGAAAGTTTGTCCCAAACGCTGCGGACGGGTGGCTTCAACGATTTTGATCTGTTCTAAAAGTTCAGGTGTATAGGTCATGCCAACCTCCTAGGCTTCAATTGGGCGGGCTTTGTAGCGTTCTTTCAGGACATCTACGTCAAGAGCTTTCAGTTCCGCCAAACTTTGATCGAAAGCGCCTTGTTGAATTTCTTGTACGCGCTGATGGAGATGGTCTGAACGGGGTGAGAGATAGCGGCCATAGAGACGACGGGCTAGGATGGCAATGTTATATTGGGGCTCTTCCGCCGGACAGCGCGCCGCACAAAGTCCGCACATGATGCAGTCAAAAGACATATTAGCCACCGCAGCAATATCGCCGCGCATGGCGGCAGCCATATAGCCTTTCACATTCAATTCCTGCGGACAGGCTTTGGTACACGTGCCACAGCCCAAGCAACGCAGAATCTCGGGGTAGATTTGAAACAAGGTAGAGGCCTGCGCTTGCAGTTGAGCGATATCGTACGTGGCGCGTTTGGCGGGGAAGAAAGGAATCTGCCCAAGATACATCTCGGGCTTGACAACCGTTTGGCAGGCTAAGCCAAAATAAAGCTTGGGATCATCTTTGATGCGATAAACGGTTGAGCAGGCCCCGCAGAAGCCACCGCGGCAGCCAGCGCCCCGCACCAAGGTATAGCCGGCATATTCCATTGCCTTCATGATGGTCAAGCTAGAAGGCACATCGTAGCGTTTGCCCATGATATAAATCGGGATCAGATCAGTTCGTTCAGCCATAGACACTCCTTTATGGTTCTTGCGCAAGATAAGCAGGAAAGGATTGAGTGCTCCTATTCCGCTGTTTCCTGCTCATCGGTCGATCCAACAAAGATTGAAAGTATTTCGCCTTCTATTCTCCAACCTCCGTCCATTCATCGGCTTTGAAAGTGACCAAAGGTAACGGCTCTGCAACATTGCGTCCTGGCAGGTAGTCAAAAGTGTGCTGTAATCGATCAGCCACGGCTCGGAAAACCAAGCCGACCGGCAACTCAGCCGGACAGGCATCGGTGCACATGCCGCAGCCAACACAAGAGAGCGCCATGTGGTTCTGACGGGTGAGATGGAAGAGCAGGGTATCGGGTGGCATCCGCTGGGCGCCTTTTTGGCGTGACAATTCCAAATACTTCATTGGATCATGGTCGAAAACATGACTCTTGAAGACACAGGTCTTGCAATAACAAATTGGGCAGACGGTCATACAATTGTGGCAGCGAATACACGAGGCGAATACACCAGCGATCCCTTCCTCGCCTTCGAGACGCAGACGAATCTCAGCAAAGGCTTGGTCGCGTGCCTGAGTTCGAGCAGCGATCAACGCCTCGCCTTCTGCCCCCCGTCCATTGCCGTCAGCTCCGGGGATACCCAGCTTTTCAGCGAGCTCATCCTGCACTTCGACCATCACCGAGTGTTCCAGATCGCTCTCCAACAAGCGTAAGCGCACGGCGGCGTTTTCAAAGACAGGTTGTTCGCAGATCTGGCAGGCGAGGCGCAGTTCTGGGTTGGGTAGGTCAGGTTTCTGACGAGTGGCAGCATATAAATCCGCCCAAAGAGGGTGATCGCTTTGGGCTTCTTTGCGCAGAAAGACTGGCGGGGCGTACGTGCCGGCGCAGTCAACCGCGATCAGAAGCAGATCTTCGAGGCTGGCTTGAGCCATTTTGGTCAGTTCAACCAGTGCACGCGCCTCACAGGAACGCAGGACCGCTCCAAGGCGCGGGCGCGGCTCACGCAGGCTAACCTTGCCTGCCCAAGTAGCAGCGTTTACCGGCAGCACTGGAGCTAAAGGATCTGCCTGATCGAGCAAAGCCGGATCGCTAACCAAAGCAGGGGTTACCGAGGCGCCGGAGGTACGCATAGGGACTAACAAAACATCCACGATTTGCTTTTCTAGCAGGCTTTGCAAGAAACCTTGAAGCGCTGGCAGCGTGTTACCGTTCTCGACTTGCAAAGAGATGTTCATCGGCTCTTTTCTATCTCCATTCGTCTAAGTTGTTCCATGCGCCTTGCGCTAAACAGCCCACATCTGCTTCATAGGGTTGGGTCCCTTGGCACGCATTGCTTCGGTCATCTCGCGCACCGTCTCGGCAAAGCGGGCTCCTTCGCTGGCGCTGATCCAGCGCAGCCAAATGCGCTCCTCATCGAAGCCGGCGCTTTTGAGGATCTCTTTCAGGGCGACCACCCGACGGCGGGCTTTGTAGTTCCCTTCCTGATAGTGACAATCGCCAGGGTGACAACCGCCGATCAGGATCCCATCTGCGCCGGCTAGGTCGGCTTTGAGCACGTACATCGGGTCTACCGCACCGCTACACATCAAGCGAATGATCCGAACATTGGGTGGATATTGCAACCGGCTTGTACCGGCTAGATCAGCGCCTGTGTAGGTACACCAGTTGCATAAAAAAGCGATGATCTTGGGTTCATAGTCTGTCGTTTCTGTCATTCATCAACTCCTAGCATTCTTTCTAATGGAGAAGATCTACTCATACCAAGGCAGCATCAATCATATCGGCAATTTGTAAGAACTCGAAGCCCAACTGCTGGCTGGCTTTGTTGGGACAAGCTGCCACACAAGCGCCACATCCTTGGCAAAGCACCGCGACCACTTCGGCATAAGCAGCCCCGGCTTCCAAGCGGCGGGCACCATAGGGGCACACTTCCACACATAGCCCGCAAGCTGAACACAAGCGGGGATTGACAGTGGCAATGATGGGGGTGGCAGTCAGTTGCTGCTTGGCTAAGAGAGCAACTGCCCGAACCGCTGCGGCCTCGGCCTGAGCGATCGTCTCATCAATTGCGCGGGGGGAGTGTGCTAGTCCAGCCAGATAGACGCCATCGGCAGCAAAATCTACCGGGCGCAGTTTGACGTGAGCTTCTAGGAAGAATCCTTCCGCCGTGAGAGGCAGTTTCAACAGGCGGCTGAGGGCTTCGTTGCCTGGCTCAGCCTCAACGCCGATGCTCAAGACAACTTGTTCAACACAGAAATGGAGCTCTTCACCTTCTGGTTGTGAGGTGACATGTGTCCATAACTTTCCATCGGCGCTAGTCTCTAGGCGCGGGGGTGCGGCAGGGTCATACTGCAAAAAGACGATCCCCTGTCGCCGCGCTTCGGTGTAAAGTCCCTCGCGAAAGCCATAGCTGCGCAGATCGCGGTAGAGGATATATACGCGACTGCGAGGATTTCGCCGTTTGATCTCCAGGGCGTTTTTAATCGCCTGGGTGCAACAGAGGCGCGAACAATAGGGATGGTCTTCATCGCGTGAGTCAACGCATTGAATCATCACCACCGACTCAGGCGCCCCACCCTTTTCTTTCAGTTGGGCTTCGAGTTCCCGCTGGCTGACCACCCCTGGGGTTTTGCCATATCCGTATAAGCTGGTGGAAATCTCCCGCCCACCTGTTGCGACAACGATGACGCCGTGAGTCAGTTCCTCACAACTACCATCGACATGGCGAATCACCGAAGTATACTGTCCCACATAGCCGCGTGTTTCGATGACTTCGCTCTCGGTCAAGATGGTGATGCGCGGCTCATCGCGCAAAGCATGGATCAAGTCATTGAGCAATTGTTGAGGATCACTGTCATCCAAACCGATATGGATATGGCGTAAATTGCCCCCCAATTCGGCTTGGCGTTCAACCAGATAAACTGGGAAACCTTGACGGGCAATCGAAAGCGCTGCGGTCATGCCTGCCAACCCACCTCCGATGACCAGAGCTTGGTGGGCTACGTCGAAACTGCCCCGTTGAATGGGGCGCAAGCGGCGGGCTTTAGCGACTGCCATGGCGACCAGTTCCTTTGCTTTCTCAGTGGCAATCTGCGGTGTAGTGCGATGAACCCAGGCATCTTGCTCGCGAATATTGGCTAGTTCGAAAAGGTGGGGGTTCAACCCGGCTTGTCGAATGGTGTCCTGGAATAGCGGCTCGTGAGTGCGGGGGGTACAACTGGCAACGACCACGCGATTCAAGCCATGTTCTTGAATTTTTGAGGCAATTTTTTGTTGCGTGTCCTGAGAGCAGGTGTAGAGGTTGCGCTCTGTATAGACAACGCCGGGCAAGCTCTTGGCGTACTCGACAACTTCGGGAACGTTAACGACTCCACCGATATTGATCCCGCAATGGCAGACAAAAACGCCCACGCGCGGCTCTTCCCCGCTAATATCTCGCTCAGGAGGGTAGACGGCTTGGCGGGTGAGTGTCCCGCGGCTACCTGCTAGCAGGGCTGAAACTTGAGCAGCGGCACAACTGGCTTCGATGACGGTTTCGGGGATGTCTTTCGGCTCTCCAAAAGCTCCGGCGACGAAAATCCCCTCCCGATTCGTCTGGGTAGGATGATAGAGCGGTGCTTCGGCGAATCCAAATTCATTCAAGTTAATTCCCAAGCGCCGCGCCATCTCGAGAGCTTCGGGCGTGGGCTTCAATCCGACGGAAAGAACCACAAGGTCGAATTCTTCTTCATGAGGAACGGGTTTTCCCTCGGCAGTAAAGGTGACATAGCTAACGCGCAAATTGCGGCTACCGGGGATTTCGCGCACACTGGAGACCATACTGCGCACATAACGAACGCCTTGCTCTTTTTCGGCTCTGGCGATGTAGGCATCGAAACCTTTGCCAAAGGCGCGAATGTCCATATAGAAAATTGTCGGTTGGATACGGCTGTCATGCTCACAGGCAATGATGGCTTCTTTGGTGGCGTACATGCAACATACAGAAGAGCAATATCCCTGTCCGCAAGAATTGTCTCGTGAGCCAACACACTGGATCCAGGCGATCTTTTCGGGGTGATGCCCATCGGAGGGGCGTTGCACGACCCCAGCAAAAGGTCCAGAAGCGCTCAACATGCGCTCAAATTCAAGGCTGGTGATGACGTTGGGATAGCGTCCATAGCCATATTCAGGACGGATCTGATCGTTAAGGGGTTGGACGCCAGGTGCAAGCAAGACAGCGCCAACCTGAATCTCTTCGATGGTCTCGAGTTGGTTGTGGTCAATGGCTTTGGCGCGGCAGGCATAAACGCACTGCAAACATTCTGAACAAATCCCACAGCTTAGGCAGCGCGCCGCTTCGGCTCGGGCTTCTTCTTCACTCAAACCACCATAAACCTCGTTAAAGTCGACCTTCCGCTCAGCGGCAGGACGGGCTTTGGTTTCGGTTCGTGTCTTTCGGGCTGCAGGTGACTCTAGCAGTCGCGTTGCAAGATCCGTAGGATTCAACTGCACTTTGGGGGGACAAGAAGGATGGAAAGTCAAGCTCTCGCCCCTAAGATAACGATCAATGGATTGGGCAGCGCGATGGCCGGCGGCAATGGCGTTAACGATAAAAGAAGTACCGGTTACTGCGTCTCCACCGGCGAAGATGCCAGGTACATTCGTGGCGAGAGTCTCTTCATCTACTTTCAAGAAGCGCCCTCGAATGGTCTCAACTTCGCCGTTCAGGCAGTCCAATTCGGGACGCTGACCGATGGCAAAGATAACAAGATTGGCGGGGATAACTTCTTCGGTGTTGGGGATTTCGTCAAAGTCTGGTCTGCCGTCAATGAAGCCGCGGAAGTTGACCTGTACACAGCGCACCCCGCTAACTTTTCCATTTTCCTGCGTAATTTCTTTGAAGGTGCGCGAGGGGTAAACGGCAATGCCTTCTTCTTCGGCATCGCGCACCTCCCAATCATGGGCGGGCATGGTCTCGCGGCTCTCCAAGCAAGACATTCCCACCCAGCTTGCCTCTAGGCGGACAGCGCTCATTGCGGCATCAATGGCGACATTGCCACCGCCTAAGACCAGCACCCGCTTACCTTTTAGCTGTGCGGCGATTTTAGCTTTGTCCTCCAAACTCACTTGGCGCAGAAAATCGGTGGCGACAGTCACTTGGGGTAAATCTGCACCTGGGATAGGCAGCTTAATCCCGCCGTGAGCCCCGACCGCGACAAACACAGCATCATAGCCCTGTTTCAGCAGGTCAGGGATGTTATCCACGCGGTTGTTCAAGCGCAGTTCTACGCCCTCGGCAAGTATTTGCTCGATTTCCCGTTGCACCAATTGATAGGGCAGGCGATACTCGGGGACACCAACCCGCATCATGCCCCCCGCTACTGGCAGCGCTTCGAAGACGGTGACCGCATAACCCAGTCGCACCAAATCCAACGCCGCAGTCAGACCAGCAGGACCAGCACCGACAACGGCTACCTTTTGAGCCTTTGGTTCTCCTTCAGTGATCCAACGAGTTTGCTCAAGTGTCAATTCCCCGCTGTCCATTTTTGACCAGACCCAATCGGCAACGAAACGTTTGATCGCCATGATATTGACCGGTTGATCGGTTTCGTTGCGTGAACAGGCATCCTCGCAACGATGATTGCAAACGCGTCCACAGACCGAGGGAAAAGGATTATCTTCTTTGATCGTGCGGTAGGCATCTAAAAATCGTCCTTCGCGCACCAGCGCAAGATAACCTTGGGCGCGCTGATGGATGGGACAGGCGTCACGGCAAGGCGCCACACCGGCTTTTTCGATGGCATAGGCGTTGGGAATGGCTTGGGGATAAGGTTTATAGATCGCTTTGCGCAAGGAGAGGCCGCCATTGAACTCGTCCTGGCGGGAGATAGGGCAGGCTGTGGCACAGTCACCACAGCCGGTGCAGGCATCTAACTTGACATAGCGCGGATGGCGACGCACTTTGACGCGGAAATTCCCCGCCTCGCCTTCGATGCCCTCGATCTCGGAGGTGGTTAGGATTTCAATGTTGAGGTGGCGGCCGACTTCCACCAATTTGGGTGACATGATACACATGGCACAATCATTGGTTGGAAAGGTCTTGTCCAATTGGGCCATTGTGCCGCCAATGGCAGGGGATTTTTCCAGAAGATAGACCTTAAAGCCGGCTTCGGCGAGGTCAAGCGAGGCTTGCATTCCACCGATGCCAGCGCCGATGACCAAAACTGCCCCGATCGGCTGAGTTGATGATGAGAAGGTCGAAATTTGCTCTTCGCTCATGCTTCCATCCCAAATACCAGTCTTATCCGATCACTGCATGGCGATCTGGTTTAATTTCGGCCAGCAGCGGACGAGGATCGATCAAGTGTTTGCCCCACCAGGTCTCCGCTTCGGCTAGCCCAAAAGCCAATCCCATCAGTTCGGTAAAATAGAAGATGGGCATTTTTTGCACCCCGCTTTGACGCATTTCAAGGTTGATCTGACAAAGCGGACAACTGGTGACGATTGCCGCTGCCCCGGCTTCTCTGGCGCGCTCTACCAGACGGTTGACCAAGCGGCCTGCCACGCTGGACTTCGTCAGCGAAAGCCCCCCACCGCAGCACTCTGTGGCGTAAGACCACTCGATTGGATCAGCACCTAATCGGTCTAATAATTGATTCATCAGGCGCGGGTTCTCGGGGTTTTCGAACTGGGTCACTTCAGGCGGACGCACCAATAGGCATCCGTAATATCCTACCGCTTTCAACCCCTGCAAGGGCTGGCGCACCCGCGCCTGAATGCGCTCCAAGCCCACACCGCAGACCAGGACTTCCAGCAAGGGGCGAACGGCGATGTTGCCCTTATAGCTAAAACCGACAATTTCTTCTAGTTCTTTGCGCCGTTGGGGGTCATGGCGCAGTTCATAATCGGCGCTTTTGTGGCGGTTAAAACAAGCCGCACAAGGCATCACGAGATCGTGCCCGAGCGGTTGCGCTAAAGCCAGATTGCGGGCGGGCAAAGCTAAGGCTAAAAGCGGATTTACGCTGTGAGCGGAAGAAGCTCCGCAACAATTCCACTCCTCCAGCTCAAGCAGTTGGACTTCCAGTGCATTGAAAACAGCTCGTACCGATGCGTCATATTCACAGGCGGTTGATTCTAGGCTGCAACCCGGATAATAGGTGTAGGCGCTCATTTTGCCTCCTGTGAGATTGCTGCCTCTGCAGCAGCAGTCTTCTCCGGTGCAATTGCTTCAGCAGACTTGACGAAGATGCGCTTGACATGGTCGCGCCCCTTGATCGTTTTAGGAAAGAGCGGTACTTTGCCTTTGAGGAATAACTGCACACCACTATCCATATCTGCCATCAGGTTCATCGTCCATAATTTATAGGCGATCAATAGGCTGGCTTCGTGGCTGCGTCCGAGGGTCTGGACGACATACAGGAATAATTTGTGGAATTTGGCAGCGTCGGGCTCAGCGGGTATCACACCGCTGCGCAGGGCTTCCATGCGCAGTGCATCCATGACCTTGGCAATGTCAATGCCATTCGGGCAGCGTGTTCCACACGTCTCACAAGCGGCACACAGCCAGATATCGCGGCTTTTCAGTAGCCGTTCTCTTTCTCCCAACTGCACCATGCGTAAAATGCGATCGGGGCCATACTCCATCTCCTCCACCACCGGGCACCCCGCTGTGCATTTATGGCAGTGGTAGCAGAGAAGGATGGGTTCGCCGGATATAGTCTCAATCGTCTCAACAAAGTTCTGGTTCATGGTTCTTATCCACGTCCAACTACAGTTTTTTGTCAACGGTTTTCAGTTATCAGTTTTTCGTCGGATTTCTTGCTTTGCTGATGTTTTCTTGGTGCAATAGAAGTTGCTTGGCGATGATCCTTTTGGAGATCAATGCTTGCCATCTCAGGTTGTTTGGGTGAAACCTTTGTCATCAACGCGCTCAACATTCGCTTTATCTCGATGATCTCAGCGTTTAGGCGTTCATAATCGAGATTAGATATGTAGTCAAGTTGATGAGCTAACAGTAAATGATATTCTGCTTCTGTTGCCGATCCTCTGGTAATATTAAAAGTTTGTTTCATTTCTTTGCTGGTTGAGCGTCCACAACCCTCGGCGATGTTTGCCGGGATTGATGCAACTGACCGCCGGAGCTGATTTGTTAATCCAAGAAGCTCATGATTGGGGAAATGTAATGTCACCCGATAAACATCGAGAGTTAATTGATGACTCTTCTCCCAAACTTTGAGCTTTCTAAAATCCTGCATCGTTCAATCTCATCAAAGCGATCTCATGCTATTTTGCCGGAGCCTTAAGCTATTAACTGAGCACTATAAACAGTTAACTCGTATCTCACCACGCACCACTCACAACTCATCACTCACCATCCATCCCTCACAACACCAAATTTTTTACCAACACATCCACCATCCCCATGATCTGTTCGACGCGCCAGTTGTGCACTTGGCTGGCTTTGTTGGGGCAAGCGACGACACAGGCGCCACAGCCCTGACACAGCGCAGCGTTGACGGTGGCGTAGTTCCAAATGGGATGGATTTCCCTGGCTCCATACGGACAGACTTTGACACATGCGCCACAAGCGGCACATAATTCCTCAATAACACTGGCAACCAAAGGTGAGGCGGTCATTTCATCTTTCGAGAAGAGCTGGAGCACCTTGGCGGCTGCTCCCGAAGCCTGAGAGACAGTTTCGGGGATGTCTTTGGGGCCTTGCGCTACTCCCGCAAGATAAATCCCTGCGGTCAGGGTTTCTACAGGGCGTAGTTTGGGGTGAGCCTCATTAAAGAACCCATACTTATCGGTGCTGATGTGAAGTAATTGTCCCAGCTCAACTGAGCCATCTGACGGAAGCATGGGGGTTGCTAACACCACTAAATCAGCACCAATTTCAACTGCTCGCCCCGTGAGTGTATCACTACCCCAAACAAGGGTTTGATCCCCTTCGCGGAAGATGCGGCTGACCTTGCCTCGCAGGTAAAGCACACCGTAATCGGTCATGGCGCGCTGGACATATTCATCATAATTTTTGCCTGCCGAGCGGATGTCAATATAGAAGACGTATGCTTGCCCGTCGGCTACCCGCTCCTTGTACATCATGGCTTGTTTGGCAACATACATACAGCAAACTTTCGAACAGTAAGAGACACCATGCTCGGGATCGCGCGAGCCGGCACACTGTACAAAAACGACCTCGCGCGCAATTTTGCCATCTGAAGGACGGCGGACGGGACCCCCTTGGCGCAGCATTTTCTCGAAGGTCAGTCCATCCACGACATCGGGAATGTCTGCACCGCCATATTCGGGTAAGCGGCTGCGGTTGTAGGGTTGCCAGCCCGTAGCAACGACAACAGCGCCGACCTCAAACGAAAACGTCAGAGGTTGAGTCTGGTCGAGAGGTATGACTGGCGCTTCTTCGAGCTGAGTATTTTGATTCACCTTGACGTGAAAATTCCCGACATAGCCGGATAAGCTGACCACTTCAGCATTCAGTAACGTTTGAATATTGGGGTGGGAGAGTACTTGGTGAATTTTTTTCTCGAGCAGGTCTGGTGCAGCTTGGAAATTTAGATAACTGCCGCTCAGTTCCGCCATGCGGCCTCCAAGCTGTGCGGTTCGTTCGACAAGGATGACGGGGTAGCCTGCGTCGGCAATGTCAAGCGCAGCTTGCATTCCCGCGATTCCCCCACCGATGACCAAACTGCGGTGGGTGAGCGGCAAGATAAGAGGTTCTAAAGACTCATTTCTTTTTACTTTCTCAACGATCGATGTCGTGATTTCTACCGCCTTATGGGTGGCAGCCTCTTTATCTTGTTGATGCACCCAAGAAACTTGCTCGCGAATATTTGCCGACTCACAGCGAAAGCCATTAAGCCCGGCAGTGGAAACGGTACGGCGAAAGGTTGATTCGTGCATGGCAGGGGAGCAAGCGGCGACAACAACGCCATCAAGCTGGTATTTCTCGATGCTCTCCCGAATCAACTGCTGACCCGGATCGGAACACATGTATTTATAGTCGATTGCAAAGGCAACATCCCCATTGCGCTGAAGCTGCTCAACAACGGTTTTGACATCCACTGTACCGGCGATATTATGTCCACAGTGACAGACAAAAACACCAATCCGACTCATGCAATCTCTCCTCAATCTCCTACTGCTACCGTGAGGGCAACCGCTTCGTTCTGGCTACGACGTAGTCTTTGAAACAAGGAAAGAACCTTCGCCGCCGCACCGCTCGCTTGAGCCACGGTTTCGGGGATGTCCTTGGGACCCAATGCCGTTCCTGCTAGAAACACGTTGGGAGCAATGCTGAGGACGGGATCTAATTCTTCGTTGGCGGCGCAGAAAAAGCCGTTTTCATCGCATGCGACACCGAACAACTCAGCCACCTTGGAATTGGTGGAGCGGGGAATGACCGCCGTCGCGAGCACAACCAAATCTGCCGCGATTTCCACGGTGCGGTTGCTCAATGTATCTACGCCCTTGACAATTACCTTGTCCCCTTCACGGAACAGACGGCTGACTTTGCCACGCAGATAGATCACTCCATCTTCTTCCATGGCGCGGTTGACAAATTCTTCATATCCCTTACCGCCAGCGCGCACATCAATATAGAATACATACGCTTGACCCTGCGGTAACCGATGTTTATACAAAATTGCCTGTTTGGCGGTGTACATACAGCAGATTTTCGAGCAATAGGGGACGCCGTGCTCTGGATCGCGTGAACCACTACATTGGATGAAGACTACCTCTAACGGTAGTTTTCCATCGGAGGGACGGAGGATTTTTCCTGCGGTAGGGCCGCTGGCGGCCAATAAGCGCTCAAAAGCCAAGCCGTCAATTACATCGGGAATTTTTCCCCCACCGTACTCTGGCAAGCGGCTCTGGGGGAAGAGGTCATAACCGGTAGCTAGGATAACAGCACCGACCTTTTCTTCGTAGAAGGTATCGGTTTGATCCCAGCGGATCGCGCCGGTGGGGCAAAATTTCTCACAAGCGCCGCATTTCGGTTTTGCAGGGTTGCCTTTGGCATCTGCTGCGGAAATGCGGCCTGCTTCAATGTCCCATTTCGATTGCAAGTAGCGGCAGTTTTGGGCGTCAATGACCGGTTTGTTTGGAACGGCTTGCGGGGAAAGAGTGTAGATGACTTTTCTAGGTCCAATACCGCGCTCAAAGGCCGAGTCGACTTTGAAAGGGCATTTTTCTTGACAGACACCGCAGCCAGTGCAGAGATCCCAATCTACATAGGCGGGTTTGCGGCGGATGCG
>OGCI01002204.1_pt1 | contig 13553 bp, 11 predicted proteins | sample 1570021 | NCBI WGS metagenome assembly OGCI01 (sample SAMN06264664, study PRJEB24512) | hot springs metagenome | isolation source: Hot spring water | place: South Africa: Tshipise | collected 2015-06-21 | reverse complement strand
ATTTGGCGTCTCGCTCAGCACCGTAAGGTACAGAGGCAGTAGCACTCGGAAAGTGCTTCCCACACGATATTCGCTCTCCACCTCCACACGCCCGCCGTGCGACTCGACGATATGTTTCACAATCGCCAGGCCCAGTCCTGTTCCGCCCGTGTCGCGGGAGCGGGTCTTGTCCACGCGGTAGAAGCGCTCGAAGATGCGGGGCAAATCTTCGCTGGGAATGCCAATCCCCGTATCGCTGACTTCTATCACCGCAAGATTCGGCTCACGCATATAGGCGCGCACAACAATAGTTCCTTCGGGTTTGTTGTAGCGGATGGCGTTCGTCAAAAGATTGAGAATGACCTGAATCATCTGGTCGGGGTTCGCCACCACGGGCAAGGCGGACTGGATTTCGGTGGTCAAGCTCACACCCCGCGATTGGGCTTCTGTACGCACTTGGTCGACCGCACGCTGAATGAGTAGGCTCAAGTCCACTTGCTCGCGCTGAGGGGGGAGCGACTCCGCCCGCGAGAGGAGCAGGAGGTCGTTCGCAATCCGCGTGAGGCGGTCGGTCTCTTGGATAATTAGGTTCAGGAACCGCTCACGGGTAGCACGCGGCATCGCTTCGTCCTGCAGAATCGTCTCGGCTAAGGAGCGAATCGAGGCGAGCGGGGTTCGGAACTCGTGCGACACATTCGCCACGAAATCGCGCCGAACCTGCTCCAACCGCACCAGCTCGCTCTTGTCCAGCAGGGCAATCGCGTAGCGTTCGCCCTCGTCGGTCTCCCCCAAGAACCAGATACTGGCGACGGTGTGGCGTTCCACGGGGAAACTGAAGCTCACCTCACTGACCACTTGAGAGCGCCTCTGAACCGCCGTTAGAAAAAGCACATAGAGGTCGTAGCTGAAGGTGAGTGCCAGAATCGACTTCCCAGTCAGTGAGCGGAACCCGAACCAGTCTAATGCGGTCTGGTTCGCGTAGCGCAAGATTGCCTCGCGGTCGCAGATGATAATCGGTATCGGCAACCCTTCCATAAGAAACTGCTGTTGACGCTCCAAACGCTTGAGCTGGAGCAGGGTGCGTTCGTGTTCTTCCGTGAGGTTGATGACCTGTTCTCGGGCTTGGTAGTAGCGATATTCACTGCGTCGCACCAAGTAGAGGGCGAACACAATCACTCCCAGCCCGAAGGCGGTGAGCACGGTTCGCCCCGGCTGTGCCACGAACACATCTGCCAGCGCAAACAGCACCGCACTGGCAGTCAGGGCAAAATAGAGCCACCGGAAACTCATTCCTCAAAACGATACCCACTGCCTCGTACGGTCAGAATGTGGCGGGGGTTTTGAGGATCCAACTCCAATTTAGAACGGAGCCAGCGGATATGCACATCCACCGTGCGCGGACTGACATAGGTGCCCAGTCCCCAGACATGGTCCAGCAGTTGGTCGCGTGTGAACACCTTGCCTGGGTGAGTGGCTAACAACGCCAACAGGGCGAACTCCTTCGGGGTCATCGGGACTTCCTCGCCGTCGCGATGGACCTTGTGGGCGGCGAGGTCTACGCTTACCGCACCGAATTGAAGCGTGTTGCGGGGAGCAGGTTGCACGCGCCTGAGGATGGAGCGGATGCGCGCAATCAGTTCCGCCGTGCTGAAGGGCTTGACGATATAGTCATCAGCACCCAGCTCAAAGCCCCGCACGCGGTCTTCCTCCGCTGTGCGCGCTGTCAGGAACAATATCGGCACACTGCTGTGCTGACGGATAATCCGACAGAGCTCAAACCCACTGCGGGCGGGCAACATCACATCTAAGATAACGAGGTCGGGCTGGTGGCGGTTAAAGGCTTGCAGGGCGTCTTCAGCGTTCTCAGCGATGACGACATCAAAGCGTTCGCGTTGGAGATTGTATTGCAGGGTTTCACTCAGCACCGGGTCATCTTCCACCAATAGCACGCGTGCTGGGCGCGTTGCCTCAGCGCCCTTTGTTGCCTCACCTTCTGCGGTTCCTATCATGGTTATCCCTCCGCGATGATTTCCACATTGGCACGCGGGACAACAGCCACCGTACCGTCGTCCAATCGCGCCCGCAGGACACGCGCGTGCGTGCCTGATTCGATCTCCATCAACTCTGGGGGCAACTCCGTCACCTGCCCGATGCGCCCGAAGTACGGTTCGCGGATGATACGCACCGAGGTGCCGATATCCAGCATCTGAACTTGTAGCGGAGGCGGCGACTCGGGCAGTTGCGAGGGGTCTTCCAACGGCACGATGATTTCAGGGCGGATGACCCCCGCACGGATTTGGGTTGCCCCGTTGATCGAGGCGATCTGACCCTGTAGACTCTGGAGCAATCGGAAGGTGCGGTTCGCCATCGCAATCTCCCCAAAGCCCTCCGTGACAATCAAGGTGAGGGGAATATCTTCCGACCCTGTAATCGCCACGCCGATATCGCGCCCCAAGTAAGCAATCAAGTCGGTGTCGCGAATACCGCCCGCCACAATCCCAACGGCGCCCAGGTCGCTCGCTTTGCGAAGGGCGTCCGCTTTCACTTCTGAGCCACCTACCAGAATCTTGCCTTGAACCATGCCCGAAATGCGGTCAGCGGTCAGTGGCTCGTTGGGGTTGTCCACAACGACTTGGAGCGCTCCACGCCGTTCACCGCCCACACCGAAGATACCTTGAATGAGCGCACCCTGCGTCTCGATCACGGCGCCTTCACCGGGTAGCACCCGCACCACTTTGCCCTGCACATAGGCGTTCACATCGATCGCGGTGGGCAGTTCGCGGATGCCCACATGCCCCGTCACCTCCGAGATGAGCTCCACCGTGCCTTTGGTGGTCGCTTTGGCAACTCCGCGAAATAGCCCCAAGAAGCCTTTCGTTTCGGCTATCATCTGGTCTTTTTCAACCGAATCGCCCTCCTTGACCTTCAACACCGAGCGCACCTGTTTCGGTTCAATTCCCAGTTGCTGGGCGACGCGCACGGTCTGCAGGATGCCAGGCAACAGCGCCCGCGCCACCACCGTGTCGGGCTGAACCGTCTCGCCCTCTTGCACCAGCACCTCGCCCTTGATGGGCAGACGGCGTGTCTTGAGTATCACCGTGTTCGCACTAACGGTCAATCCGGGTGTGTAAGCAGTTCCCATCGGTCGGTTGCTCCTTTACGATTCGGTTTGTCCGACGCGGAGCGTCTGTTGTTTGCGTCGCTTCTTCGTGATACGCGCCACCAGCGCAATACTGACAAAATACAGGAACACCATCGGGATACCGATTGCCAGCATCGAGAAAGCATCCCCAGAGGGTGTCAAGAGCGCTGAGAGAAGCCCAATGCCCACAATCGCATGGCGCCAGTAGCGCCACATGCTCTCAGGGGTTGCTATGCCAACCTGCGCCAGAAACATCAACACCACGGGCATCTGGAACCCCAGCCCGAAGGCGAACATCATCTTCACCACGAACATGATGTATTGCGCAGGGTTCTGGAACAGCTGGGCGTCGGGGTAGTCGTTGAGATAACTCAGGAAGAACCCAAATGCCTGCGGGAGGATGTAGTATCCCAAACTCACACCTGTGAAGAAGAGTAGGGTGCTGAACGGGGCAATCAGTAAAAGTGACCGTCGCTCCTGACGGGTCAGTCCGGGAGCGATAAAGCCCCACACTTCCCGCATAATCAGGGGCACTGTTAAAATCAACCCGATAATGAGCGAGAGCTTGAACTTCAGGAAGAACGGCTCGGTGGCGTGGGTAAACACGAAGCGTGCCCCTTCGGGCATGGTGCGGAGGATGGGGTTCGCCAGAAAGTGATACACATACGGTTGAATAGCGAACCCTACAACCCAGCCCAGCATAATGTAGATAAGCCCTCGGAAGATGCGTTTGCGCAGTTCTTCCAAATGCTCCATAAAGGTCGCCTTCGGCTCGTTGTCTCCGTAGCGCGTCTCGGGCGGTTCCAATCCTGCTGGGCTGGTCATAAGCGATTAGAGAATCCGATTGAGGCGCAGGTCTACCGTGGTAATCAGGCGCTGGATGGTCGCTTGGGAACCTGTACCGCCTGTGCCAAACTGACCTCGCCCACCGGGCTGACCGAAACCGGGCGGTGCGCCAGCTCCACCGGGCATGCCAGGACCTATCATTCCGCCCCCGCGAGGACCGCCACGGGCACCGCGTCCACCGCCGCCCCGCAGTTCACCCTCATCTTCGCCCATACCAAAGCCACCGCGTCCACCGAAACCCGGCTGACCGCCGAAACCGCCCATTCCACTGCCTGCCATCTGCTGGCGCTGGGTGGTCTCGGACTGTAAGGTGAGTGTCTGGCGAATCACCTGACCGATGTCGTAGGCGAAGTAGACCACTTGGTTAATCTTGACTTTGGGCTTTTCTAAGCGAACCGCGCCCAAGTCCAGCGTGCGATCAAGCGTGACCTCAATCTCGTAGACAATCTTGGCACACTTATAGCCCTGCTCCCATTCCAGTCGCTCCAGACGGGCGCGTACAGGAATAGACATGCTGGCAACATCTTCCGTTCCGCCCGAGCGGAGCGGGTTGAGCAGGCGAATGGAGTCGTTCCAAGTGTCGCCGGGCTTGAGACGGCGTGTAGGAAAGGCAGGCGGATCGCCCGTCCAGACATAGAACACCTCATATTGCTGGGAACCCCCCAAGCGCGACATCTGATAGCGCACTCTGCCTGTGGCGTCCACCTCTTGATAAACGGGTGCCATGTTATCGCCCTGAATCACCGACAACTGCCCCCCAATAGTCTGGAAGGCGGGCGGTACAATCGTCCACGAGATGAGTGCCAGCCCCCGCTCAAGGTCCATAATAGTCAGGTCACCTTTGAAATTCGCGTCTGCGAGGATGGTCTCTTCGGGAGCAATCCCGCTGTATTGCACCTCGTTGGTCTCTTTCTGGACAATGCTCACATCGTAGCGCACGGTTCTGCCTGGCGTCCAGCGATAGCGCAGGGCAATCCCATTCTCTGGGGCAGGGATACTGTTCTCCACATTCACGCGCACGGCGGTACGCGCCAAAATGCGCGAGCCTGCTTCCGCCCCACTGTAGAGGGTCAACTCAATCGTATGCTCGCCGTCAGGAACATTGAGCTTTTTGGTATCCCATTTGTACACATAGTGCCCGCGCTCTCGGTCGGTGTCCAGCGAGGCAGGGGCAATCGCTTCCACGAACTTGCCATCGATGGAGACCCCGATGAAGGCACCGGCGGGCACGCTTCGGATGGGGACGCGGATTTGCACCACCTCGCGCACGCGCGAGCCATCCACGGGACGCACGATGGTGAAGGGCGCTTGTGCCCACGCCACCGCAAACAGCATCAGAAACCCTATCGCCACACGAATCATCATAGTTCCTCCGCACCCTGATTGTACCCCATCCGTGCCGATTTTCCTGCCTTAGGTATGATTCCCCATCGTGAAGGTGCAAAGTCCCTTTTCGGCGCGTGTGGCGCTTGAGACGGCAGTCGTGACCCACGGACTGCCCCGACCGCATAACCGAACCTGCGCCAGCCAGATGAGCGAAGCGGTGCGTCGGGCGAGGGGCGAGCCAGTCATCATCGGCTATCTGGAGGGGCGCGCCATCGTCGGACTGAGCGAGGCACAGCTGGACTGGTTGGCGGACTATTCCGCTCCTGCCAAAATCGCCTTGCACAATATGGGTATTGCCAGCGCAATGGGGATGACCGGGGGCACCACGGTCTCGGCGACGGTCTGGCTGGCGCATCGGGCGGGCATTTCGGTGATGGCGACGGGCGGGATCGGGGGCATTCATCGGGGCGCGCTGAACGATGTGAGTGCCGACCTCCCTACGCTGGCACAAACGCCTGTCTTGGTGGTCTGCTCCGGCGCCAAAGTGATTTTGGACTTGCCCAACACCCGCGAATGGCTTGAGAGTTGGGGTATCCCGGTTGTCGGGTTCGGCACCGACGAGTTACCTGGCTTCTACACCCCTCGCACTGGCTTGCGCGTGGACGCCACCGTAGACAGTGTGGAGGCGTTACTATACTTGTGGCGCGCGCACCAGCCGATGGGGCGGGCGATGTTGGTGGTTCAGCCCCCACCTGAGGAGTTCGCCATCCCCCCTGACGAGATGGATGCGCTCCTCCAGCGTGCCCTACACGAATGCGAGCAGGCGGGAGTGAGAGGTTCGGGGATAACCCCGTGGCTTTTGGAGCGCCTCGGCACCTTGAGTGAGGGGCGCACCCTCAAAGTCAACTTAGCCCTGCTTGAGGCGAACGCTTCCCTTGCGGGCAGAATTGCCTATGCGCTGAGCGAATTATCGTAGCAAGTTTTTAGAGCAGAGATTCTTCGCTTCGCTCAGAATGACAAAGGGGACTTCGGCTCGTGAACACAGTTTCGTACCTCCTGCACCACAAAGAATCGAGTTTTCCCCTGTTGAATTCGTTAGTAGATCTTAGACTTCCAACACCGCTTCATCCAGAGGGTTCATTTTGGCGCCTCTCCAAATAGCGCTTGAAGATGTCCCCCACGCAGATGCCAGTTGCATTCCCATTTCTCAACGCTCTTTCCTTTGCGTGGTTAGTTGGAGTATAATTCTACTATGCGTCGTAGGGTGCTTCAGGTTTTGATAGGGCTGTTCTTGGTGGCAGTTGGGGCAATCCTTTTCTTCTCTATGCGCCCAGTTGGGACGCCCCCACCAACGCGCTCTTATCCGCCCAACAACGCCTACGACCAGCTCAAAGAGGTGGCAGGAAGATATGTCAAGTCTCACAAAAGGGACCCTGTGATGCGGAACATCGTCTTGCAACGCCTAAACGCCCCTTCGGGTGTTGAAGTAGTTCTCAGTGAAAGCGACTACCGACAGTTGACCCAGAAGTATGGTGTGTTCCTTCAGGAGTACGCCCGCCACCTTCAGACACCCTGTATCGCTGTTTTTGAATATAATTTTGAATATAATCCTAAATACCCGATGGAAGAACTTGTGTGGTTCCGCGACTTAGCCAGGCTGGAGGAATGGCTGATGCGCTACGAACTTCAGCAGGGGCGCGAACAGCAAGCCGTTCAGCGCTTCGTCCGACTGCTCCAATTCTCCAGTCAGATTAGCCAAGACGGAACCCTAATCCATCACTTGGTTGGAACTGCCATCCGCGCTCAGGCTCGGGCGCCTCTACTCGCCCACCAAGTACATCACCCTCAGTCCCTGCGGACCGTCCTGCAAGCCGTTCAGCAGTTCGAGTCCAACCGCATCCCCCTGATGAAGGCTTTTGAGCATGAGAGGCTCTTAGCCGAAGCCAACTATTATCGTTTACACCGAGCTACGTGGCGTGAGTTCAAAGCCGTTTTTAACCTTCAGGACGAATCCTTTCTCACTGTTCTACGCATGCGCCTATCCCTGCGACCCGCTTACCGAGAGTTCCAAACCTTAGCCGAAAAACCACTGAATGAGCTGCGCAAGCCTCTTTGGGAGCGCGATGTGAGCGCCCTGCCCCTGCCTCAGCATCCGCTGAACTCTGAGCACATATGGTTCAAGGACAACTCTTGGATTAATCGCGAGGCGGAGGATGTTGCCCATTTGCGTCTGTTAGGCGTGCTGTGTGCAGTTCGCTTGCACAAGCACCGCACAGGCAACTATCCTCGCACACTGGACGAACTCGGCTTGGGCGAGATGGTGATTGACCCCTACACGGGCAAGCCGTTCGTGTACCGCGTTGACCCGCTCAAGGGCTTTCAACTCTACTCGGTTGGCTCTAACCGAGTCGATGACGGGGGACGCATCCTCAAGCGCAGGCATTTCAATCAAGACCTTGGGGACATAGCCCCCTACATCTCGGGTCCGGGCATCTCTTCAGAGCCTCTGTCGGCACCCGTGTGGTTTCGGTAGGAAACGCCTGCCCGAGGTCGTAGAATAGCGCTGATGCGCTGGTTACCTCTTCCGCTGACAGGATTGGCGGTGGCGACGCTCAGCGGATGTTCGGGGCGGAACGAGACACCCTCTGGTGGGCGCATCCATCTGCGCGTGTGGAGCATGTGGAGCGGGGACGAGGGAGAGGTCTTCCAGAATGTGGTCGATGTTTTCAACCGCTCTCAGAAACGGCTCTATGTCCACAATCTCGGTGCGGTGGAGGACACGAAGACCCTCCGCGCGATTGTGGCGGGCGCGCCCCCCGACTTTTTCACTCTGCGTGAGCCAGGTTACCTTGCCCCGCTCGCTGCGAACAACGCTCTTCTACCTCTGGACGAGTGGTTCCGCGTGTCGGGCTTGAAAGAAGAGGACTTCATTCCTGCGTCGCTCCAACAGGGGCGATATCAGGGCAGGCAGTACGCGATGCCCTTCCTGCTGGATGCGGGCGGGCTGTTTTGGAACCCCGAGCTGTTTCGTCGGGCAGGTCTGCGCCCTGACCAACCCCCACGCACGGTGGAGCAAATGCTGGAGTATGCGAAACGGCTCACTCGGCGCGACGCTTGGGGTGAGATACGCGTGCTGGGCATCCGCCCCCCCGAACTGTGGGAGCTGATGGTGGTGTTCGGAGGGCAGGTGGTAGACCCCCGCACGGGTGCTGTCACCGCTGACCACCCCACGAACATAGAGGCAGGGCGATATCTGCACGCGCTGGTGGAGGCGATGGGCGGGGGCAAACGCGTCCAAGCGTTCACAGCAGGATTCGGCAACGAGCAGGGCACCAACAACCCCTTCTTCCTCGGCAAAATCGCGATGATGTTCAACGGGCAGTGGAATCCCTACTGGTTCCAGATTTACGCGCCCAGAGTACCGTATGATGTGGCGCCGTTTCCGCACCCTGCAAACCGCCCCGACCTCGCCCGCTCCACCTGGATTGGTCAGAACATGTTCTGCATCCCACGCGAGTCGCGCCATCCCCGTGAGGCGTGGGAGTTCTTCGTGTGGATGCAAACTGAATCTGCCCAACTGCTGTTTGCCGAGACGATGCACGGCATCCCCAACATTCGGAAGGTGCTGAAAGACCCGCGCCTACGCACTGCCAAAAATCCCGACGAGGTGTGGAAGCGTGGCTACGCCAAGTTTTTGGACTTCGTGGACAGCCCCAACGCTCGCTTCTTCCCGATTACCCCTGTGGCGACCCTCTACCTGCACGAGCTGAGTACTGCTCAGGAGTTCATCATCAGCGGGAATAAGACACCTGAGCAAGCCCTGAGCGATGTGCAACGGCGCGTGTCGGCAGAGATGAAACGCTGGAGCTGACTGGCGGGTATACTTTTGCTCGGCAAAAACCATACACCACCGACTTTAAGGAGGAGACCCAGAATTGAGTAAGATAGGAGTAGGAATCATCGGAACGGGCGGGATTGCACAAGGACAACATATGCCTGCCTATGCACGCCTGTCTGACCAAGTTCAGATTGTAGCGGTGGCGGACATCAACGAGGAGAGCGCTCGTGCCGCCGCAGAGAAGTTCAATGTGCCTCATGTCTACACCGATTTCCGCGAGATGCTGAAGCGGGACGACATCCATGCGGTCAGCGTCGCCACGCCCAACTTCCTTCACAAGGAGGCGACGATTGCTGCGCTGGAGGCGGGTAAGCATGTGCTGTGTGAGAAGCCCTTAGCGCGCAACGCCCAAGAAGCGCGCGAAATGGTGCAGTCCGCACGCCGTGCGAACCGCATCCTCCAAGTGGCGCTCCAGTGGCGCTTCACGGGGATTGGGCAGTTCTTGCACAAGTATATCCAAGAGGAGGGCAATCTGGGCGACATCTACTACGCCCGTGCCCACGCCCTGCGCCGACGCGGTATCCCCGGCTGGGGCGTCTTTATCGATAAGGAGAAGCAAGGGGGCGGACCGCTGATTGACATCGGCGTGCATATTCTGGACGCTACCCTGTGGCTGATGGGCTACCCGAAGCCCGTCTCGGCGTTTGGGGCGACCTATGCAAAGTTCGGACACCGACCCGATGTCGTGGGGCTGATGGGGCAGTGGGACCACACCCGTTTCACCGTCGAGGACTTCGCGGTGGGGTTGATTCGGCTGGAAAACGGCGCCACCGTCACCTTAGAGTCCAGCTTCTGCGCTAACATCGGCGAGGACGAGTTCAATACGCTGATACTGGGCGATAAGGGCGGCGTGTTCGCCAACCCGATTGGTAGCCCGTCGGTGCGCATCTTCACTGAACATAACCGCACCCTCTATAATGTTGAACCCGCCAACATCCCGAATGTGAACTCATACCACGCCGAAGTGGAGCATTTCATCGATGCTATCCAAAATAACAAGCCGTCGCCCGTGCCCGGCGAGCATGGCTTCTACCTCAACGCCATTATGGACGCTATCTACGAGTCGTCCGAGACGGGGCGTGAGGTAGTGATAGACACGAGCCTCTGATTTGTGAAGGTCTCATCAGCGTTCTGGGCGATTGTAATCATGGCGGGCTTCGCCGAGCTGGGCTATGTGACGCTCAACATATCGGCGATGCCCGTCTACCTCCGTGAGGAGATGGGGCTGGGTGAGGCGACCGTCACTGCGGTCGGCTCGGTCTTTCTGCTGACCGAAGCGCTCTTTCGCGCCCCGATGGGGATGCTCAGCGACCGTATCGGACGCCGTCGGCTGATTGTGCTGGGACCGCTGATTACGGTCTTCACTGCCGTAGCCACCCTTTTTGTACATCACCCCCTGTGGTTTCTGGGATTGCGCGCGTTGGACGGGCTGGGCGCAGCGATGCTGTGGCCCTCCGCCTACGCAGCGATTGGCGATACCGTTCCCAAAGAGCGTCGGTCGTGGGCGATGAGTTTCTTGAATATGACCTATATGGGCGGTGTGGCGCTGGGACCGCTGGCAGGGGGCTTAGCCAACGACCTCTCAGGCTCGCGCCAAGCCTCGTTCTACCTGGTGGCAGCGCTGTTTGCAACGGCGGTGGTAATTGCTTGGCGCTATTACCCTCGCGATGGGCGTACTCCCGACCCGAACGGCAACTCCGAGCCTGCGCCCACATTCTCGTTCGGGGCGTTTCTGGACGCCGTGAAGATTGTGCCGGGACACCTCATCGTGGGCTTTCTGGTGTTCTTCGGGATTGGGCTGGTGATGTTGTTGGTCAAGCTGTTCGCGATGGACGAGTATGGGATTAGTGAGACGGTGTTCGGCTTGGGGCTGGTCGTGCCCGCCTTGTTGATTGCAGGACTGAGTTTGCCATTGGGACGGTTTGCCGACCGTATCGGGCACATTCGGGGCGTGCAGTTGGGCTTGAGTTTGGGCGCGCTGGTGATGTGGAGCGTAGTGCTTCCTGCCAAGCCCCCGATGCTGTGGGTGGTGCTGGCTGCAGGACTGGGCGCGATCAGCTTCGTGTTGGCGTTTTCGGCGTGGATGGCGGAGCTCAGCGAGGTCTACCCGGAGCGTCGGGGTGTGGTGCTGGGCGCTTCGGGCGCGGCGCAGGGCATTGGCAGTATCTTGGGCGCGCTCATCGGCGGAGTGCTCTACGAGCATGGGGGCTTCACCATTGGCGAGTTTGTGATGCCCTCGCATCGTGTGCCGTTCTTGGGGTGTGCAATCATGCTTAGTTTGGGAGCGCTCCTGAGCCTGTTCGTGTTGCGGTCGCGAAGGGTTTCTCGTTCTCAATAGGGGCAAGTTTCCGCCTGTTTCCACTGCTCCCCTGCGTATTCGTTAGCCTCCCTCAACCGTTCGTCGTTCGGTCTGGCGTATTCGCTGGATAATCTGAGTGGTGGAGTAGCCCCCCTCCAGCGGGAGTATCACCACGAAACCCTCATCTTTGATGACCACCTCGGCTTCGGGCAGGTCGGCTTCGGTGTAGTCGCCTCCCTTCACATAGTAGTGGGGGCGCACGGTTTCCACAAGGCGCACGGCGTTCGGTTCCGAGAACACCACCACATAGTCCACGCACTCCAGCCCTGCCACCAGCTCGGCACGCGCTCCCTCAGGCAGAATGGGGCGCTCCGCTCCCTTGAGGGCGCGTACCGACTCGTCGCTATTGACCCCCACAACCAGCAGGTCGCCCATCTGACGCGCCCGCTCCAAATAGCGCAGGTGCCCCACATGCAGGAGGTCAAAACAGCCGTTCGTCAGCACAATCTGTTTGTTCTCGCTGTGCCAGGCTTGGGCAAGCGTGCCGAGCGCCTCTTGGGAAACTATCTTGGATTGGGCAGTGCGCATAGGTACACTGTTAGCGATGAATCGCTCCCATCCTGCCAGCGCTGGGGAGGCGATTGCCTCTGTTTGTGCCCTACTTCGCTCTGCCGACATCCCCGACGCCGAGCGCGAGGCGTTCCTGCTGGTCGCTCAGGTGCTGGGTGTAGAACGCTCCTACCTGATGGCGCATCCTGAGCTTCCCCTCTCGCCCCACCAGCAGAAACGATTGGCATGCTGGACTAAGCGACGCTGTGCCCGCGAGCCGTTGGCTTACATCACCCGTACGCGCTGGTTCTATGGTCTGGAGTTCACGGTGGCGCGGGGTGTGCTCGTGCCTCGTCCTGAAACCGAACTCTTAGTGGACACTTTCCTAAAATGGATACCAAACAAGCCGTCGGGGGTGTTGGTAGATGCAGGGGTCGGGGCGGGCGCGATTTTGTGTGCCTGCTTGCATTATGCTCCCGATTGGTGGGGAGTAGGGCTTGACCGCTCGTGGCGGGCGTTGCAGGTGGCGCACATCAATCGTCGTCGGCTCGGGTTGGAGGCGCGCTCGTTGCTGGGGCGTTCCGATTGGCTCCAGCCGTTGCGTGCTGAGAGCGTGGACGCCATTCTGAGCAACCCGCCTTATGTGTCGCCCGACGAACTCGCCACTTTAGAACCCGAAGTCGCTCGTTGGGAACCCCGCTCCGCGTTGGTAGACCCTTCTGGCAACCCGCTGCGTCCTTACAGGCGGATTGCACTTTCAGCGTGCAAGGTGTTGAAGCCGAGTGGTCTTCTGGCGTTTGAGGTCAGTCCTGCGCTTGCTGAACGCGTTCAGGCTTTGCTTGGCGACCTTGGGTACGGCGAGGTGAGTATTCGCCTCGATTTGGCGGGTCTGCCTCGTGTGGTGAGTGCGCTTCGCTGTGGGGGTTAGGGAGAGATTCTCACGAGGGTTGTGTCGGGTTTAGCTGTGCCCCCTGCAGAGGGCGCAAGAGACCCCCTCCCTAACCCCTGACAAGGGTACAAGCGTTAAGTACAAAAAAACGCGTTGTGAGGCATTTTTTCAGTATGAAAACCACAAACGCCCACAATGCGGTCAAAACACACCGCCTACAGCATACCAAATCCACAACACCCTCCAACACGCCTTACTGCACCTGCCACCGAACCAACAATACCTCCTCGCCTCCCTCGTCTTCGGACTACTCACCTGCCACACCCGCGCCCAAACTACCCTCTGCACCTGGCTCGCCCACACCACCCGCATCGCTCCCAACACCTGACGCCAACGGCTCAAACGCCTCCGCCAACACCCGTGGGACGCTCCCACCTGCTTCCAAACCCTCCTGCAAGCCGTCCTGCGATGGTGCCAACCCGACTGCCTCTGGCTTGCGCTGGACGCCCCCCCCCTGCGCCAACAGCATACCGTACTGGTGGTCAGCATGGTCCTCCACCAGACCGCGATCCCCATCGCGTGGCGTCTCCTCCCCACCACTCAGCCCCACGCGTGGCGTCCCGAA
>OGCI01002202.1_pt1 | contig 13565 bp, 8 predicted proteins | sample 1570021 | NCBI WGS metagenome assembly OGCI01 (sample SAMN06264664, study PRJEB24512) | hot springs metagenome | isolation source: Hot spring water | place: South Africa: Tshipise | collected 2015-06-21 | reverse complement strand
TGACCGACTTGCAAGGCCGCGTCGTGGAGGGCAAGCTGCGGCCCTCATCGGATCTGCCGACCCATCTGGCGCTCTACCGGGCGTTCCCTGCGCTTGGCGGTGTGGCGCACACGCACTCGCGCGCTGCGACAGCCTTCGCGCAGGCGCAGCGTGAAATCCCCTGCCTGGGAACCACCCACGCCGATTACTTTCACAGTCCCGTGCCGCTGACCCGGCGCCTGACGGATGAGGAAATCGCAGGTGATTACGAGTTGGAAACGGGCCGGGTGATCGTCAGCCGCTTGGCCGGGCGCGATCCCTTGGAAGCACCCGGGGTGCTGGTGGCGGGCCACGGGCCGTTCACTTGGGGGCGCACGGCGACGGAGGCCGCCCACCATGCCGTGATTTTGGAGGAACTGGCACAGATGGCGCTGCTGACGCTGGCCTTGGCACCCTCGGCCGCGCCCATTTCCCAGGCTCTCTTGGACAAGCACTTCTTTCGCAAGCACGGACCGAAGGCCTATTACGGGCAGCCGGACAAGGAGGACTCGTGAGGATTTCGCGCCGGGAAAGCGCGGCACTCCTGGCAGGGTTTCTGGCAGGTTGTTCCAAACCACGGAGGGAGAAGTTCACTGTGACCAGACAACCATTCGGTAAGACGGACGACGGCACGCCGGTGGCTCTCTACACCATGGAGAGCGCCGGCGGCCTCCGCGTGTCCATCACCAACTACGGGGGCATCATCGTCTCACTTTACGCCCCGGATCGCAACGGACAGCCCGGCGATGTCGTGCTGGGCTTCGAGAGATTGGAAGACTACCTCAAGCGCCATCCTTACTTCGGCGCCATCATCGGGCGTTATGGCAACCGCATCGCCAAAGGGCGGTTCACGCTGGAGGGAGTCGAGTACAAGCTGGCGCAGAACAACGGGGAGAACCATCTGCACGGCGGCATCCAGGGCTTCGACAAGAAGGTCTGGCAAGCTCGTCATTGGACCGACGGCGACGGATCCCACCTGGAGCTGAGCTACACCAGCCCCGATGGCGAGGAAGCCTATCCGGGGACCCTGGACGTGAAAGTCATTTACACGCTGAACGACAGGAACCAGCTCCGCATTGATTACGCGGCTACGACCGACAAGCCGACGGTCGTGAATCTGACCAACCACAGCTACTTCAACCTGGCAGGCGAGGGCCTCATCCTCGACCACGTCCTGCGACTCAATGCCGATCACTTCACGCCTGTGGATGCCGGTCTCATTCCGACCGGGGAGCTGCGGCCGGTTCACGGGACGCCGTTTGACTTCACCACGCCGACCGCGATCGGAGCTCGTATCGAGCAGGATGACGAGCAACTGCGTTTCGGACGCGGCTACGATCACAACTTCGTGCTCCGTGGCGGAGGGGGCACACTGGCGGAAGCGGCCGAGGTCTACGAACCCAAGACCGGGCGGGTGCTCCGCGTGCTCACCACCGAGCCCGGCGTCCAGTTTTACACCGGCAACTTCCTGGATGGCACCTTAAAGGGCAAAGGCGGATGGGTTTACGTCCGTCGCTCGGGTTTCTGCTTAGAAACGCAGCACTTCCCGGACTCGCCCAACAAGCCCTCGTTCCCTTCGACGGTTTTGCGTCCCGGCCAGACGTATCGATCGAGCACGATTTTCGAGTTCTCGGCGCGCTGAGCGGGGGCAGCAGATGCGTCGCCTTGAAGGCGGGCGGCATGCCCTGCTGCGGCGTGACAGGGTCGAGGCGGCCAGTTCCCCGGCCAATTCGCACGGTGCAGGCTATCCCTGGCTGGACGTAGAATGAAAGGGTGGTGGGGATGCGTCTGGTTTGCGCGCCGTTGTTGGCTGGTGTCTTGCTGGCCCAGGGCGATTTCTTCCCGCTAGAGCAGGTTCGTGCCGGCATGAGGGGCACGGGCCGGACGGTTTTTGCCGGCGACCGGATCGAAGAGTTCGGGGTTGAGATCCTGGGCGTGTTGGAAAACGCCGGTCCCAAACAGTCTCTGGTTTTGGCGCGGCTTTCCGGCGAGCCGTTGGAGAGAACCGGCATCCTGCAAGGCATGAGCGGCAGCCCGGTCTATTTGCAGGGGCGACTGCTCGGGGCGGTGGCCATGACCTTCGCCTTCTCCAAGGAGCCGATCGCAGCCATTCGTCCCATCCAGGACTTGTTGGCGGTTCGCCAAGGCCCGGAGGTGACGCCTCCTCGGGCGCGTGTGACGCTCCTGGACCAACGGGTGACGTCACTGTTCAGTCCGCGCCAGGAGCTGTGGGCAGGGGCGGGGCGCCTGGTGGACATCGCCACCCCCCTTTCCTTCAGCGGATTCACAGCCCGCACCATCGAGCAGTTCACCCCGGAGTTGCGCGCTCTCGGCTTGGAACCCTTGCAGGCAATATCCAGCGGAGGGCGTTCGCCGGTGAGTTACGGCGACCCAGGGAAGCTGAAGCCCGGCTCCATGATCAGCGTCCAGTTGCTCACCGGGGATATGAGCATCGGAGCCGACGGTACGGTCACTCACATCGAAGGCGATCAGATCTACGCCTTCGGTCACCGATTCCTGGCCATCGGGCGCACCGAGCTGCCCTTTGCCCGGGCGGAGGTGCTGACCTTGGTGCCCACGCTCTCGGCGTCTTTCAAAATCTCGGCCCCCCGGGAGTGGATCGGCACCATGACACAAGACCGGCCCACCGGTGTGGCAGGCCAGTTGGGGCGGCGCACGGATCTGGCGCCGGTGAGCATCAGCCTGATTCGCCGAAGTGAGCGGGAAGCGGTGTTGCGGCGCGCCGCCTACCGCATGGAAATGGTGCGTGACCGGCTGCTGTCGCCGTTGCTGTTGCAAATGGCGGTCTTCTCGGTCTTGGACGCCACCGAGCAGGCGCTGGGATCGGCCACCTTGCAGGTCCGCGGGCGGTTTGAGTTCCGCGAGGGGTCCGAACCGCTGCGGCTGGATAACATGTTCGCGGGCGACATGAATCTGCCTGTGCAAGTCGCCACGGCCACCGCGGTGCCTTTAGCATACGTTCTGCAAAGTGGTTTTGAAGCCCTGGAATTGAAGAGTGCGGCGCTGGAGATCGAGGTCTTCCCCCAGAAGCGACAGTTACAGATCGAGCAGGTTTGGAGCTCGCGACGCCGACTGCGTCCTGGGGAGAGCCTGGAGTTGACCGTGGTCTTCAGTGGCGAAAACGGCCAGGAGTTGGTCCGCAAAGCAGTTTATCAGGCGCCCGCCGGAGCTGCGCCCGGCACGTTGCAGTTCACCGTCTGTGACGCAGGCACCGCGAATCTGGCTGAGTATCAGCAGTTGCTCACTCAAAAGCCCAAGTCGCCTGCCCAGTTGATCCGCTTTGTCAATTCGCTGCGTCCGAATACCCGCGCTTACGTGCGTGTCACGCGGGCTCAACCTGCCTATGACGTGCTGGGGCAGAGCCTGCCGGATCCTCCGCCCTCCGTCGCCCTGATCCTCTCGCGAACGCAGGCCGGACTGGGATCCGGCTTGACGGCCCAAAGCTCCAAAGTCGCCGAGCTGCTCTTGGATGTGGGGCAGAGGGTGGTCGTCGGCTCGAAAACCATCCAGGTGGAGTTACGAGAATGAGAAAGGCGCGAAGGCACCGCGGAGGGTTGGCGTCGGCAATCGCGTTGCTGGTCGCCAGTGGCATCCCGGGCGCCACCACGGCGACTTGGGAGCTGAGCTCCTGGCGCGATTTTCTGGCCGGGCGGTTTGAGGGTGTTTCTTTGAGCCGCGACGGAGGACTGATGCTGGCGCCGCGTCTGGAAACCGTCGTGGACTCCGACCAGCCGGTCATTTGGAGCGTCGTGGCGGCTCGCGACGGCACTCTTTACGCGGGCACGGGTCACCGCGGCCGGGTTCTTCGCAAACCGCCTAACGGTGCCTGGTCGGTGTTGTGGTCCGCGGATCAGCCGGAGGTTTTCGCCTTGGCCTTGGACGCAGCGGGCGTCCTGTATATCGGCACCTCTCCGGAGGGCAAGATCTACCGCTTCGTGGGCGGCAAGGCCGAGGAGTACTTCGATCCCAAAGCGCGCTACGTCTGGGCATTGGCCTTCGGTCCGGACGGCAAGCTCTACGCGGGTACGGGAGACGACGGCAGGATTTGGAGGATTGAAGGGCCCGGCCGCGGCGAGGTCTATTACGAAACCGGACAAGCCCACGTGACTTGTCTGGCCTTTGATCACCAAGGACGGTTACTGGCAGGCACCGAACCGAACGGCATCATTTACCGAGTCAGCGAGAAGGACAAGGCCTTCACGCTTTACGACGCGGCGCTGCCGGAGATCCGGCGGCTGACCGTGACGCCGGAGGGAGTGATCTATGCGGCCGCCATGGGCGGGTCTTTAGCGAAGCGGCCGCTGGGCGTCATGCCGGGAGCCGGTGCGGTCGCAACGACTACCGTGAGCGCAGGTCCGGCCGCCACAATCACCGTGACCGAGGAAGCACAAGGCGGCGTCGACATCAAGCCCAGAGCCGATCAGCCCAAGCCGGTGCCGCCGCCCACAGGCCTGACGGCTTCGCCGGTGATTGACCTGACGGGTGTCGAGAAAGCCGCCATCTACCGGATCGCCCCCGACCATACGGTTGAGACGCTGTGGAGTTCCAAAGAGGAAAACATCTATGACGTGCTGCTGGCGGGGGAGGAAGTTTTCTTCGGCACCGACGGGCAGGGGCGCATCTATCGGCTCACCCCAGAGCGCAAGGTGACGCTGGTGGCCCAAACAAACGAAGGCGAGGTGCTGCGATTGCTGACCGCCGGCGCTGATCTGTTGGTCGCCACGGGGGATGCCGGCAAGATTTATCGGCTGAGCAGCGAGTCAGCGGCCACCGGCGTCTACGAGTCGCCGGTTCATGATGCCAAGACCGTGGCACGTTGGGGCCGCGTGAGCTGGCGCGGTGAGGCGGTGGATGGCCGACGCGTGAGACTGCGCACGCGTACGGGCAACTCGGCGCGGCCCGACCGCACCTGGAGCGAGTGGTCGCCCCCCTTGATGAATGGCGATCCGATCCCCAGCCCCAACGCGCGATATATCCAGTGGAAGGCGGAGCTGAAAGCGGAGGATGGTAAGTCCCCGGTGATTGAGAGCGTTACGGTGGCCTACCTGCCGCAAAACAATGCGCCGCTCGTCCGCAGCCTGACGGTCAATACGCAGATGGTCACCGCGGCGCAGACGAAGGCCTCCGCTGCCGCGGCGCCTGCGGCCACTTACACCATTACCGTCACTGATACTGGCGAGACTCCACCCCCGCCTTCTTCTGGAACTCCAGCGCAAACGGTGGGCCGGGCTGCCAATGAGCAGTTGCAACTGAGCTGGCAGGCTGAGGATCCCGACGGGGATCGCCTCAATTTTTCCCTTTACTTCCGGGGCGAAGACGAGCGCGAGTGGAAGATCTTGAAGACCGATCTGACCGAGAGCACTTACACGCTGGACGCCGATGTGCTGGCCGACGGCCGCTATTTCTTCCGCGTGGTGGCTTCGGATATGCCCGCCAATCCCCCCTCCGCAGCGCGGCAGGCCGAGTTGATCAGCGTCCCGGTGCTGATTGATCGCACGCCGCCCTTGGTTCGCTTCGCTCCGCCGCAACGTGTGGCAGGGCGGCTCGAATGCGAGCTCGAGGCCGTTGACGCGGCATCCGCTTTGCGTCGCGCCGAGTACTCCGTTGATGCGGGTCCCTGGATCCCCATGGAACCCGTGGACGGGGTGTTGGACTCCGCGGTGGAGAAATTCCGGCTCAGGCTGGATGGATTAGCTCCCGGCGAGCACGTCCTAGTCGTTCGCGTCTTCGACGCCTGCAACAACGCCGGGCTGGGCAAAGTGGTGCTGCGCTGAGACGCCCTCGATTAGTCGTACTTCAGCAGCACGGCGGTGATGTTGTCGGGACCGCCGTGTGCGTTGGCCGCTTCCACCAGTCGCTCCGCTTTGTAGGAGAGAGGATCCGGGAGCGAGAGGATGGCGGCGATTTCCTGGTGGGGTACAGGGCCGGAGAGCCCGTCTGAGCACAGCAGGATCTGGTCGCCCGGGATGAGGCTTTCCACGCGCGTGCGGATGATGATCTCGGGGGCTGTCCCCACGGCCATGGTCAACACGTTCTTGTGGGGAAAGTTGCTGACTTCCTCGGCTGTCAGTCCGAATCTCACGCGCAGCTCGTTGATGAGAGTCTGATCGTAAGAGAGTTGGGTGAGAACGCCCTCGCGGTGTAAGTAGGCGCGGCTGTCGCCCACATTGGCGATCACGATGTGCGGCAAGCGCCACAATGCAATGACGATGGTCGAGCCCATGCCCTGGCAGCCCGGCTGGTTTTGGGCGCGCTCCAACACCCGGCGGTTGGCTTCGCGCACGGCCTGCTCGAGCAGCTCTTCCAGGGAGTGGGCCGGCGCCGCATCCCGCACGTACTCGGCCACGGTTTCAACCGCCAGTGCCGCCGCCACTTCTCCGCAGGAGGCGCCTCCCATCCCGTCGGCCACCATCGCCAAACCCAGCGAAGGCTCGATCAACCAACAGTCTTCGTTGTTCTGCCGCACCATGCCGCAGTCGGAGATTCCCCAAGTATCTAGCATCTCCATGGCGATCCTCCGATTAGGCCCCGCCCCTGGTCTGCCGACGCGGCCGGCGGTACCCGTTCGGTCACACCCTCCGTGTATCCTAGCACGGCAACCCGGGCCCGGCCGAGGGCAGTCCCTCGGCCGGGCCTGGGCATCGCAGGCTGAGCTAGCATAGTTGTTTTTGCTTATGCCCTTGTATCAAGCCGTCATCCTGGCCATCGTCCAGAGCCTCACGGAATTCTTGCCCATTTCCAGCACCGCGCACTTGGTGCTGGCGCCGTGGCTGCTGGGGTGGCAGGATCCCGGGCTGACCTACGACATTGCGCTGCATTTGGGCACAGTAGTTGCGCTTATCGCCTATTTCTTTCGGGACTGGTTGCAGTTGACCGCTCAGGCGTTCGGCCTGCGCCGTCCCAACCACGATCCGGTCTTGGCGCGCAATCCACACCTGCTCTGGCGGCTGGCGCTGGCCACCTTGCCCGTAGCCTTCGCCGGACTTGTCTTCCATGAACACGCCGAGACGAGTTGGCGTAGCCCGCTGCTGATCGGGGCGATGTTGATCCTGGTGGGGGTGGTCATCTATCTGGCCGATCGCCGCACGACGGGGTCTCGCGATCTCGGACAACTGAGGCTGTCCGACGCCTTGTGGGTAGGTGCGGCGCAGGCGGCGGCGATCGTACCGGGGGTGTCGCGCAGCGGCATTACGATCGCGGCCGCGCTGTTCCGGGATCTGGACCGCGCCACTGCGGCCCGGTTTTCGTTCTTACTGTCCACTCCGGCGCTGGCGGGCGCGGCTCTGAAGGCCTGGCTCGGGTTGGAGGCTGCCGGAGGCATCCCAAAGACCGAGCAGTCCGCCTTCCTGGTCGGCGTACTGGTCAGCGCAGTGACCGGCTGGCTGGTGATCGCGTTCTTCCTCCGATTTCTGCGTCGCCATAGTTTGCGATTTTTCGTCTATTACCGGGTGATTTTTGGCATAATGGTGATTGCCCTGGCTTTGACCGTGCGCCGCTAGCGCGGAATGAGGGATGCTGAAACTCTTCGGCGCTCACGCTCCGGTGAGGTCGCCGGATTTTTCCTCTTAGTGATCGGCCTGCTGATCTGGCTGAGTTTGGTCTCCTATCATCCGGAGGACCCCTCGTGGAACACCGCGACGGCGGGGCGCGCGCGGAATCTGATCGGAACGGTCGGTTCGCATGTAGCGGACGTGCTCCTGCAAGCTTTTGGGCTCGTGGCTTTTCCGCTGCCCGTGGTGCTGGTTCTGGTTGCCTGGAATCTGGTGCGCTCGCGCGGCTGGGCGCTGCTGGTTCCCCGTTTGGTCGGTTGGGCGCTGTGGGCGGCGGCAGGCTGCGCGACCCTGGGCCTGGTGCCGCAGTGGTCGGTGCTCGGCGGGATCCCCAGCGGAGGGGTGACGGGCCTGTTGCTGGCTGAGGTGCTGGTCGAGTGGCTCAATCGCACCGGAGCCGCCATCGTGGTGGGTTGCGTCCTGGTGGTGTCGCTCTACCTGATCTCCAGTTTTTCGCTCTCGCATGTGGAGGCCTTGTTCCGCAACGCGAGTGAGCGGTGGCGGGCGTTTCGCGCCGCCCGCCGAGAGGCGACCCATACCCGAGCGCTAAAGCGCAGGCAGACGCCGCGAGCGGCTTCGCCCCCCGTCGTAACGTCGCCTGTGGACGCTGCCGGGGCCTCTCCGGCGTCCGCAGAGAGCGCCACGGTTCACGAGATCCCCATCCGCACCTTGGAGGACCTGGAGCCCCCGCCGACCCCCGCCGGGGCTCCGGAGCTCACGCCGGAACCAAAGCCGGAGCCACGGACTGTTGAGGCGCCGCGCTCCTTGTCCCCGGAACGGGTTCGTCGCGACTACCAGTTGCCTCCGACCGACCTGTTGAACGAGCCTCCGGGGCGAAATGCCTACGACGAGCAGGAGCTGCAGCAGACCGCGGCGCGCATCGAGGCCAAATTCCGAGAGTTCGGGGTGCTGGGATCGGTGGTGCAGATCAATCCCGGCCCGGTGGTCACCACCTTCGAGTTCAAGCCCGAGGCGGGAATCAAGTACAGCCGCATCACCACGCTGACCGAGGATCTTTGCCTGGGCTTGCACGCCGAATCCATTCTGATCGAGCGAATCCCCGGGCGTCCCACGGTGGGCATCGAAGTGCCCAACGTGAAGCGTGAGCTGATCACGCTTCGCCAGGTGTTGGAATCGGAGGAGTTTCGGCGCTCTCCCTCCCGACTCACCCTGCCCCTGGGCAAAGATATCACCGGGCGCATCAAGGTTGCGCCTTTGGAATCCATGCCGCATTTGCTCATCGCGGGCTCGACGGGATCGGGCAAGAGCGTGCTGTTGAACTGCCTGATCACTTCGGTGCTCTTCAAAGCCACGCCCGACGGGGTGCGCATGATCCTTGTGGATCCCAAGCGGCTGGAACTGGGCCTCTATGCGGACATTCCGCACCTGCTGACACCGGTGATCACTGACGCGCGCAAAGCGGCCAACGCCCTGCGCAACGCGGTTCTGGAGATGGATCGGCGTCTGCGCCTGCTGGCTGCGCACGGCGTGCGGAACATCGAGCAGTACAACCGCAAAGTGGAGCAGCTTCAATGCCTGCCCGCCAGTCTGTTCGAGGAAGAGGCCGAAGAGCCGGAGCCGCTGCCTCACATCCTGATCGTCATCGACGAGCTGGCCGATCTGATGATCGTTGAGGGGCACAACGTCGAGCAGTCGGTCACGCGGCTGGCACAAATGGCGCGCGCCGTGGGCATGCACCTGGTTCTGGCGACCCAACGCCCCAGCGTGGATGTCATCACCGGTTTGATCAAGGCGAATTTCCCGGCGCGGATCAGCTTTCGGGTGGCCACCCGAGTGGATTCGCGCACCATTCTGGATGTAATGGGCGCCGAGCATTTGCTGGGCAAAGGCGACATGCTGTTCTTGCCGCCCGGCTCCTCACGTTTGACGCGCGTGCACGGGCCGCTGGTCACGGAAGCGGAGATCAATCGCGTGGTGGAGTTTTGGAAGGAGCAAGCGGCGCCGGAGTACGATCCGTCGTTTCTGGTGGCGCCCCCCTCTGAGGAGGAGGAGGAAGGGGCTGAGGGGGAAGAGATCGCCGGCCAGGAGGACCCGCTTTACCGTGAGGCGGTGCGGCTGGTGTGCGAGTTGGGCAAGGCCTCGACTTCGACGCTGCAACGCCGACTGCGACTCGGTTACGGGCGCGCCGCGCGCATCTTGGACGTCATGCAGCGGGAGGGGATCATCGGCCCGCCCGATGGTTCCAAGCCCCGCGAGGTGCTTCGCCGACCGGAGTGGTTGGACCAGCCTGCCACGCCGCGGCAGGGGGTGTAAATAAAACCGGCGGCAGGGGGAGGATTCAAGAAGGGCTCCGTGGCAGCCGGCGCGATTTGCGCCGGCCTGGCAGCGGGTTCTATTAAACGCAACTTAGGGGTGCCGGCATGTGGTTGGGCCTCTATCTGGCGACGGTGGCCGCGTTCGTCGCGGCAGCGGTGCACCTGCGTCGACGGGCCGCCGGATTGGCACGGCGGCTGGCCGAACAGCAGAGCATAGAAGAGGCGCTGCAACACAGCGAAGAGCGGTTCCGTCGTTTCTCGGAAGCGGCTTTCGAAGGTATCTTGATCCACGATCGAGGAGTGATTCAGGACGCCAATGAGGCGCTGGCGCGCATGTTCGGTTACGCGGTCGAGGAGATAATCGGCCGCTCGGCGCTTGATTTTCTGAGCTCCGAGTCCCGCGGAATTGCCTGGGAGCGGATCGAATCGGCCCACGAACAGCCTTATGAGTTGATCGGGATTCACCGGAGCGGCGCCACCTTCCCCATCGAGGTTTGCGGGAAAACCATGGCCTGGCAGGGCCGAAACCTGCGTGTGGTGGCGGTCCGCAACATCACCGAACGCAAGCGCCTGGAGGAGCAACTTCGTGAGGCGCAAAAAATGGAGGCCATCGGGCGGCTCGCCGGGGGTGTGGCCCACGATTTCAATAATCTGCTTACGGTCATCGGCGGTTACAGCCAGATGCTGATGCAAGGCCTGCCCCAGGATGATCCCCACCGCACGCTAGCCGAAGAAATTTTCCAGGTTTCCCAGCGTGCTGCGTCGTTGGCCGGGCAGTTGCTGGCTTTCAGTCGTCGCCAGATCATTCAGCCGCGCGTCATCAACCTGAACCAACTCGTGGCTGCTTCATACAAGCTTCTGCAAAGGGTGATCGGCGAAGACATCGAGCTCACGACGGCTTTGAGTCCCGATTTGGGCAACGTGAAGGCCGACCCCGGGCAGATCGAGCAGGTCATCATCAATCTGGCGGCGAACGCCCGCGATGCGATGCCGCACGGTGGTCAGCTTGTCCTTTCCACAGCCAACGTGGATTTGAAGGGCTATCAGGTTCAGGGCGCCGGGACCGAACTCTCGGGCCCGTTTGTCGTGCTGGCGGTGGAGGACACCGGGTGCGGCATGGATGAAGCCACGCGCCAACGGATTTTTGAGCCTTTCTTCACTACCAAGCCGTTGGGGCAGGGCGCGGGTCTGGGCCTGTCCACCGTTTATGGGATTGTGCGGCAGCACGGCGGGGCCATCGAGGTGATGAGTACGCCGGGGCAAGGAACGACATTTCGGGTATACCTGCCGCGGGTGCAAGAGAGTTTGACAGCGCTGCCTGAGACTCCCTCCGGCGGTTTGCCCGGCGGCAGTGAGACGATTCTGCTGGTGGAGGATGAACCCAGCGTCCGCCGCCTGGCGCGGCGTTGGCTGGAACAGCTCGGTTACAGGGTGCTGGAAGCGGGCGAGCACGAAGCGGCGCGGGCGTTTTGCCTGGGTTACAGAGATCGAATCCACCTCCTGGTGACTGACGTGATCCTGCCCGGCCTTAGCGGGCGCCAACTAGCCGCGTCCCTGCTGGAGCTGCGGCCGGAGTTGAAGGTTTTGTACCTGTCCGGCTACAGCGAGGATCAAACCGCGCGTGCCGGAGTCTTGGAGGCGGGCTTGAATTTCCTGGCCAAGCCTTTTGCGCTGGAGACGCTGGCGTGCAAGGTCCGCGAAGTACTGGACGCTTGAGTGCCGGCGCCGGCCGGCTAAGCCTCCTTGTCCAAGCTGCGGCGCGGCAGACGGTCAATCTTCGCCGCCAGGATGAAATCGCTTTCCGTCAGGCCGTCAATCTTGTGGGTCCAGATGCGGACCTCCACGCGGCCCCAGCTCAACAGCAGATCCGGATGGTGGCCTTCCTCTTCCGCCAGCTCCCCGATGCGGTTGACAAATTCAAGCGCCGTTCTGAAATCCGGGAACACAAAAACACGTTCCAGGTGGTGGTCATCTACGATACCCCACTCGGGAGTCTCAGCGGCGTAGCGTTTCAGATCCTCCCCTTTGATGGGCGGCACGCCGCCGCGACACGGAACACAGTGCTTGTCCGCCAGCCCCATGAAGTTATTCTACGCTATCGGACCGGGCTGATTCGCAGCACCCAGACTTCATGGGGGCCGAAGCTCTTTTCCAACACGAGGTGCCCGCCTTCGCGTCGCGCTTCAACGCTCACGCCCGATTCCAAGTCGGCGATTCTCCACTCACCTTGCGGGAGCCGCACAGCGATCTGAGCCGTAACGGGGCTCGGCTCGTGACGGAAGGCCAGCAGGAGCCATTCCTGCCCCACCTCCATCAGGCGCACTTCGATCTGGCCACCGCGCACCAGCACCGGGCGCTCAATGCCTGCCCATTCAAGCAAAGCGACAAAAAAGCGCCGCGAGGGTTCTTGGGGATTTTGCTCATAGGCGGCGGCCAGGTAGGAACCTAGCGCCAGCGTCTTTCCGCGGCCGTAGCGGGAGGCGACCGCCGCCGGAGCGCCCGAGGCGAAGCGCGCCACGACACGAGCCTGCTGCTGGGTCGGCTCCAACGTCTCTTCGTAGAGCTGTCCGCTCACCAGCGTGCCCGGCTGCAATCCGGGAAGCTCCGGGACGATCCATTCCAGTTGGGTGCGCAAGCCGGGGACGGTCTGGACCGCAACTTCGCGACACCCCAGCACGCGGTCCAAACCCATACCGGGAATCACGTCGGCGGCACGCCCGGTCTCGTTGTTCCACCCCAGGCGGGCTTCCGCCACAAGGGTGCCGCCTTCGGCTACATAGTCTTCCAAGGCTTTGGCCGCTGCGGCGGGCAGCATCAAAGGGTACTGGAGATAGATGAGGCGGTACTTCCGGGCGCTGCTTGCCAGGTCGCTGATGTGAATGAAATCCACCGGGACGTTTTCGGGAAACCAGGCCCGGTAGGCCCCCAGCATCGAATGGCGTTCGATGCCGGCAACTTCGCTTTGCGGCCCCACGGTGATCGCTCGCTGGCGGCCGCCGACCATGTAAGCCAAGGGGTTATAGACCAACGCCACCTGAGCACGCAACGGGCGGGCCTCTCGAAAGAGCTTCTGATGGCGGTCCGCCAGGCGGGCGATCCGACCCGCAGCCCGGGCGCGGTCGGTGATCGTCCCGTCGAGAGGGATGAGGCCGTAGCCGCCCGATTCGTACCCTGTGCTCATCGGGTACCAGGCGTAATAATTGATGGCCTTGGCGCCGCGGGCCAGGGCGCTCCAGGTCCAGATACGCAGATCTTCAGCGGTAACGGTAGCGCTAACGTTTAGGCCCACGGTGCCGAAGCCTCCTTGCAGTTCGCCGATCCAGAAGCCCCTTTCGCCGGCGCTGGAGCGCGCGAAATCCAGCAGAGCGCCGCGGAACGCGGGGTCCCGGCCCAGCGGGTAGGAGTGCTTCGGGTAAAAAGAGGTGCCGTAGTAATCCACCTGGCGATTCATGATCCAGTCGTCGGGACTGCCGTCACCGGCGAGCGGCGAAGTGAACAGGTTCGGGGAGGCGGCGTGGCTGGTGGCGACCCGATCCGGCGCCACGCGCTTGACGGCCTCGTAACGGGCACGAAGATCCTCGCCCAGTTTGTGTGCCACGAAGGTACGCCAGTCGATGTAGTCGGTGTAGGAAAGGATGGTGCTGAGCCTGCCGGGTTCGACTTCCTCCCAACTTGTGAAACGTCGGTACCAGGCCTGATT
>OGCI01002201.1_pt1 | contig 13566 bp, 11 predicted proteins | sample 1570021 | NCBI WGS metagenome assembly OGCI01 (sample SAMN06264664, study PRJEB24512) | hot springs metagenome | isolation source: Hot spring water | place: South Africa: Tshipise | collected 2015-06-21 | reverse complement strand
AAACGGTGCCTGCCGATTTCGCACAATTCTCCCTGAAATCCTCGAAAAATCCCTTGACACCCCTATATGTTGTATGTTATATTTGGATTAGCCCAATATCTGGGCAAAACCCCGTTGCCGGCAAGGGGGATGGACAGGCGTGAAGTGCCCATACTGCGGTCATCCCGAGGACAGGGTGCTCGATTCGCGCCCGATTCGAGATGGCGAGGCAATCAAGAGACGTCGGGAATGCCTGGCGTGCGGTCGGCGGTTCACCACCTTCGAGGAGATCGAAGAGCTGAAGCTGATGGTCGTGAAGAACGACGGACGCCGGGAGCCGTTCGACCGCAACAAGGTGCTGCGCGGAATGCAGGTCGCCTGCGAAAAGCGTCCTATCTCTATCGACGCCCTCGAGGAGATTGCCAACGACATCGAGCAGATGCTCATCAATCGCGGTGAGCGGGAGGTGAAATCCTCCGACATCGGCGAGCTGGTGATGGAACGGCTGAAGCAACTGGACCAGGTGGCTTACGTCCGCTTCGCCTCCGTCTACCGCCAGTTCGAGGATGCCACCCAGTTCCGCGAGCTGGTGAACATGCTGCAACGACAGCGGCGCCAGAAATAGCGCCGCACCCTGACCCAACCAGTTCACAGAGAGGAGTGCGCATTTATGGAACCGACGAAGGAACACTTCGAACCCGAAATCGTCGAAGAAGTTGTCCCGCCGGCTGGGGATGTTGCGGGTTTGGTGCAGGAGAAGTCCGCTCCCGGACTGCACTTCGAACGCTATTTCACACGCGCCGGAGTACACCCGTTCGACGAGGTGCGCTGGGAACTGCGCACCGCATCGATTACCGGCGAGCGCGGCGAGGTGGTTTTTGAACAGAAGGACGTCGAGGTCCCCGAGTTCTGGAGCCAGCTTGCCACCAACGTGGTGGCATCGAAGTACTTCCGTGGGCAGTTAGGCAGTCCCCAGCGCGAGCACAGTGTGCGCCAGCTCATCTCGCGTGTCGCGGATACCATCGCCGAGTGGGGACGCAAAGACGGCTACTTCGCCACCGAAGAGGACGCCGAAACCTTCCATCACGAACTCATTCACCTCCTTCTCATGCAGAAGGCTTCGTTCAACAGCCCGGTATGGTTCAACGTCGGCGTGCCCGGCGAGCGACCGCAAGCCAGCGCGTGCTTCATCAACTCCGTGCAGGACAACATGGAGAGCATCCTCGACCTTGCCAAGACGGAGGGGATGCTGTTCAAATACGGGTCAGGCACCGGCACCAACTTCTCCCGGCTGCGCTCCTCGCGCGAACACCTGCAGGGTGGAGGGACGGCATCTGGACCGGTGTCCTTCATGCGCGGGTTCGATGCCTTCGCGGGGGTGATCAAGAGCGGAGGTAAAACGCGCCGTGCCGCCAAGATGGTCATCCTCAACGCAGACCACCCCGACATTCTGGCTTTCATTCGGTGCAAGGCAGAGGAGGAGAAGAAAGCGTGGGCGCTGATCGAAGCGGGCTACGACGGCAGCTTCAACGTGCCTGGCGGAGCATACGACAGCGTTTCCTACCAGAACGCCAACCACTCCGTGCGGGTCACCGATGCGTTCATGGAGGCGGCGGTAAAAGCGTTGCCGTGGCAGACCCATTACATCACTACCAGCGAGGTCGCCGATACCTACAACGCCCGTGACCTCTTGCGCGAGATCGCCGAAGCCACATGGATTTGCGGCGACCCGGGTCTGCAATACGATGACACCATCAACCGCTGGCATACCTGCAAGAACACCGACCGCATCTACGCCAGTAACCCGTGCTCGGAGTTCGTGTTTCTGGACGACACCGCGTGCAATCTGTCCAGCTTGAACCTCATGGCGTTTCGCAAGTCTGATGGCGAGTTCGACGTGGAGGCATTCCGTCACGCCGTGCGCGTGATGATTACCGCGCAGGAAATCATCGTGGACAACGCCGCCTACCCCACCCCGCGTATCACGCAGAACAGCCACGACTACCGTCCGCTCGGGCTGGGCTATGCCAACCTCGGTGCACTGCTGATGGCACGAGGCTTGCCCTACGACAGCGATGCCGGACGTGCCTGTGCTGCGGCGATCACTGCCATCATGACCGGTGAGGCGTACGCGCAGTCTACCGTGATTGCACGCGACCATGGTGGCCCCTTCCCCGGCTACGCGCGCAACCGCGAATCGATGCTGGATGTCATTCGCATGCACCGCGAGCATGTGGACAAAATCGAAGCCAGAGAGACGCTTCCGCCCGATCTGCTTCGCGCCGCGCAGGAGTGCTGGGACAACGCGCTGACGCTGGGTGAGCAGTACGGCTACCGTAACGCCCAGGTGACCGTTCTGGCACCGACCGGCACCATTGCCTTCATGATGGACTGCGATACCACCGGTGTGGAGCCTGACATCGCTCTCGTCAAGTACAAGACGCTGGTGGGGGGCGGTCTGATGAAGATCGTCAACCGCACGGTGCCGGAGGCTTTGCACAGGCTCGGCTACTCGCAGGAGCAGGCGGAAGACATCATGGACTACATCGAGCGCACCGACACCATCGAGGGCGCTCCTCACCTGAAGCCCGACCATCTGCCGGTGTTCGACTGCGCCTTCAAGCCTGCCAATGGTCAGCGCAGCATCCATTACATGGGTCACATCCGAATGATGGGCGCGGTACAGCCGTTCCTGTCAGGAGCCATCTCCAAGACGGTGAACATGCCCAACGATGCCACGGTGGAGGACATCATGGAAGCCTACGTGGCGGCGTGGAAACTGGGCGTGAAAGCCATCGCCATCTACCGCGACGGCTCCAAGCGCACCCAGCCGCTGAGCACCAGGAAGACCAGCGAACAGCTGGAGAAACAGCCGGTGGTCGAGGCGCGCCCCGTCCGTCGCAAACTGCCCGACGAGCGTCAGAGCGTCACGCATAAGTTCAGCGTCGGCGGGCACGAGGGCTACATCACCGTGGGGCTGTATCCCGATGGCAAGCCGGGGGAGATATTTATCACCATGAGCAAGGAAGGTTCGGTGGTATCCGGGCTGATGGACAGCTTCGCCACCGCCATCTCGCTGGCACTGCAGTATGGCGTGCCACTGGAGACGCTGGTGAACAAGTTTGCTCACATGCGTTTCGAGCCGTCCGGCGTGACCAATAACCCGCAGATACGCTTTGCCAAGTCCATTATGGACTACATTTTCCGGTGGCTGGCGCTCAAGTTTCTGCCCCCGGAGGAACAGCCTGCGGGAGAGGTCGCGTCTATCGAGAACCACACGAACCTGTCTGAGAAAGTGAAAGAACCCGCCAACACTTTGCGCGAGGCGGAGCAGATGGTTTTCCAGTTCCAGGCAGATGCGCCGCCGTGTCCCGACTGCGGTTCCATCATGGTGCGCAATGGCGCCTGTTACAAGTGTCTGAACTGCGGCACAACGTCGGGATGCTCTTAATACCGGGCTGCCACTCTGGTTGCGAGGGGGTAGCACCCCCCCGCAACCCCTTTTCCCTGACGGGAGGTGGTTCATGTTTCGCGTGATCGGTGTGGAAACGGGGGAACATCCGCGCAGAGAGTTTGTGGTTATCCGCAATCAGTCGCTGCGCTACGAGAACCTCCGGGGCTGGGCGGTGACCGATGAGTCCTTTTTCAGCGATGACCTTCGCGCGCTGGCACAACGCCTTTACGTGTTCCGCGAGGAGCTGATGGTGGAGCCGGGTGCGTATGTGGCTCTCTGTACAGGCTCAGGCGAGAACCACTGGGCGCGTGCGGGTGACGGACGCAGTGTCTTCGTCATCTACTGGGGCAAAGACCGTTGCATATGGCGCGATAGCCAACAAGTGATGCTGGTGCAGGTGGCACATGTGGCACCGGCTGGCGTGATGCCCCACCGCGCACAGACCGTGAGGTAAACCGGCAGGGGACGGGCGGTGAAGCCGGCAGCTGCGGTGCAAGAGGTCGCCTCGATCACGCAGGATAGCCGGTAGCTCAGACGAAAATACAGGACATAAAGCGTCGTTCATGGAGGTATCGTGATGCGCCTTGCCTGTTGCGCCTATTCCTATCGCGACCTGCTGACGAGCCGCAAGATGAGCCTGCAGGAGTTCATCCGCACCTGTGCCGATATCGGGCTGGATGGCGTGGAGTTGACCGCCTACTACTTCCCCAACACCGAACGCGCTACCCTCAACGAAATCAAGCGCACGTGCTTCCAGTATGGGATGCACATCTCGGGCACCGCAGTGGGCAATAACTTCGCGCAGGCGGATGCCTCGAAGCGGCGCGAGCATGTGGAGATGACCAGGCAGTGGATCGACAACGCGGTGATACTGGGGGCGCCGTGCATCCGTGTCTTCGCCGGGTCGGTGCCGCAGGGACACACGGAGGAAGAGGCATTCGGCTGGGTGGTGGAATGCCTGCGCGAGGTAATCGAATACGGAGCACAACGCGGAGTGGTGGTGGCACTGGAGAACCACCACGGCATCACCGCCACCGCCGAGCAGGTGCTGCGCATCGTGCGCGCTGTTCAGCATCCGTGGTTTGGCGTGAACCTGGATCTGGGCAACTTCACCGGCGACATCTACGCGCAGTTCGAACAGCTCGCCCCGCACGTGGTCACCACCCACGCCAAGACGCACTACCGCGGTCCCAACGGCAAGCACACAGAGGTGGACTACGAACGCGCCCTGCGCATCCTGCAAAAAGCAGGCTACAGAGGCTACGTGTCCATCGAGTACGAGTATACCGAACCTGCCGAACAGGCAGTGCCGCGTTTCGCCAGGCAGCTTCGTAGTATCCTTCAGCGTATGGCTTAGCAAGGGGGGGGACCGTCATGAGATCGTGCTGGATGCTGGTCGCGCTTCTCGGTCTGCAGATGGTGGCAGGCTGTTCCGCACAGGAAGGGGGAAACAGGATGCTGCAGCCTCAGCTATCAGACAACCGCCCGCTTCGCCTTGTATCGGTGACACCGAACCGTACTCAGGTGCCACGTTACGAGCTGATCGAGTTCCGACTCGACCTGCAAGCCACCTACAGCAACGCCTTTGACCCCGAGCAGATTGCGGTAGACGCCACGTTCACGACGCCCTCGGGCAGGAGAGTTCAGGTGCCGGGCTTCTTCTACCGCGCCTACACTCGCAGGCTGGAGGGTCGTGACGAGAGACTGCTGCCCGCAGGCGACCCGGACTGGCGCATCCGTTTTGCTCCTACGGAGATCGGACGCTACCAGACGGTGATTACCGTGCGCGATAGCACGGGCAAAACGGTGCGCTCCCAGCCGATCGCCTTCAACTGCGCGGCGTCGCGTCAGCCCGGATTCATTCGTATCAGCAAAGACGACCGGCGCTACTTCGCCTTCGACAGCGGCGAGCCTTACCTTGCCATCGGCGCTAACGTGTGCTGGGGCGGTAGCCGCGGCACTTACGATTACGATGACTGGCTGCCCCGCTACGGGCAGGCAGGCGCAAACTTCTTCCGCGTCTGGCTGGGACCGGCGTGGGTGACCTTCGGGTTGGAGCGGTTGGGCGAACCGCGCGATCGTTACGGCATCGGCAAGATCGACCTTGCCAGCGCGTGGCGGCTGGACTATGTACTGGATCTGGCGCGCCAGCATGGACTGTATGTGATGCTCTGCTTCGACAGCTTCAACGAGCTGCGCAAACGCCAGTACGGTGGCTTTCCGTACTGGGAGGAGACGCCTCATAACGCCGTGCATGGCGGTCCGCTCAAGGAGCCGATCGAGTTCTGGACGAACCCTCAGATGTTGCGCGCCTACCGGAACAAAATCCGATACATGGTGGCGAGGTACGGCTGGAATACGCACGTGATGAGCTGGGAGTTCTGGAACGAGGTGGATATTGTCGGTCCCGATGCCTATAATCTGGAACTCATCACGCAATGGCACCGGGAGATGGCGGACTACCTGCGCCGCATCGACCCATGGCAACATCTTATCACTACCAGCTTTGCTGACTCTAACGGACGCGAGGCGATTGACCGTCTGCCACAGATCGAGTTCACGCAGACGCACAACTACGGCTCGCGCGACATCTCGGCGGCGCTGACCTTCTTCCACCGGAAGAAGGAACCCTACGGCAAACCACATCTGGTGGGCGAGTTCGGTGCGGGCGCAATGGGCGAGGACGCGCAGGTAGACCCCACCGGCATCGCCATGCACAGCGGTATCTGGAGCACCGTGATGGACGGATCGGCAGGAACAGGCATGTTATGGTGGTGGGACAACCACATTCATCCGCACAACCTGTACCGGCACCTCGCGGCGCTCAGCAAGTTCTTGCAGGGCGTGAACTTCCCAAAGGAGGGCTTCCGCCGTATTCAGAACGCCACTTTCACCCTGATCCAGCCCTCACGCGAACCCGTCTACGACGACCTGGTTCTGCAGGGACCCACCTCGTGGGAACCGCATCCCTCCAACAAGCCGACCACCGTGCAGGTGAGCGCGGAAGGCAGGGTCGCCGTTCAGGAACAGGTAGCCGGACTTCTGCACGGCTTGCGCAACCACCGCGACAAACACAACCCGCTCACCATCGTGACCGACCTGCCCCACCCCACGCGCCTGCGCATCTTCGTGACTGGGGTGTCGGGACACGGCGGCGCGCATCTCATCGTGGAGCGAAACGGTCAGCGCGTGCTGGACAAAGACATGCCCGACCCCGACGACACCGGCAACACCGAAACGCTGATGCAGTTCAATGGCGAGTACACCCTGGAAGTACCAGCTGGTAAGCAGACGCTGAAGGTGCAAAACATCGGTAACGACTGGGTGTTTGTGTCTTACATTCTGGAGCGGGCGGTGAAGCAGACCGCACCTCCTCTGCGACTGTTCGGCTTGCATGGCAGGAGCACGGCCCTGATGTATATCGAGCACTCTCAGCACACGTGGTATCAGGTGAACGTGGTGAAGCGCAAGCCGGAGCCTGTCCCGCCCACTACCCTGCACATCCCGGAATGGACGCCGGGACGTTACCGGGTGGAGTTCTGGGATACCTACGAGGGCAAGGTTACCCGAACGGAGGAGGTGAACGTCGACACGCGGGGGCTGAGGCTGGAGCTGCCAGAAGTTGGTTCCGATATTGCCATCAAGACACAACGGCGTTAAGAGCAATCACCTGAAGTAGGCTGTTCGCAGAGGCAGTCACAATGAGGGATCTGTCAGAACGCGCTCTTTGACATCAAAATACCGTATGGCTGCCTCATAAAGCTGGGAGATGTCCTCTGTGGTTCGGAACACCATGCGGTCACCCAGCTGATGATAAGGCTCCCTCTGAAACCTGCGCTGGAAAATCTCCCGTCGTTCCTCAGGAGCCACCACATACAAAGTGATATTGAAATCCCGCAGCTGATATGCGCGGTGCAGGGCTTTTGAGAAGTCGGAGGTAATCTCCACATCGAAGGTGAGCTTCGGCATCGGAACGGTGGCACGTTTGCGAAACCAGATAACATCGATGTTCTCGGCGACCTTTACATCACTGGGCGAAGCGAAGCAAGGCACCTCGCGAAAAGAGGCAATGTCTCCAAGCAAACGGTTATTGAAAGATTGTGTGCGGTCTGCCGTGTAGGTGAGATAACCATAAAGGCTGCCGAGTTCGAGAAGCATCCCTTCGATTACAGAGTGCAATCTATCTTCTCCCAGTTTCGGCATGATGTTTTTGAGCGGCTCTCCTTCTTGCACCCTGCTGAATATCGTGCGCTCCATCTCTGCTTCAGGTAGCGCATAGGTTGCCAGACCTATCCGACGGATTTTGTCTTCGCGCACCAGCCGGTGGAGATATCCGCGTAAAATGTGGTTGACATCAGTTCCTTCGGTTGCCTCGCGGAGTTTCGGTACATGTTCATATATCTCCGCGAGCGTTATGACCCCACCTCTCTCAGTCATTACCTTCAGAATCGCATCCGACCAGGTAAGCTTCCCCTTTCGGGCACTCATGTCTCCTGCCCCCTCGCATTGACCGCCACATCGGGGTTGTCGGTAATCACGCCGTCCGCTCCATACTGCCAGAACATGCGCCGCACGGCATCCTCGTCCCTGCCCATTGTCCACACCAGCAGCTTCAGTCCCAACTGATGACACCCGGAAGCCAGCTCCCCGCCCTCCACCGGATTGCCCTCACCGTCTTCAATCAGCCAGCGCTGGGCGGAAATACCCTGCGCGTAGGCGGCTATCTCATCCATCTGGTGGCTCGTCACAGGATGCACGGTCAGCTGGAACAGCGGCAGGTGCGTCCCCAGTTCACGACGCAGGCGCTGCAGGCTTTGGGCATCGAAGCTTTGCAGGATGACGCCACAATCGGCGGAGTTGCACCCATAGCGGTTCAGCACTTCCAGCACCGGCTCTTCCAAGGGCTTGCCCTGCTCGCGGTGAAAATGCGGTGCCTTTAACTCGATCAGCAGAGTGAACAGCCTGCCGGTCGTGCGGTGCAGGAGCTGGCGAAACCGTAACAGGTCTTCCAGAGAGGGCACCAGCAGGCAGGGAAGCGCCGGACGGTCCTCGCGGGCAACCCTGCCGAAGGCACACAGTTGTGTGATCTGCTCCGCGGTGAACTCAATGGCGTAGTAGTGTCCATCCGAGCGGGTGCGCCCGTCGAAGCGCTCGGCAACGTCTGTCGTGGTCTCCAGCCACAGGTCGTGCAGGCAGACAGGCACTCCGTCGGCACTCAGCACCACGTCGGTTTCAATACCATCCGCCCCCTGCCCGAGCGCCAGCGCGTACGCCGCCAGCGTGTGCTCTGGCACGTACGCACTGGCTCCACGATGGGCAATGACCAGCTTGTCCGGCTGGTGGTTCATGCTAGTCCCTGAGCGGGCGTATCCAGATGTTGCGGTACTGCACCGGGTTGCCGTGGTCCTGAAGGAGAATGGGACCGGTAGCGCGCATCTGGTTCCCGATACCGCCAACAGTGATGTTGGGTATCTCCACGCTGTTGTGCACGATCTCGCCGTTCCAGCGCAGGGTCACACGTGGCTTAGCAAGCACGTTACCGCTGGAATCGAACTTCGGGGCGATAAAGGTGATGTCGTATGTTTGCCACTGCCCAGGCGGTTTCGCCATGTTCTTGTCGGGGTCCTTGATGCCGTAAATGGAGGCACAGCCCCCCTTGCTGTAGGTCTGGTTCTGATAAGCATCGAGCACCTGAATCTCGTACAGACCGTGCAGGTACACGCCGCTGTTGCCCTTGCCCTGTCCGCTGGCGCCGGGCATTTCGGGTATCCTGAACTCGATGTGCAGCTGGAAGCTGCCAAACTCGTCGCGGGTCATGATGTCGCCGGTGCCCGCTTTCACCTGCATCGCCCCATTGGGAGTAATCTCCCACCGCGCGGGCGTCCTGCCATCACGCGACACCCACTTCGACAGGTCTTTGCCGTCGAACAACACTGTAGCTCCTCGTGGCGGCCTCGCCTGCCTTTGCTGTGCCACCACCCCAGCCATCAGCACGAGAGCCAGGCACAACGCGATAACTACCCTGCTTTGCATCTGCTTCCCTCCTTGGTAGTTTCATCAACTATCCATTCGCGACGGGTGCCGGGCTCTCCTGTTGCCGAAGCTCCACTCAGGGCGCGGGCTTCCAGCCGTCGCCGCCCATGTCGATATAGACGGGATTCGTGAAGGATGCCGGACGGTTATCCGGATACAGCGCGGTAAAACCTTCGCCGTCTACCCGAGCCACCACCCAGCTGTCCCGCTCCACTTTCAGCGTCAGACGCCGGCTCCAGTGGAGCGCTTTGCCTTCGGGATGCTCGATAGGCAGTTCCTGAGCGACCGCGCCGTTCACATAGAGCGTCAAACGGTTCACCCGCACCCACGATGCCGATTGCACGCTGACCTCCAGCTGTACCAGCCCGTCGCGAGTGGAGACCGTTGCGCCTACCGGCTGTCCCTGCACCCGCATGTTCACCACCGGTCCGCCGCACACCAGAACGTTGCCACTGCGGATGGCTCTCACCACCTGCTGAGGGTTCACCCGCTGAACCTGCCCGTGCCCGAAGAACAGATAGGTTCGCGGGAAGCCGGGTTCCAGACGGTATGCATTGTGGCTATCGGTGTTGCCGATGGCGATGTACCGGTTGCCACGGTTCAGGAAATAGAACCAGTCGGGCAGGGTCTGGTCGAGCTGATTCACGTCGGTTCCGTTGAACACCTCGATCGCGTCGAAGTTCGGCGAGAATCGTTCCGGTCGCTCGATAACCCCTTCCTGCGGGTTCAGTCCGACCCAGCTGAAATAGGCTGCGCCTCCCCCGCGCGGATGGTTGACCTGCACAATGGTATCGCCGTCGTTATTCCGGCGGGCAGCCGCGAAAATCTGCTCCGCCTCCAGGTCGTACCACTCGATCGCGCCGTTGTTGGGCAGGGAGATATCAAAACGCTGAGGATAGGCGTTGAAGTGCCCCAGCCCAAAGTTGGGCGAAATCTCACACCCCACTACCGAGGTAATCCACCTCTGCGCACCCAGCGCATTGATGACAGGACTATAATCGGTGAGCACGTCGTGGTCGGTGGCGGTGAGAATCTGCACACCAGTCGCGACGTAAGCGGTCACCTTGTCTGCCAGCGGATCGGCAGAGTCGGGCGATGGCAAGGCGTGCACGTGGAAGTCCCCAGAGAGGTAGCCGGGCACGCGCACCACTCGACGCAGAGTGGCGTTGAATGCTACCTCCTGCGCCGCAGACAGCTCCACCTCTCTCTGATCAACCTCGTATTCAAAGCCCCGGGTGGCGGTGATGCGGTATCTTCCCGGCTCCACCCGCAGCACTTCCTGCCCTTTCAGGCTGTAGTGCACCCGGTCAAAACGCCCAAAATCGCCTTCCTCCCCAAACCGGGCACGTTCCTGTTTGGGCATCGCGCTGGACAGCCGTTCGAAAACTAGTGCGCCGGGTATCACAGCGCGACGCTCATCGGTGAGACGGAAACGCAGAAGCGCCGGTCCCTCCAGCCGAATCAACGCATCGTTGTGTACCGCCGCGCTGGCTGGCGAGTAGCCGTCGGCGAACACAACGGCGCGGTAGGTGCCCTCTTCCGGCACGCGCGCACGCCACTGCCCACGTTCATCCGTCTGCACGACCGATACAAACTCGCCGCCCCCTGACGCCTCCCGCAGAAGGTACACCCGCGCCGACTCTACTCCCCTGCCAGCGGAGTCGGTGACGCGACCCGAAAGTGTGCGAACCGCCATTGTCTCGTCGCGCAGGCGCCGCACCTCGCGCCACAGGGTCTCCATCTCACCCTCTCCCACGCTGAACGCCAGCGCCAGCTCCGCACTGCCTTTCGCTGTCAGGCGTAACGCACGGTTCGCAGCATACAGGTAGATATGTGACGTGTGCAGCATCTGGGGGAACGGCTCGCGCCGGTTGAAGAAGGCGTAACTGACGCGCGCCCCGACTGCTGCCACCAGTGGCATGTTCGCCTGCAGACTGCTCACCAGTCCCATCAGCGACTGCGCCCTGCCCGCCTGCAACGCATAGGCACTGGTGCCCCATGGCGGTACCAGTGTCACCAGCCCGTCGCCCAGTATCTGCCCCCAGAAGAGCAACAGATTACGCTGGCGGTCCGCGTCGTTTTGCACCGTCAGGTTGACCAGCAGAGTACGGCTGTCGGGCGGGAGGATGTAATCGATCGTGATGCGCAGCTGTTGCGGCGAGGATGGAAAGCGCAGGGTGGTGTCCACGATGGGGAAGCGGTCGTCCACGGCCACCACGCGCAGATGCGCATTTTTACCGGCGCCTCCGTGCGAGACGATCTCCGCACGTTCCCCGCGAAGCACCCGCATATTGAAAAGCACGTTGTCCACGACGGTGGCGAGGAAAGTCTCGCCGAGCAGGTCTTCGTCATGCCCCGGCTCGTTGAGCACGGCGTCCACCACCCGCCCACCGTAGCGTGAATAACCGCCCACCATGCGGGGCGCAGCCACCACGAAGGTCGCCAGATGGTTGCGCAGCACATAGTCGCCGGGTTTACCTTCTGCCTTCGCGCCTCCCGGCAGGTCGTCCGCTGTTGCCACCACGCACTGCGCCTCTCCGCGTGGCGGCACTGGCATACGGGGGTTGCGCAGTTTGCCCACCTCGTGTGCGTGGGCACTCGTCACCGCGATAGTCAAAACACACAGCCACAGCGTTCTCAGTGCTCCGGTCACCCTGTTCCTCCTCCGTCTGCGAATTGGGGGCAACGCCCGTTGCCCCCAGCGAGTGATATGCCACGCGAATGTTAACGTCAGATGAAGAAGCCCTAGCGCCCCTCGCGCTCTCTCCGGTCGCGTTCCAGAAGCTTCTGCACCTCCTGCTGGAACCGCTCCGGGTCCTTCGTGGCGATGGTCAGGTCAAGGTCACTCTGCTTGCGACCCTGCCCCGGCGGGACGCTTTGCGGCAGGTTTCTCCACATGAAGACTCCCACGATGGCAATGAACACCACGATGATGATCACCGCCACCAGCGGATTGATTCGTTTGTTCATGATACGCCTCCTACTGCCGGAGCGGTTCCATGACGAATCGGACGAGGTCCAGGAACCTCCCTTTCCGATACGTCGCGTGCCCGTCCACCATCACCGCATAGGTGGCGCCGACTGCCTCTTTGCCGTTGCCGCCGAAAACCGCCGGCACGATGTCCGCATCGGTGTAGCCTTCATGTGAGCCGTAGGAGTTGCAGAAAGCGATGACCGACTTCGACGGCGACCCGACCACCGACAGCGGCTGACCGGCGATGTAGTAGTCCTGCGGGTTGCCCGTGTTGTAGGGCGGACCCAGAATCGGTCCACCGACCCGCACGAACAGCTCCAGCGGGGTCATGCGAGGGGAAGGCACCAAGCCCACGCCGCCGTACGCGTAGCCGTAAGAGCCGAACTGGTTCAGCGGCAGTCCGTCGGAACCGAGACGCACGGGGTCCGAGCCCAGCGTGGGACACGAGAACAGCCCGTGGTTCTTGATGTAGGGGTAGAACGCATACTCCATAAACAGCCCGCGCTTGTTGTCCAGGTCTACCGACCAACGGGGTGGACCGCTGGGCATCCTGCGGCTGTAGCCGGTGTTGTTGTCGTTGTTGCGTCCGTCCTGCATCAGCCAGGGAAAGGTCTCGTCGTAGTCCTGCACGTACATCAGTGCCGCCATGCCAATCTGCTTCAGGTTGGACAGGCAGGTCGTCTTGCGTGCCTGCTCGCGGGCGCGAGCAAACACTGGGAACAGAATAGCCGCCAGTATCGCAATAATTGCGATAACCACCAGCAACTCAATCAGAGTGAATGCACGCTTCATCGCCTCATCGCCTCCCTTACCTTTTCGCTTATGCGATTAATTGTTGCCAATACACATTGTATGACAGCCGCACAAATGTGTCAAGCCTGCCTCAAGGCAGGCGAAGCAATCCCACTCGGGTTACTGAAGCTGAAGGAGATTGCTTCGTCGCTACGCTCCTGGCAATGACACAACACCGCCGTGTCATTGCGAGCCTGCCGCCAGGCAGGCGAAGCAATCCCCTGCGGCTTGCGGTATTTGAAGGAGATTGCTTCGTCACTTCGTTCCTCGCAATGACACGAAACGGCTCGGCAGAAGCCTCCCCACCAGAGGCTGGTGTCATTGCGAGCCTGCC
>OGCI01002200.1_pt1 | contig 13573 bp, 9 predicted proteins | sample 1570021 | NCBI WGS metagenome assembly OGCI01 (sample SAMN06264664, study PRJEB24512) | hot springs metagenome | isolation source: Hot spring water | place: South Africa: Tshipise | collected 2015-06-21 | reverse complement strand
ATAGGAAAAAAAATAGAATTATTATTGTTGCTCCTTTAGAAGGAACACCAGCTGAAAAGGCAGGCTTAAAGACTGGTGATGAAATTTATGCCATTAACGGAGAAGATACTTTAGGAATGATGACTGATGAAGCGGTTAGTAAAATCAGAGGTAAGAAAGGTACTCAGGTCAAACTCTTAATTTTACGAAAAGATTGGGAAAAACCAAAAGAATTTGTCATTACCAGAGATGTTATTAGAATTAAAACTGTTCGTTACGAAATAAAAGATAATATTCTCTATTTTAAAATTTCTTATTTTAGTGACAAAACTATTTCCGAATTTGATCGAGCCGTAAGAGAGGCCTTCTCAAAAGTGGAAAGACCAAATGGTTTAATTTTAGATTTAAGAAATAACCCTGGTGGCTATCTTTCAGCAGCAGTAGAAATTGCTGGAAATTGGCTCGGCCAAGAGGTAGTTGTTTTTGAAAGATCAAGATCAGGCCAAGAGCGGGAACATCAGGCAAAGAGGAAAGCAAAATTTTTAAATCTTGAAACGATTGTTTTAATCAATAAAGGTTCAGCTTCTGGTTCAGAGATTTTAGCTGGCGCTTTACAAGATTATGGCAAAGCCAAAATTTTAGGAGAAAAAACATTTGGTAAAGGAAGTGTTCAGGAATTGACCGAATTAAAAGACGGTTCACTTATTAAATTAACAGTCGCTTATTGGTTGACACCAAAAAAAAGAGAGATTGAAGAAAATGGGATTGAGCCTGATATTAAAGTAGAAATGACAGAAGAAGATTATGAAAAAGAAAGAGATCCACAATTAGAAAAAGCAATAGAATTACTAACTCGCTAATTAATACCAATTTAAGCACGAATAACACTTATGAAGATAATACTTTTGCGAGAAGTAGATAAACTAGGTAAAAAAGACGAGGTGATAGATGTATCCACTGGTTATGCCCGTAATTTTTTAATTCCTAAAAAATTGGCAATCTTAGCCACACCTCAAGAAATAAAGAAAATCCAAAGAAAGAAATTAATTGAGGAAGAAAAAAGAAAAAAGGAGAGAGAAGAATTAAAAATTCTGGCGGAAAAAATAAAAGAATTAGAAATAGTGATTAAGGAAAAAATAAATCCAGCCGGAAAACTTTACGGTTCTGTCAATAAAGAAAAAATAGCCAATCTTTTGGCAGAGAAAGGCTTTGATATCTTAGCCGAGAAAATAAATCTAAAAGAATTAATTAAAGAAACTGGAGAATATGAGATAGAAATAAATTTACTACCTGATTTGAAAACTAAAATAAAATTAAAAATTGAGGCTGAATAAATTTTCAATTTTTAATCAATTCCCCTGCTAGTCCCCAAGGACTAATTTTTTTTATTTTTACTTCAACAATTTCTCCTGTTATTTTTTGTTCTGGTGAATAGACTTTTACATTCTTAAATGTTTTAGTCTGACCATAGAGCGAATTACCACTTTGTTTTTCTATCAAAACCTCTACTGTTTTATTAAGATATTTTTTATTGTTTTTCAAGGCGGTTTTTTCTAAAATTTTGGCTAAAATTTTCCAGCGTTTTTCTTTTTCTTTTAATGGAATATTGTCTTTAAGTTTAGTAGCCGCTGTGCCAGGTCGAGGAGAATATTTAGCAATGTAAGCCATATCAAATTTTATTTCTCGCATCAATCTCGCTGTCTGGGCAAATTGTTTTTTTGTTTCACCAGGAAAGCCAACAATAATGTCGGTCGAGATACAAATATTTTTCTCGAATCCTTCCCGAATTTTAGCGAATTTCTCTCGAATTTTTTTAATTAACTCTTTGTAATGAGCGACTGTATAATGACGGTTCATTTTTTTGAGAACTTGATTGTCGCCAGACTGAACGGGCAAATGAAGATAGGGCATAACTTTTTCGCATTTAGTCATTGTTTCGATTAACTCATCAGAAAAGTCTTGTGGATGACTGGTAATAAAAGTTAGCCAAAAATCACCTGGCAAATTATTGACTATCTTTAAGAGTTTTGGAAAGTTAACTTTTTTAAGTTTGGAATTTGGAGTTTTGGATTTATAAGAATTCACATTCTGGCCAAGCAAGATTATTTTTTTATACCCTCTTTTAATTAGCTCTTTAACTTCACAAATAATTTCTTCTACTGGTCGAGAAACTTCCCTGCCTCTGGTATAAGGGACAACACAATAAGTGCAAAAATTATTACAACCAGTCATAATTGGCAGGTAAGCAAAAGGAAAAGTGGAATAGCAAGGTTTAATAGATAGATAATTATTTAATTGCTTAATTGCTAAATTGTCAAACTCTTTAATGGCTAAATGGCGAGATAAATTCGTGTTGGTTTGCGAGAGCATTTGTGGTAAATTCGTGAGTTGATTGATATCAAAGATAAGATCAACTTTATTTTTTAACTTTTCTTTATCTTTTGGTAAAATACAACCAGTCAAGATAATTTTTTGATTTTTTATTTGTGTTTTTATTTGCTCGTCAAGGCCCTGGTAGAGGCGGGATTTTTTATTTTTGATATTTGATATTAAACCATAGACTCGGTCTAGAGCTGACTGTCTAATTGAGCAAACGTTGATCACAACTAAATCAGCCTCTTTTCTATTCGGAGTAGGCGAGTAGCCAGAACTTTTTAAAACTGTAGCAATACGCTCTGAATCACTTTTATTCATCTGACAACCATATGTAATGATGTGATATTTATTTGCCATACTTAGTAATTTTTTATTTAATTTTATCAAAATTTTCTATAAAAATAAAGTGTTATTGTGTTAACACGCTGAGGAGAAGAAGAAATTATCGAGAAACGTTCTCAATAGTTTTTATTTCCATTTTCTTTAAAAATCTTTTCAATAAACTTCTTTTTACTCATTCGCTTGACCATGTTGCCTCTCATCCTCACATTTAGAGTTTTGCCTTTCATTTCTTTGTCACCAATAACCAAAATATAAGGGATTTTTTGGTTTTCAGCTTTGCGGACTTTATAAGGAATAGTTTGGCGTGATTCGTCAGCCCAAACTCTTAAACCCAAATCTTCAAATTCTTTGGCTAATTTTTGGGCGTATTTCCAATGAGCCTTGCCAACTGGTGCCAGATAAATCTGAACAGGCGAGAGCCAAACCGGTAAAGCACCAGCATAATGTTCAATTAAACAGCCAAAAAATCTTTCCATTGAGCCAAGAACTGTGCGGTGAATCATGACTGGCTGAATTTTTTTACCTTTTTGATCAATATAATAAAGATTAAATCTTTCCGGAAAATTGAAATCAACCTGAATGGTTGGTCCTTGCCAAGCTCGGCCTAATGAATCAACAGTTTTAATATCAATTTTTGGTCCATAAAAAGCTCCTTCGCCTGGATCAATTTGATATTTGACTTTTGTTTTCTTGAGAGCGCTTTCTAAGGCTTGAGTCGCCCTTTTCCACATTTTATCAGAGCCAATTGATTTTTCTGGTCGAGTGGAAAGAGCAACTTGATAATCTTTAAAGCCAAAAATCTTCATCATAAAAATTGCTAATTTTAGAACATTAACAATTTCTTTTTCTAATTGTTGAGAAGTGCAAAAAATATGGGCATCATCTTGAGTAAGACCACGAACCCTGATTAAACCGTGTAAAACTCCCGATCTTTCATAGCGATAAACTGTACCTAATTCTGCATAACGAATCGGTAAATCTCGATAACTGCGAATTTGACTTTGATAAATCAAGATATGAAAAGGACAGTTCATTGGTTTTAAAAGATAATCTTCATTTTCAATTTTAATTGGTGGATAAAGATATTCTTTGTAAAATTCCCAATGGCCAGATTTTTTCCACAAATCTAATTTACCGATATGAGGTGAATAAACTAATTGATAGCCTCTTTTTTGATGTTCCTCTTTCCAGAAATCTTCAATAATTTTTCGGACAATTGCGCCTTTTGGCTGCCAATTAATTAAGCCAGCACCAAGTTTTTCTTCAAGACTAAATAAATCAAGTTCTCTACCCAAAATCCGATGATCTCTTTTTTCTACTTCTTCTAAATTTTTTAGATATTGGTCTAATTCTTTTTGATTAAAAAAAGCGGTGCCATAAATTCTTTGGAGCATCGGTTGTTTTTCATCTCCCCGCCAATAAGCACCAGCAGTTTTTAAAAGTTTAAAGGCTTTAATTTCTCTGGTTGATTTTAAATGAGGTCCGCGACAAAGATCGATAAAGTCGCCTAATTGGTAGATTGTCACAGTTTTTGGAATTTGTGATTTGTGATTTGTGGTTTGTGATTTTTCTTCTGTTGTTCCAAATTTTCTCAAATTTTCTAAGAGTTCTATTTTATAAGGCTGGTTGAGTTTTCTAAAAAATTTTATGGCCTCTTCAATAGTTATTTCTTTTTTTTCAAATTTTAAATTTTTCCTGGCTAATTCTCTCATTTTCTTTTCTATTTTAAGTAAACTTTCTTCTGTGATTCGTGTAAATTTGTGTCCAGATTCGTGTCGATTCGCGACTTCGAAGTCATAATAAAAACCATTTTCAATAACTGGACCAATTCCGAATTTGACATCAGAAAAAAGCTCTAAAACTGCTAAAGCCATTAGATGACTGGTTGAATGACGCAAAATTTCTAACTTTTGTTCTTTTTTGTTCATAAATTATTCTTCAATTTTTATTTTTATCAACTCTTCCTTGAGGGGTACTTTTTTCTTCCAAAAAGGATAGAAATCAATTTTCACCCCTTCTATTTCTTTATATTGTTCTAAATAATTTTTAATAGCCTTTTTTTCTAAACCTTTAATTTTTTCAAAGCCAAAAATTGGAGAATTCTCTTTAATAATTGTTTTTCCCTTTATTTTTATTTCAATTTCTGATTTTTTGTCTTTTGAATTAAAACTTTTGATGGTATGTTTTAAACTTTTCTCATCAATCATTTTTAATTTTTTATCAAAGGGAACAATTTTTTCTAATAAATTTTTAACCAAGTTTAGTAATTCAGTTTCTTTTAAAGCAACAAGCCCAACTTTTATTTTTCCTTTCGTTTTAAATTCACCAATTTCTTGATTTGGTTTTGCTTCCGATTTAATCTCTAAAATTTTTTCTCCTAAAATAATCTTCCAGCCAATAATTTCTCCTAATTTTTCTTTAAGTTTTTCCTGAATTTTCCTTTCTGCTTCTTTATTAAGATCTTCTTCAAGGATTGATTTTGCTTCTTCAATATCTTTTTCAGTGACTAGACCTATTTTCTTTATCCCACCTTTCATTCTTTCAAAACTTTGAGCATAAATCAATTTTTGGAGAGGTGGTGAGAGGCCCGGAATTGTAAATTTAGTTGGTTCAATTTCGCTTTCCTTGCCTGGTTTGTCAGCATAGACTTTAGCTCTTACCCTTCCTTTAGCCGGCACAAAAACTTGATGGTTTAATCGGAAAAGAATTCCTTCTGGCGAGAGGAGCCGGGTTGTTCTTACCAGATTCTGATTACCATTTGAATTATTAATAATTTCAACCTCACCTCTGGCAATTGAATCAATTTCTAAGCTTGCTTTTGGACTAGAAATAATTTCTTTTTCTAAATTGATTTCTAATATTTCTCCATTTAGATCATTCGGTATTTTGATTGTCTCCTCTAAAAATATTTCTTCTGGTTTTGGCTTGACCTTAATAGTCGCTTTACCCTCTTTGGTAAAAAAGAAAATTAAAGTTAGACAAAAGAGAAAGATTAAAGAAAAAATAAAGAAAATAGAAATTTTTTTGTGAGGATTATATAACATACCTAAATAGAAATTTCTTTTGCTTTAAGACCAATAATTTTTGGTTCACCTTCTTTTTCTGAAACTCTGCCTTCAACTAAAATAATCTTGTTCTCTTGCCAGAGAAGAGTTAGCTCTCTTAAAAGCGAAGGGAAAACTAATATTTCAACACTACCAGAAAGGTCTTCAATCTTGACGAAGAGCATTGGTTCTTGCGAGTTAGTAATAACTTTTTCAATTTTTGTAATTACTCCAGCCACCCTGACAATTTGGTTTTCTTTAAATTCAATGAGCTTTGCACAAGGGATAGTTTTTTCTTTCTCAAGATTTTCTTTTAAATTTTGAAGAGGATGACCAGAAACATAAAGACCTAAAAATTCCTTTTCTAAAGAAAGTATTTCTTGAGAGGAAAGATTTTTAGTATTTTTTAAATGAAGAAAGGAAAAGGATTGAGAACCGAGATTGCCAAAAAGAGTTTTTTGAGGAGTTTTCTTTTCTTTTTGACTTTGCTTGGCAAATTCCAAAAACTTATTTAAATTTTCTAAAAGAGATCCCCTTTCATTAAATCTGTCTAAAGCTCCGCCTTTGATTAGACTCTCTAAAGATTTTTTATTAAGATATTGAAGAGGAACTCGGCTTAAAAAATCTGTTAAATTTTGATAAATACCGTTTTCGTTTCTTTCTTTGATTATTGCTTTAGCCACATTTTCTCCAACATTTTTAATGGCCATTAAACCGAATCTAATTGCTTTTTTTCCGTCTTTTTCAACAATGGCAAAATTTTCTTCGCTTTCGTTAACATCCGGGGGCGAAATCTCTATACCAAGCCTCCTGCACTCTTCTATTTCAATAGCCATTCTATCTAAATCACCGGCATCAGAAATAAGTAGAGCGGTCATAAATTCTACAGGCCAGTGAGTTTTAAGATAAGCAGTTTGATAAGCAATAGTCGCATAGCAGACGGCGTGAGAATTATGAACAATTATATCATTAGCGACATAGTTATGAGAAGGATTAATATTTAAATCAAAAGTAGGCGCCTTGCCTAAATATTTTATCTCTCGGATTGCATCCCAATATATATCAGATCGAGCAAAATTTAAAATTAATTTTGATTTAAGTGTTTTCCCAATAATTTCTAAGGTTTCCCTTAGGTATCCTTTTTTCTTTTTATCATTAAAGAAAAGCCGATAAGCAATTTTATTTTTTTTGGCAAGTTCTTTTAATGAAGAATATTTACTTTTAATTTCACTAATGATTAATTTTCTAATTTTAGAAGGCACTGTATCTTTACTCCCCCGAGCCGCATTTTTATTGAGTTTATTAGTTAAAATTGGATGAGTTCTCAGAATTTTATCAACCATCTTTTTTTTAGTCCCAATCAAATATTTTCCGATAGTTTCTGCAAAGTTTTTTATATTTTCATATTGAGTAATAGTTAAAGTATAACCCCTTTTAATACCTTTATGATATTTAAATTTCTTATCATTTAATTTGCTAATAATTCCTAATCGTAAAAAAAGATGTTGAAGTTGCTTAGCTAATTTATAAGATGAAGTCGCATAAAAAATTTGTGGACTTCTTCTTTTTAAGTTGATACATCCATCCCCTTGAAATAATTTTCCTAAAAGTAAACTTAGTTGTTCTTTATTTAATTGGAAAATAAAAGAAGGGAATTCTTTCCCAATTGCCTTTTTGTATTTTAGCCCGATATTTTTAATCCACTCTATCGCTTCTGATTTTTCTTTAGGATTTATTCGACTAGCATAAATAGAAGGATTTCTTTTTCTATTTTTTTTATCAATTTTACCTTTTGTATTTTTAAATTTTTTTAAGGCTTTCAGATAATCTTCCCTTTCTTTTTTATCACTTGAGTAGAAATAAAAACCGTGAGGATGACAGAGGTTTCCCTTAGCTAATAAATATCCTAAGATTATAAGCTGATAATTTTTTATCGGGTAAGATTTTTTATTTAATAGAGGTAAAAAGCGAGGAACGGCAATTTGATCTCCTATTTTAAGATTTTTAAGAATTTCCCATCCTTTAATAGTGAGAAATGGATGATTAAGGGTCGCTTTAATTTTTCGCCCCAATCGAGTGGTTACCTCATAAACAGGTTTTATTCCATTATAGAATATTTTTTTAATTTTACTTTTTTTAAGTTTTAAATTCTTATGACAACTTAAAACAGAGGATGAGAAACTCTTTTTTTTGTAAATTTCTTCGATAGTAAAAACCTTACCTGTTAAAGCTTCAGTAATTTCAGTATCTCCAGCTAAACATCGATTAAAAGCGTAACCGGCAAAGGGTTCCATGAAATTAAAAATTTCTTCAGCAATCTTTCTTTCAATTCTATTGGCAACACAACCTTCAATAAATTTTTCTCTTTGTTCTTTCAAAAGTCCAGGAATTTTTTTGCCAATCGCTTTTCTTAAAACATCGGCTTCTGATAAAGTAAAACCGGCTAATTCTTTAGCGATTTCTAAAATTTGCTCCTGGTAGACAGCGACCCCATAAGTTTTTTCCAAAATTGGTTTAAGTTTCGGATGGAGATAGGAAATTTTTTTCGTATATCTTCCAGCCACATATTTTGGGATAAGTTCCATCGGTCCGGGTCGATAAAGAGCAACCATAGCAATAATATCCTCAAAATCTATTGGCTGAAGTTCAACTAGATATTTTCTTACTCCACTTCCTTCTAATTGGAAAACACCAACTGTTTCTCCTTTTCTTAAGAGTTCAAAAGTTTTTTTATCATTAAAAGGAATTTTTTCTATCTCTAATTTTTTACCTTGATTTTCTATTAATTTAATAGTCGTTTCTAAAAGAGTCAAATTTTTTAAACCCAAAAGATCAATTTTCAAAAGTCCTAAATCTTCAATCGAATACATTGAATATTGAGAAACGAGGACCCTTTTTTCTTGAGAGACATCATATTGAGTTGGCAAATAATTATTAAGATTTTCGGGTGTGATAACAATACCGCAGGCATGGGTTGAAGCGTGTCTAGCCACCCCTTCTAATTTTTTAGCCATCTCAATAACTTTCCTTGCTTCAGGGCTTTCTAAATAAGTCTCTCTTAAATCTCGAACTCTTTTTAAGGCTTCATCCAAAGAGAGAAATGGCGGGATCATTTTTGCTAATTTATCACAGAAATTATAAGGTAGACCCAAAACTCGACCAACATCACGGACAGCCACCCGGGCAGCCATCGTCCCAAAGGTAATGATTTGGGCGACATTTTCTTTTCCATATTTATTTTCTATATAATGAATGACTTCATCTCTTCTTGTGTCAGCAAAATCTAAATCAATGTCTGGAGCGGAAATTCTTTCGGTGGTCAAAAATCTCTCAAAAATTAAATCATATTTTAAAGGATCGATAGAGGTAATACCTAAGAGATAGGAGACAATTGAACTAGCAGCACTCCCGCGTCCAGGTCCAACCGCAATTTTATTTATCTTTGCCCACTCGACAAAATCATGAACAATTAAGAAATAAGTGGCAAATCCAGTTTTCTTAATAACCTCTAATTCATAATCTAATCTTTCAAAAACCTCTTTTCCTGGTTTGGGATATTTTTCCTTTAATTTCTCAAGACAAAGTTTTTTCAGATAATTGTCAGCATTCTCTCCTTCGGCCAATAAAAATTTAGGAAATTTGATTTTGCCTAATTCTATTTCGAGATTACATTTTTCAACAATTTCTTGAGTAATAGAAATTGCTTCGAGATTCTCTTTAAAAAGCCTTATCATTTCCTCTTCTGACCTAAGGTGAAAATCATTACTTGCCATTTTTAGTCTTTCTCGATCATCAAGTTTCTTTTTTGTTTGAAGACAAAGAAGAGTATCTTGAATTTCTGCTTCTTCTTGCTCTAAGTAATGAACATCATTAGTGGCCACTAATTTGAGGTTAAATTTTTTTGCCAGAAATATTAATTCTTTATTAACCTTAATTTGTTCTGGAAAATCATGGGCTTGGAGTTCTAAATAAAAATCATCTTTAAAAATTTCTTTATAAGTTGAAATGATCTTAGTCAGTTCTTTCTCTTGATGAGTTAAAATTGCTTGAGGAACCTCTCCTTGAAGGCAACCAGAAAGAGCAATTAGTCCATTTGAATAAAGTTTTAAGAGCTCGAGATCAATTCTTGGTTTATAATAAAAACCTTCAAGATGGCCAAGGGTTGTTAATTTAATTAAATTTTTATAACCTTCTTCATTCTTAGCTAAGAGGGTCAAATGAAAAGGTTTATCATCAATTTTAACTCTTTTAGAAAATCGCCCGTTCGGTGCTAAATAAGCCTCAAGGCCAATAATTGGTTTAATTCCAGCCTCTTTTGCTTTCTTATAAAATTCAATGACCCCATACATTACTCCATGGTCAGTCAGGGCCAGGGCTTTCATCTTTTCATTTTTTGCTTTGGCAATCAACTCATCTATTTTCGGCAAGCCATCAAGTAAACTATAATGTGAATGGACGTGGAGATGAGTAAACATAGTTTTTGGTTGTTAGTTTTTAGTTCTGGTTTAATAGTTTCTAGTTTAAAAATAAAACTAATAACCAATAACTAATAACTAATAACTATTTTTCTTTCTTCTCTTCTTTTTCCTTCCTTTTCTCTTTTAAAAATTCAATGACTGCCTTAATTGCTTCGCTGAGCAGAGGAAGTAAGGTAAACTGCTTAACTTTTTCCTTGACTGTTCTACTAATTTCATCAGCTCTTTGAGTAACCTTTCTTATTAATTTACCTGCTTTATAGAATTCTCTTACTAATCTAATTAGGTAGTAAAGAAAAAAACAGAGAAAGAAGGAAATGACTAAAATTGCTATTCCCAAGACAAGAAATAAGATGTTTTTGCTTGTTTCAATCATAGGTTTACAACTTTTAATTTGTAAGGTATAATTTATTATAACTATTTATCCAAAATCGTCAAATTTATGTCTTTTAGTAACAACAAAGATTTAACTCCTCAAAAATTAAAAATTGCTTATTTTTTAGTGACTAAAAGAAGGCTTTTAAAGAAAATTTTTATTGGTTTTTTGATTACTATCAACCTAATTATTTGGTTCTTTTTTTTCTCTAATTTTATCCTTTATTTAATGCAGAGTAAAGAGTATCAAGAGATGGAAAAAGAATTAACCCGGTCGATAAATTACCAAGAACTTCATCAAGTTATTTCTCCTTTAGTCCCGGAAGTTTTTCTCAGCAAAGCAATTTTTCTTGGTCGAGCAAAATACCATTTTGTTTGCGGTGTAAAAAACCCAAATAAAAATTGGCATATTGAGTCATTAGATTATCGTTTTTCTTGGCAAGATGGTCAATCATCTATCTTAACGAATTTTCTTTTACCTGGCGAAGAAAAATTCTTAGTAAGTTTTAATGAGACGATTACCCAGACACCACTTAATTTTTCTTGTCAGATTGAAAATATAAAATGGCGAAGAGTTAGACCGGAAAAATTCCCCCTTTTAGAAATTCCTAAAAGTTTTCTAATTAGAGATTTAAGATATTTACCTGCGACTGAAGAGAAGGCGAGAGATATCACTCTTTTTAAGTTTGTTAATTTGAGTATTTATGACTTTTGGCAAATTGATTTAGTTATTCTTCTTTATCAAGGCAGAGAGGTGGTAGTAGTTGAGCGAACTTCATTGAAAGAAATAATGAGTCAAGAAGAAAGGGAGGTAAAGATTATTTGGCCAACTTCTTTTTCTTTTATTTCTGAAGTTAAAGTTATTCCAGAAGTGAATGTTTTAGACCCGTCTTCTTTTATTTCGCCAAAATTAAAACTTGAAAAAAGGTAGATATGTTAGGTTTTAAGACCTTTAGAGAGAAATTAAAATCTTTTAACTGGACAATCTTTATTTTATTTTTCCTTCTTTTAGTTTTTGGTTTAACCATCCAATATAGTCTTTCTCTTGGCTTAGAAAGAGAGACTTTCTTTATTTTCAAAAAACATTTAATCTTTATTCTTTTAGGAATATTTTTCTTTTTTCTTTTTAGTTTTATTGATTTCCGGATTTTAAATTCAGTTGCCTTTTTTCTTTATTTTTTTACTTTGATTCTTCTTTCTTTTGTTCTTGTTTTTGGTAAAACTCTTCAAGGGGTAAAAGGTTGGTTTTTTTTCGGTCCGATTTATTTTCAACCAGTCGAATTAGCAAAAATTGTTTTGGTTATTATTTTAGCAAAAATTTTAGCGGAAAGAGCAAAAAGAGGAGTCAAAGTAAAAGAAATTTTTCTGAATCTTATTATTTTATTTCCCTTTATCCTTCTTATTTTTTTTCAGCCTGACCTTGGTTCGGCATTAATTCTTCTTTTTGTTTGGTTAATGATGATAGTTTTAAATGTTAGGAAGATAAAGTATATTCTCTATATTTTTATTATCTTTCTCTTAACCTCTCTTATTTTTTGGCACTTTGTTTTTAAAGATTACCAAAAGGCAAGAATTATTACTTTTTTTTCTCCTCATCAAGATCCGTTTGGTCGGGGCTATCAAATTACTCAAGCAAAAATTGCTATTGGCGCCGGTAAACTTTTTGGTCGAGGTATAGGTTATGGCTCTCAAGCACAAATGAGGTTTTTACCAGCTAGTCGAACAGATTTTGTTTTCGCCGCTTTTGCTGAAGAATTTGGTTTTTTGGGCACAAGTTTTCTCATTTTTTTGTTTTCTCTTATTTTTTTAAAGATAGTAAAAATCTCGAAAAGCGTCTATGACGATTTTGGATTTTTCTTAATTCTTGGGCTGGCTTTTAATTTATTTATTCAGGTACTCATCAGCATCGGCATGAACTTAGGACTTTTGCCGGTTGTTGGTATTCCTTTACCATTTATCAGTTACGGTGGAAGTTCTTTGCTGATGAACTCCATTTCTTTGGGTATTATCCAAAGTATCATTATTCATCAAAAATTTACAAAAAGAGAAGAAATATTATAATATACTTAATCTATGCTGATTCTCAAAGCAAAAAAAAGAAAAATTTTAGGTAAAAAAGTCAAAAAATTACGAAAAGAGAATAAAATCCCGGCTGTTGTTTATGGTCATGGCATAAAATCTCAAACTATTGAAGTTGAAAAATTGCCTTTTGAAAAAGTTTTTCAAGAGGCTGGCGAAAGTGGTCTAATAGATTTAATAATTGATAATAAGCCAGCAATTAAAGTCTTAATTCATGATGTTCAATTTGATCCTTTGACAGGAAAAATTTCTCATCTTGATTTTTTTCAAATTCGTGAACAAGAAAAAGTGACTGTCGAAGTTGAGTTAAGACTTACTGGTGAGTCATTAGCCGTCAAAGAAAAGGGTGGAATTCTAATTCATCATCTACCAAAAATTAAAATTGAATGTTTACCAAAAGATTTAATTTATGAGATAGAAGTTGATGTTTCTTCATTGCGTGATTTTAATGATTTAATTAGAGTAAAGGACATTCAATCTCTTCCCGGAATTACTTATCTTCATGGATCAGAAGAGGTGGTAGTAAGTATTTCAGCGCCAAAGGTTGAAGAAGAGGTAAAAGTAGAAGAAAAACCAACTGAAAAAAAGCCAGAAGCAGAAAAAGTAGAAGAAAAGCCGGCCGAGGAAAAAACCTAAAAAATAAAATATGAAAAAATTTCTTTTCTTTTTTTTGATTTCTATCCTTCTTTTTTTAAGTGGTTGCACATTATTTCAGAAACCAGCTTCTTTTTTAAATAAAATAGAAAATAAAAAACCACTCTTAGTTAATCAGAAGATTGAGGAACAAGAGACAAGCCGTTTTCTTGACGGTTTGACTGTTGAGAAAGGAAAAGAGAATTTATTACCAGTGGCTGCGATTTTAGAAAACTTGCCTGGAGCATCAAAGCCATCCCTTTCTCAGGC
>OGCI01002198.1_pt1 | contig 13580 bp, 11 predicted proteins | sample 1570021 | NCBI WGS metagenome assembly OGCI01 (sample SAMN06264664, study PRJEB24512) | hot springs metagenome | isolation source: Hot spring water | place: South Africa: Tshipise | collected 2015-06-21 | reverse complement strand
CGCCCAGGTTCGCGGCGCCGCAGAGCATCTCGATGGATACGTCCCGCATCTCGCCGCGACGGTGCTCGATGAGAACGAAGATGTCTTTCATTTATACCAGCCCCTTTTCCTTCAGGATCGCGGCGAGCTTGGCCGCGGTCTCTTCCGGCTCGCCCTCCAGTATCTCGGCCATCTCGCCGACCACCGGGGGCGTGAATTTCTCCAGCACGGCCCAGGATCCGGCCTCCCCTACCTCCGAGGCGTCGATCCCCAGATCGGCGGCGCTCTTCACCGCGATCTCCTTCTTGGCCGCCAGCTTGATGCCCTTGAAGGAGGCGTAGCGCGGCTCGTTGATGCCGGTCTGGATGCCCAGCACGCAGGGCAGCTCGATCTCCAGGAACTCCAGCAGGCCTCCCTCGAGCTCGCGGCCTACCTTGGCCTTTTTGCCGTCTTCCAGGATCTCCACCTTCTTCACGTAGGTGGCGTGGGGCACGCCCAGGAGCTCTCCCAGGGCCGCCGGGACCACCGCGTAGCTGTCGTCGTCGGCCAGGGCGCCCGTGAAGACGATGTCGTACTCGAGGCCCTTGATGGCCGCCGCCAGCGCCTTGGCCACGGCGAAACCGTCGCTCCCCGCGAAGGCATCGTCCTCCAGGCGCATGGCCTCGTCTCCGCCCTTGGCCAGGGCCATGCGGATCTGCTCATCGCTCTCCTTGCTGCCCAGGCTGATGACGGTCACCGTGCCTCCGAGCCTTTCCTTGATCTGGATGGCTTCCTCCACGGCGTAGTTGTCGCACTCGTTGATGCCGAAGGAAAGCCGGCTCTTTTCGATATCCTTTCCGGAGGCATCCACGTGGACCTCGGACTCCGCAGTGTCCGGGACCCTCTTCACGCATACCACCATGTTCATACGCTCTTCACCTCTTCCCTCGCTAATCTACTTCCTGCAGGCCAGGGTAAACGGATATCTATCTACAACGCCTCGGCGAGGAGCTCGAGGATATCCGCTACCCGCATCTCCTCCTCTACCCCCTTCACCTTGGTGGCGTCCTCCAGAGTGAGGAGGCAGAAGGGGCAGGCGACGGCGATGACCTCCGCTCCCAGCTCCTTGGCGTCCGTGACCCTTATCTCGGCCAGCCGCTCTTCCTTCGACTCGCTCTCCACCCACATCTTGCCGCCGCCTCCCTCGCAGCACAGGCTGCGCTCCCGGCAGCGGTCGAACTCCCGGAAATCGACGCCCGGGATGCGGGTGATGATGTAGCGCGGCTCATCGTAGATGTCGTTCTGCTTGCCCAAGAAACAGGGGTCGTGGTAGGTGACCACCTTGGGCAGCTCTCCCTTGAGCTCGAGCTTTCCGTCCTCGAGCAGCTGGGCCACCAGCTCGGTGTAATGAAGGACGGGGTGCTTGAGGCCATGGTATTCCTTCTTCAGGGTGTTGTAGCAGTGGGGACTTATGGTCACGATGCGGTTGACGTTGAACGAATTGAGGAGCTCGACGTTCTCCTCGTCGCACATCTCGAAGAGGCCCTCCTCCCCCAGGCGTCGCACCTCGCTGCCGCAGCAGCTCTCGTCCTCCCCGATGAGCCCGAAATCAACGCCGGCGGCGTCCAGCACCTTCACCAGGGCTTGCGCGACCTTCATGACCCGCGGGTCATACGCGTCGGTGCAGCAGATGAAGAGGAGGACGTCGGTGGTCTCCTCCGCCTCGGGCTCCAGGATCCTGACCTCCAGGTCCTTGGTCCAGTCCAGCCGCTTGGCCCGCGGCGAGCCCCATGGGTTCCCGTCCTTGAAGATGGACTCAAGGGCGTCGCGCACCGTAGGCTGGACCTTACCTTCCTCGATCTGCAGGCTGCGCAGGCCTATGAGCACCTCGAGGGGCTCCAGGCCCTTGGGGCAGCGGGCGGCGCAGGTGTAGCAGGTGGTGCAGTCCCATATCTCCGGTCTCTCGGAGAGCTCCTCCAGGCGCTCCTCGTTCTGGGTGTCGTACATGAAGCACCTCACCCGCAGGGGCGTCCGGAGAGCTACGGGACAACCTCCCGTGCACCTGCCGCACTGGATGCATCCAAGGAGGTCGTACTTGGCGATGAAATCGATTTCTTCAGCGCACATGGTTTACCCCGCTCCGTTTCCTTTTTCGTCCTATATCGCTTGCCTTACTATATCTGCAATGCCGGCGTGCCGCCCGTGGGGATACAGGGCTTTCCGGCAAGGGCCCTCATATTATATTAGATAATTTTCGCCCTTTTCAACCTGGCTCACAGCTTCTTCTCCAAGAAGCAGACTATCTCGGAGAGATGGGTCCCCGGTGTGAAGATCTCCGCCACACCCTGCCGTTTCAGTTCCTCCGCGTCTTCCTCCGGGATTATGCCGCCCCCGAAGACCATGATGTTTTCCCCGCCCATCTCGCGCAGGAGCTGCATGACGCGGGGGAAGAGGGTCATATGGGCGCCCGATAGTATGGAGAGGCCCACGGCATCCACGTCCTCCTGGATGGCCGCCTCGGCTATCTGTTCCGGCATCTGGTGCAAGCCGGTATAGATGACCTCGAACCCGGCATCGGCCAGGCCACGCGCCACCACCTTGGCGCCCCTGTCATGCCCGTCCAGGCCGGGCTTGGCGATGAGTATGCGTTTTCCGGTCTTCATCTCCACCTCCGACTGCTGCCGCCTCAGAAAAGCACCGTCTCGCGATATTCCCCGAAGACCTCGCGCAGGGCCCCGATGATCTCCCCCTCCGTGCAGTAGGCGCGCGCGCAGGCGATGATGGGGGGCATGAGGTTGGCGTCACCCCGCGCCGCCTCCCTCAGCTCGGCCAGGGCCCGTTCCGCCCGCGAGGCGTCGCGCGAGGCGCGCAGCTCGGCCAGCCGCTCCCGCTGTCTTTTCTCCACCGCGGGGTCTATCCTCAGGATCTCGATCCCGAGGGTCTCGTCCTCGTGCTGATAGCGGTTCACCCCCACCACCACCCGCTCTCCCCGCTCTATCTCCAACTGGTAGCGGTAGGCGGCATCCGCGATCTCCCGCTGGAAGAAGCCGTTCTCTATGGCGGACAGCACGCCGCCCTGCTCCTCGATGCGCCGGAAATACTCCTCCGCCTCCTGCTCCATGCGGTCGGTGAGCGCCTCCACGAGGTAGGAACCGGCCAGGGGGTCAAGGACCTCGGTGACCCCCGACTCGTGGGCTATGACCTGCTGCGTGCGGAGGGCGATCTCCACCGCTTTCTCGGTGGGGAGGGCAAGCGTCTCGTCCATGGAGTTGGTGTGCAGGCTCTGCGTACCGCCCAGCACGGCGGAGAGGGCTTCCAGGGCGGTGCGCACGATGTTGTTCTCCGGCTGTTGGGCGGTAAGGGAACATCCCGCGGTCTGGGTGTGGAAGCGCAGCATGCAGGAGCGGGGGTCCTTGGCCCCGTACCTCTCCCGCATGTGGCGTGCCCAGATGCGCCGGGCGGCGCGGAACTTGGCGACCTCCTCGAAAAAATCCATATGCGCGTTGAAGAAGAAGGAGAGGCGCGGCGCGAAATCGTCCACGCTCAGGCCAGCCGCGATGCCCGCCTCCACGTAAGCGAACCCGTCGGCCAGGGTGAAGGCCAGCTCCTGCACGGCGGTGGAGCCCGCCTCGCGGATGTGGTACCCGCTGATGCTTATGGTGTTCCAGCGGGGAACCTCGCGGGTGCAGAACTCCAGGATGTCGGTGATGATGCGCATGGAGGGCCGCGGGGGGAAGATCCATGACTTCTGGGCGATATACTCCTTGAGGATGTCGTTCTGTATGGTCCCCCCCAGCTCGCGGAAGGAAGCTCCCTGCTTCTCTCCCACGCAGAGGTAGAAGGCCAGGAGGACCGCTGCGGGCCCGTTTATGGTCATGGAGGTGGTGATGTCGCGGAGAGGGATCCCGGAGAAGAGGACCTCCATGTCGCTCAGGGAGTCGATGGCTACCCCGCACCTTCCCACCTCCCCCACGGACATGGGATCGTCGGAATCGCGTCCCATGATGGTAGGCATATCGAAGGCGACCGAGAGCCCCGTCTGTCCCCTCTCCAGCAGGAATTTATAGCGCCGGTTGGTGTCCTCCGCCGTCCCGAAGCCGGAGAACTGGCGCATGGTCCACAGGCGGCCACGGTACATGGTGGGGTGGATGCCCCGCGTGAAGGGGTAGCATCCGGGATAACCCAGGTCGCGCTGGTAATCGAGGCCGGCGATATCCTCCGGCGTGTAGAGGGGGTCCAGCTCCTCCCCGGATATGGTGGTGAATTTCGCTTTCCTCAGGGACGAGGGGAGGTACTCTTTCTCCAGCCAGTCCTTCTTGTCCATTTTCCGCTCCTTGCCATCACCTCGCACGTACCTGCAAAGGTTTTATGCCGTCGGCCCCCGGCGGCTTTCACGGCGGGCATAATAGAAAACGGCGCACGAAAATCGTGCCCCGCCCCGGAAACATGACGTATATGGTAAACTTTTCCAGTATATGTATCGGCCGTCAGTACTCTATCCCTTTCCTCATCTGCACGCCCTGCTGGTAGTGGTGCTTCACCTCCCGTACCTCGCTCACCATGTCGGCCATCTCCACCAGTTGCGGGGGCGCGTAACGCCCGGTGCATATCACCTCCACCTCGCGAGGACAGGAGCGCAGGAAGGAGAGGACCTCTTCGAGGGGGAGAAGCCCGTAGTCGATGGCCACGTTGATCTCGTCGAGGATGAGCATCTGGTGCTTCCCCTCGCTGACCACCTTCTTGGCCAGCTCGAAGCCTTCCCGGGCCATGCGCAGGTCGACCTCCTCCGGGGCGCCCTTCTTCACGAACTCGTCGCGTCCGGACATGACGATGGTGAGCTCGGGAAGGCAGCGCTGGCAAGTCAGCAGCTCCCCGTAAGTGCGCCCCTTCATGAACTGGATCATGAAGACCTTCATGCCGTGCCCCACGGCCCGCAAGGCCTGTCCCAGGGCGGCGGTGGTCTTCCCTTTGCCGTCCCCCGTGTAAACCTGTATCATTCCCGCAACCTCGCGCCGCAATTCGGGCAGAAGATCGCCTCGGGGCTGTCCACCTGCGCGTTGCAGGCGGGGCAAGTGCCGGTTACCGGTGCTCCCGCGGGAGCCCCGAGCTCCGCTCCCTCCGCCGGGACTTCCCCGGGGGATCCCTCTCCCGGGCCTCCCGCCTCCGCGGCGGCGCCCTCACCCGGCGCAGCGGCTTCCGGAGGGGCCTCGGCCGCAGGCGGCTGCAACGTTTCCTCCGCCACGCGGCTCCCGCAATTTCCGCAGAATATGGCGTCGGGGTCAAGGGGTAATCCGCAAGTCGCGCAGGTCTTGCCAACGGGAGCCACCGGCACGGAAGGGGCTGAGGAAACGCCCGCAGGCGGCGGGGAAGGAGGATAGGCGGCCGGGGGCGCAGGCGCTCCGTATCCCGTCGGCGCGGCGGGGGGCGCTACCGGACCTCCATAGGCGGGCGGGTAAAGCGGCGGTGCTCCAGGCGCCGCGGCCGCCGCTGGAGCGCCCAGGGGTGCGCCACAAGCCGGGCAGAAGACGGCTCCCTTGACCACCCCTGCCCCGCAGCGGGGGCATCGCGGCTGCTGTGCGGCCTCTTTGGCCGCCCGCATCCTCTCCAGATACTCCTCCCACCCGGATATCTGTCCCAAGATGTCCTTGAGGGTACGGTACGCATCGAGCATGGGGCCTTCCGCAAGCGTCCCCTCCTCACCCGCCTGAAAGGCCAGCTGCCCAAGATAATGGAGGTACTGCTCCCTTCTCTCCCTCAATTGCTTGAGGTATTTCTTCACCTGCCCCGGATTCAGCTGTTCCATGTTCTCCTCCTTGCTTTACCGTTTCCACCCGTAACGTGATCGGAAACGCCGGGCACGAAGCAACCTGGGCGGTCAAATCGTTTATCCGCGATCTATCCATACTTTATCAGATATGTCTTTTCCGGGCACGCTGCCCTTATCCATGCCTTTTCCCGGCACGTTGCCCTTATCTTGACCGTCTCGCTCCCTCCAAGAGGTCACCGCGGCAAGAAAGGCGCCCACGGCTGGAGAGTAATTAGTATAAAGTTAACAATTAACACCTGATTTGATTGATTTTGCCTCTCGATGTGTATTATTGTTTATGCGGATTGTAACGTTCCCTTTCCGGCAAAGGGAGAGGCGCAGGTTGTTCGGCTTTTCTTCGGGTCCAAACAGGAGGTGTTGCCATGTCACTCGCGGATAAGTGCATCATCACAGCGGCCTTGGCCGGGGCTGCGACCATGAAGGCCCAGAACCCGGCGGTCCCCTACACGGTGGAGGAGTTCGTGGAGGAGGCTTACAAATGCTACAACGCCGGAGCCGCCATCGTCCACATCCACGCCCGCGACCCGGAAACCGGGCTACCGACCTCCAGCATCGACGTGCTGCGGGCGATCGTGAAGGGGATCACCGAGAAATGCCCCATCGTCATCAACCTTTCCTCAGCCATCGGCATAGGCGCCACCCCGGAGGAACGCATCAACGTGGTTAAGCAGCTCAAGCCGGAGATGGCCTCCCTGAACACCAACTCCATGAACTTCGCCCTGGGCGACTGGAAGCAGCACATTATCCTGGGTGAGACGGTTTTCACCAACACCTTCCAGATGCTGGTGGATTTCGCCAAGACCATGAAGGAATGCGGCACCAAGCCGGAGCTGGAAGTCTACGACCTGGGGGGACTGTACAACACCCTCTTCGTGCGCCACCAGGGCATCTTCGTCGAGCCCCTGCACTACCAGTTCGTGTGGGGCGTGCTGGGCGGGTGCTGGCTGGACCTTGCCAACTTCAAGCGTTTCATGGACCTCATCCCCGAGGACGCCACCTGGAGCACCTGCGGCGTGGGCCCCGCCCAGTTCCGCGGGGCTTTCATCGCCGCCGTGGAGGGCGGGCACATCCGCGTGGGCCTCGAGGACAACATCACGGTGCGCAAGGGGGTGCTGGCCCAGGGCTCATGGGAGCAGGTGGAAAAGGCGGTGAAGATCGCCGAGCTGGCCGATCGCGAGCCCGCTACCCCGGACGAGACCAGGCAGATCCTCGGCCTCAAGGGCGGCCCCGAGATCTAGGCCTTCCGCCGAGTCGTTTGCAGGCGCCTCCCCGCGGGGCGCCTTTCTTTTTCGCCTTTTCGCCACCGTATCGAGACGGTCGTGCGGGCGCATGCGTGCGAGGCCCGGGCCATGCCCCGCTTACCGGGCCGCTGCCAGCTCGCATGTGTCCCGGTACGTCCCCGCATGAGACCCGCCGCCCATGCGATCGTGCCCCCGCGGCCCGCGCGCCGGGCTTCCGCGGCGGGGCGCTATTCCATGCCGTAATCCCGCCCGGTGATGGCGGAGGCGCAGAGGATGCCGCTGGAACAGGCACAGTCCATAGCCACGCCGTAACCCCGCGCCGTGTCCCCGGCGAGATAGAGTCCCTCCACGCCCGGAACGATGACGTCCGGTTTCAGGCTGCCCGCTTGGGTGATGCTCTTCGCCACCCCCTCCAGACGGGTACAAACGGGGTAGAGCTCCCATTCCACGCAGTCCCTGAAGCCCGGGTAGACTTTCTCGAGGAAGTCGGGAACCGCCCTCACCACCCTCATGACCATCTCCCTGTTCTTTGACTCGGCCTCGGTCAGCGGGAGGTACGCGGTGAAGAGGTGTTTGCCGGAGGGCGCGCATGCGGGGTCGATATAGGACTGGATGTTCCAGGCCATGTAGACATCCCAGTCGAAACCCTGGGAGCGCGGAACCACGCATGGCGTCTTCATAAGGCGTTTCGCATGTTCTTCCGGGACGGGTAGGCGCGAGAGCCCCATGTAGGGACTGACGCTGCCGTAGCCATAAAGGGACGAGATCCTTCGCGCGAACGCATCCGGAAAGACCCCTTCGCCGAGGTAGCCTAACAGCTCCTGGACGGGCGGGTTGAAGACTAGGCGGCGGCACGCGATGCGCTCCTCCCCTCCCTCGCTACGCAACACCGCTCCCTGCACGCGCCCTTCCGCCGTCTCCACGGATAATAGCCGGGCGTTCAGGCGTAGCTCTCCGCCGAAATCGAGGAAACGCGCCGCCACCGCCTCCGGCCAAGCCATCATCCCTCCCTCGGTGAATCCACCCACGTACACGTCCCCGCCCTTGAGGATGGCGGGGGCGATGACCTGGGCGGCATAGCGCAGTATGTCACCGATGGATATCTCGTGCGGGTTGTTGATGGTGGTGATGAGAGTGCTCACGCAGCGAAAATAATCGTAGAGCGCCTTGCTGCGATGAAAGCCGATCTTTTCCAGGTGATGGTGCAGGGAAACCCGGTCCAGCTCCTCGAACTCATGCGGGGCCATGGCGAGAAAATTACCAAAAAAATCCAGATAATGCGCGCCCAGGCGGTCCAGCTCCGCCTGCAGCTTTTCGTCCACCTCCGTGTTGCGGCTGAGGGGAGGCTCGCGGTAGAACTCTCCGTCCAGCCAGGATCCGGTGAGGAAGGGCTTGATGACAACCGGATGCGTCCCGTACCCCCCGATGAGATCGCGCAGCACCGCGAAATACCCTTCCCCGGCAAGGCTCACCCCGTGATAGCCGAGGTCCAGCGTGTAACCGTCGAGAAGCCCTCCGGCGGCCATATCCTCCAGAGAGGGACTGGCATGGGCTAGCCAGCAGTACTGCGCGGCGAGAAGCCTGCGGTACCAACCCGTCCCCTTCTCCCGCAACTCCTCCCCTCGCAGGGAGAGGGCGCGCCCACCAACGCGATCCCCCGCCTCCACCACCAGAGTCTTCATGCCTTCCTTTGCCAGCAGGGACGCCGCCGCGAGACCTCCCACTCCCGCGCCCACCACCAATACGTCATAGGCTTCCATTTCCCGCCTTCCCCTTTTTCCATCCACTTCCTGTAACCCTTAACCCGTTTTATCTTACAATACAACCTTACAGCCTGCCTTTTGAGAGCAACCGTTTTACCGTAGTTTATAAAAGGACTGGTTCATATCTCGTCCATGTCTGATGGAAGCGAGGCGGGTGACGCCGAGCGAGACCGTTACCCCAAGGCTCCGGGCCGGAAGAAGGAAGGATATACACCCGACTTGCCCGGGAAGGGCCGAGTCGGTCGCAGCGCAGCCTGCGGAGCGAGACCATTACCCGGCGTCCCGGGCCGGAAGAAGTAAGGGCTTCTCGCTTGCGGGGGATGGGTGCGGCGAAGGCCCGTCCAGAGGGCCGAGACGCACTCCATCCCCAGGAACGACCCCTCCCAGACATGAACGCGGTTTGACCCCAAGGTATGTCTGGGGAGGACCGACCCCCAAGTGTTGACATGTTTATTTTTCGGAGGTGGGGATGTCGTCCAGGGCTTGGGGGTTCTCGACGGAGGAAAGATCTCCCAGGTCCTCACCCAGGTACTTCGCCTTGATGAGGCGGCGTACTATCTTGGCGGAACGCGTCTTCGGCAGGGAACCCACGAAATGCACCTCGTCCGGGCGCCCCACCTTCCCCAGGTATTCCGCCACCTTGTCCTTGATGGACTCCGCCAGCTCGGAGGAGGGCTGGAACTCGTCGCGCAACACCACGAAGCAGACCACGGCCTCCCCCTTGATCTCGTGAGGGACGCCGATGACCGCCGCCTCCGACACCGCCTCATGCTCGATGAGGGCCGCCTCGATCTCCGCCGGCCCCGTGCGGCGGCCGGAGACCTTTATGGTGTCGTCGGAACGACCGTGAAGAAACCAGAACCCGTCCTCGTCCACGCTTGCCCAGTCGCCGTGATACCATACGTCGGGCCAGCGGGACCAGTAGGTCTCCAGGTAACGGTCCGGATCCTTCCAGAAACCGCGGGTCATGGAGGGGGCGGGCTTCAACGCCACCAGGTGTCCCTTTTCCCCTCGCACCGGCTTCCCGTCATCGTCGAAGACGTCGATGCACATGCCCAGCCCTGGTCCCCGCAAGGTGATGGGCTTGAGGTCCGTGATGGGGAGGGGAGAGAGAAAGCATCCCACGATCTCGGTGCCCCCGGATATGTTGATGATGGGAAGCCTGCCCCTGCCCACCTTCTCGAAATACCACATCCACGACTCGGGGTCCCAGGGCTCTCCCGTGGAGCCCAGCAGACGCAGGCTGGAGAGGTCGTGCTTGTTAATCCACCCCTCCCCGAAGCGCATGAGCATGCGGATGGCCGTGGGGGAAATGCCGAAGGTGGTAATGGCGTGCCTCTCCACCAGGTCCCACAAACGGTCGGGTTCAGGATAGTCTGGGACTCCCTCGAAGATGACAAAGGTGCCGCCGAAGTTCATCACCCCGATAATCATCCAGGGGCCCATCATCCAGCCTATATCCGTAAGCCAGAAGAAGATGTCGTCCTGCTTGACATCGAAATAATAGCCCAGTTCCTTGCACATCTGGGCCAGGCATCCGGCGTGGGTGTGCACCGAGCCCTTGGGGCGCCCCGTGGTGCCTGACGTGTAGATGATCATGGCGTAGTCCTCGGAATCCATCTCCTCGGTGGGGCAGTCCTCGGGGAGGCACCACACCAGCTGGTCCATCCAGATATCGCGCGTGGCGTGCCAGGGGATCTCTATCCCCGCCCTCCTGTAGACCACCACATGGTTGATGGAGGGCACCTGCTCCACCGCCTCGTCCGCGTTCTCCTTGATAGGGAAGACCTTTCCCCTGCGGAAGGAACCGTCCGCGGTTATGAGCACCTTGGCGTCCGCATCCCGCAGGCGGGCGGCCACCGGCTTGGGCCCGAAACCGGAGAAGATGGGAATGGCGATTGCCCCGATCTTCAGGCAAGCCAGCAGGGCGAATACGATCTGTGGCGACATGGGCATGTAGATGCCCACCGTGTCCCCTTTCCCCACCTTGAGATTGCGCAGGGCACAGGCCATGCGGCAAACCTCGCGGTTAACGTCGCCGTAGGTGTACCTCCTCACGGCCCCGTCGTCCCCTTCCCAGATGAAGGCCAGCTTGTTCTTCACCGGGGTATCCATATGCTTGTCCAGACAGTTGAGGACGACGTTGGTCCTGCCTCCCAGGTACCACTGCGCCCACTGTATGCCCCGCGAGCTGTCGAGCACCTTCTCGTAGGGCCGGTACCACCGTATGTCGAGGTCCTCCATGATGGCGTCCCAGAACCACTCCAGCTCGTCGCATGATCTCCGCAACAGCTCCTGGTAGTCGGGGATGCCGTGCTTGCGCATGAAGCGGGTTACATTGGCCTTCTCGAGATAGTCACCGTAGGGTTTCCACACGATCTCGCTCATTCCGCTCCCTCCTCTTCGCCGCGAAAGCGGCGGCCGGATAAAAAGATGCCGTGAATAACACCGGTTATGCTGCTTGGATTGTGGTGAGACCGCGGCGCCGCGGATATGCCGTGAACCTTGCGTCTTCGTAGTAAAAAATGTGGACCAAGGGAGCCTTCATGTCAAGAGCGGGCACCCAAGCATGAATGGCAAGTGCTACTTAACAGATTGCCACTTCCCCGGGTAAATGTTATCCTACATATCGACCTACCTTGGCAGACGCATGCATAAGCAAGAGGGAGGGAAGGAGCATGTTCGAAGTCATCGCCGAGGGCGAGGGACCTCTCTTCATGGATCCTGATGCTGACAAGGCACGCGAGTTCTTCCGCACCAAGAACCGCGCCATGGTGAGCAAAGTGATGACCGTGAGCGAGGCGGTGGGCAGGTTCGTCCACGACGGGGATTACCTCGCCATCGGGGGATTCGGCGCCAACCGCATCCCCACCGCCGTGTGCCACGAGATCGTGAGGCAGCGCAAGAAAGGCCTTGCCTTCGCCGGACACACCTCCACCCACGACTTCCAGATACTGGCAGCAGGCGAGGTGTTCGACCGCTGCGACATCGCCTACATCATCGGCCTGGAGGCGAGGGGCCTTTCCCCGAACGCGCGGCGTTACATGGAGGGCGGCAAGGTGCAGTGCTGCGAGTGGACCAACTACGCCATGGCCTGCAGGCTCAAGGCCGCGGCCATGGGGGTCTCCTTCATGCCCGCGCGCAACATCATGGGCACTGATACCTTCCAGCGCAGCGCCGCCAAGGTGGTAAAATGCCCCTTCACGGGGAGACAGTACGTCCTTTACCCCGCCCTGTGGCCCGACGTCTCCGCCATTCACGTGCACGAGGCGGACATCTACGGCAATTGCCGCATCAAGGGCATCTCCATCGCAGACCTGGAGCTGGCAAGGGCTTCCAAGCGGCTCATCATCACCACCGAGCGCCTCATCCCCAACGAGGATATCCGCTCCGACCCCACGGCGACGGTCATCCCCTATTACCTGGTGGACGCGGTATGCGAAGTGCCCTTCGGCAGCTATCCCGGCAACATGCCCTACGAGTACTTCTCGGACGAGGACCACCTGCGAATGTGGCTGACGGTGGAGAAAAACCCCGAGGAGTTCCGGAAATTTCTGGATAAGTTCATCTACAGGACCCGCGACTTCAGCCAGTACCTCGAGCTGTGCGGCGGTATCGAGCGCATCAACCAGTTACGGGCAGTGGAAAACCTCATCGATCTGGGCGGAAGGGGGTAGGTGCCATGGCGGATTACAACACCCTGGAGATGATGATCTGCGCGGCCGCCCGCAACCTGGAGGACGGCAAGGCGGTGGCCGTGGGCACCGGGGCTCCCTGCGCAGCTTCCATGCTGGCCCAGAAGGCGCACGCTCCCAACCTGGTGATCATCTTCGAGGCCGGAGGGGTGGCGCCGCTGCTGCCCACCATGCCCATCTCGGTGGGAGACTCGCGCACCTTCTACAAGGCGGTTATGGCCAGCGGGATGTGCGACGTCATGGAAACCATCCAGCGCGGCATGGTCGATTACTGCTTCCTGGGAGGCGCGCAGATCGACATGTACGGCAACCTCAACTCCACGGTCATCGGGGGCTGGGAAAGCCCCCAGGTTAGGTTCCCGGGCTCCGGCGGAGCCAACGACTTCGGCTCGCTGGCCTGGAGGATCATGGTGATAACGCCACAGGACGCGCGGCGTTTCGTTGAGCGGGTGGACTTCATCACCACACCGGGATACCTCGACGGCCCCGGGGCGCGTGAGAGAGCCGGCCTGCCTGCCGGCACAGGCCCTTACAAGGTGATCACCGACAAGGCCGTGATGGGATATGATCCCGAAAGCAGGCGCATGCGCGTCGAGTCGATACATAAGGGGTTCAGCTTCGATGACGTGCAGGAAAACACCGGCTTCGAGCTGTTGCGCGCTCCCGAGTTGGTGGAGACGCCGGAGCCCACGGCGGAGGAGCTGCGCATCCTGCGCGAGGAGGTGGACCCCAACCGCTACATCATCGGGCGGTAGTTACGGCTTCCCCTCTGCGACGCGCCACTACACGCCGTCAATCCCTTCCGGCAACAAAGCGGGGCCACAAGGGTTGTTGGCAATCTATGGAATGACCCTTGAAGCAAGGGTTTCAGCAGGTGGTTGCGATCATGACCGTCCTTGAGCGTTATTGGATTCGTTAGCCGCGATCGCTTGCGCCGAAGCGCTTGCCATGCCGCTTCCATACTATTCTTGCCGCGCTGTATGGTATCCTTTCCCAGCCCGCGGACGAACGGCCCGCCTTTACCCGGCGGTTTCTATTGTCCCCCCAACATCGGAGTGATATCGTGAGTTTAATAAGTGTCTTCTGCTTTCTGCCC
>OGCI01002196.1_pt1 | contig 13600 bp, 9 predicted proteins | sample 1570021 | NCBI WGS metagenome assembly OGCI01 (sample SAMN06264664, study PRJEB24512) | hot springs metagenome | isolation source: Hot spring water | place: South Africa: Tshipise | collected 2015-06-21 | reverse complement strand
GCGGGGAACAGGTCGTTCACCTTGAGGGTGAGCCGGGCATACGCATCGACGGGGAAGCTGAAGGGCGTGGTGCCACCACCCGGCTTCATGAAGGTCACCAGAAGCGATGTTGGGGACGGGTTGGGGTTCTGCACCGCGATGTACTCCTCGAAGCCCCAGGCGGTGGTGCCCTCCGCCAGGTACCAGTCGGTGCTCTTGACGTTGGAGCCGACGGAAGCGTGCCCGTCCGTCCTCCCTCCCCAGTACATGGCCCGCTCCGCGATGACGGGAAGTTCGGCATGGATGTGGGTGGAGACGTCGCTCGCGGGGACCAGGGAGTTGACGTTGATGGTCAGGCGCGAGTTGCCGACCATGGGGATGGCGTGGTACTGGGTAGCACCTCCCGGTTTCATGAAGGTCACCTGGGCGGTCACGGGTGAGGGGTTGGGGTTCTGCACGCAGATATATTCCTCGAAGCCCCAGGCGGTGGTGCCCTCCGCCAGGTACCAGTCGGTGGAGGGCTGGGGCTGGGTGTGGTTGCGGAAGAGGGTCAGGGTATGCTCGCCGTCGTAGGCACCGCCGCTGGTGACGGCGCGCACGGCCACCTCGTGGGTGCCCTCGCCCAGGGAGGCGAGATCCCAGGAGCTGAAGGTATGGCTCACGTTCTTGGCCGGGATGGGATAATGTGACTCCACCGTGACCCCGTCCACCACCAGGTGCAAGGCGACTATGTTCTCGTTCTCGGAGAAGGCGTCCGCGGAAACCTTTCCCGAGGCGGGATAGGAGTAGTCGGCGGGCGACGTAACGCGCACCAGGGGCACGCGCAGGGAGGCGTTGATGTCCAGCAGCCCCCACCCGTACTCGTCGTCGTAACCGGGGGCACCCAGGTCTCGCGCGCCGTCCCGCAGCAGGCGCCATACCTCATCGGGGGAGAGTGCGTAGGAGGAATACTCCGCCAGCACCAGGAGGGCGGCGGCGGACACGTGGGGGGTGGCCTCGGAGGTGCCGTTACCCTGCGCGCTGCCGCCTCCCTTCCTGAGGCCCCAGATGCCCTCGCCGGGGGCCGCCAGGTCCACGCTTGAGTTGTGGTTGGAAAAGGAGGAGCGGTACCCGCCGGAGCCTATGGAGCCCACCCCCAGCACGTAGGTCATGCCCGCCGGGTAGTTGACCAGCGAGGTGCCCTCGTTGCCCGCCGCGGCGGCCACCACGCAGCCCAGGGCGTGGGCGTACTCCAGGGCATCGGCGAGTATCTGGGAATAGGCGGAGGAGGTGAGGCTCATGTTGATGACGTCCGCGTTGCTGGCGGCGTACCAGACGCTGTTGACCACGGCGTCCAGGCTGCCCGCTCCCGCGGAGTTGAGGGCCTTGAGGGGGACGATCTTCGCGTGCCAGTCGACGCCCGCGATATCCATGAAGTTGTTGGAGTTGGCGCAGGCGATGCCGGTGACCAGGGTGCCGTGCCCGCTGTCGTCCCAGGGATAGGGGTCGTTGTTGTAGTAGTCCCACCCGCCGCTTATCCTGCCCGCCAGGTCCCCATGAGCGGGGTCTATCCCGGTGTCGATGACCGCCAGGGCGAGGGAGGAGGAACCCTTTTGCAGGTCCCAGGCCTGGTTGGCGCGTATCCCGTAAGCCCCCCATAGGTTCCATTGCTGGGAGTACTGGGAATCATTGGGATCGTAGGAGGCGTGGAATATTATGTTGGGCTCGGCGGCCTCCACCAGCTCGGAGGAGAGCAGCTCGCGGCAGGCCTCCAGCTCGTCCACACCGGGGCGCAGGCGCAGGCGCGCCGCCCGCTTCACGGGGTCGGCGGCGAAGGCGACGAGGGTGCGCGAGGCTTCGTCCGCGAGTATTGTGGAATAATCTTCCAACAAGCGCGAGAGGCTCGCGAGCGAACGGCCGCGCGGAAGCACCACCACCTCCCCCGCGAGGTAGCTCCCCTGCGGGTAGTGCGCGGCGTCCAGGCGCTGCAGGAGGGAGAGCTTGCCGGGAGGCATGCCGTGGCCGTTCCCGACGACAGCCGCCGCCGTAGGCGGCAGGTAACCCCAGAGGAGGTAGGTCATGGAAAGGGCGAGCAGAAGCGCCGCCGCTACGCGGCCCCGGCAACGTCCCCTTCCCCGCGGACCGCGCCTTCCAGCTCCCCGCGGTCGAAGGCCCGCCGCCCCTGCTGCCTTGTCCCTTACCACGTGCACGCCTTTCTCTTTCTTCATCGGTAAGCGGCGGCTTTTCCGCTTTCCGTTTCCCTCCTTATCGTCAGCCGCCCTCCCCTCTCTTTACCCTTTCCCGAAGGGTCCATGCCGCGCCCCTCCATATGGGTCCTCCGGGCACACCGGGAAACACGGCTGTATGGTGAATGATGCCGAATAATCCGGCGCAAGCCATGCGCGACCCTTCCTCGGGTGGACGAGCCCTTGGCCGTGCAGGAGAGAAGCCCGTCCCCGCGCGCTCCCGCCGGGTTCCCTCCGGCGCCTCACGCGGCGTTCCCCACCCTCCCTATCTCGGCGCCCAGGCGCGCCAGCTTCTCCTCCAGCCTCTCGTAGCCGCGGTCTATGTGGTGTATGTCCAGCAGGCGCGTCTCGCCCTCGGCCGCCAGGCCCGCCAGTGCCAGGGCGGCACCGGCGCGCAGGTCGGGAGCGCAGACCTCCGCGCCGCTCAGGCGCCTCCCTCCCCGCACGATGGCATGGTGGCCCTCGATGGTGATGTCGCAACCCATGCGGTTGAGCTCGTCAACGAACATGAAACGGCTCTCGAAGACGTTCTCCGTGACCACGCCGATGCCCTGCGCCAGGCTCAGGAGCACCATCATCTGGGGCTGCATGTCCGTGGGAAACCCCGGGAAGGGAAGGGTGGCGACATCCACCGCCCGGTAATCGCCGCCTCCCCGCACGCTCAGGGCGTGCTCTTCCTCCTCCACCTGTACACCCATCTCCCGCAGCTTCTCCAGGGGCAGCCCCAGGTGCGCTGGGTCCACCCCGCGGACGCGCACCTCTCCCCCGGTCACCGCGGCGGCCACGGCGAAGGTCCATGCCTCCACGCGGTCCCCGACCGTCGCGTGGCGCGTGCCGCGCAGCTCCATCCCCCCCTCCACCTCCAGCACGGGGGTGCCCGCTCCCCTGATCTCCGCCCCCATGGAGACGAGGAAAGCGGCCAGGTCCTGTATCTCGGGCTCGCGCGCGGCGTTCTCGATGAGCGTGGTGCCCCGCGCTCCCACCGCGGCCATCATGAGGTTCTCCGTGGCCCCCACGCTGGGGAAATCGAGGGCTATGCGCGCCGCACGCAGGGACGGGGCGCGGGCGGTCACGTACCCGTGCTCGGTGGTTATCTCCACGCCCATCTCCGCCAGCCCCCTGAGGTGCATGTCTATCTTGCGCGAGCCTATGTTGCAACCGCCGGGGATGGCCACCCTGGCCTCGCCGTAACGCGCCACCAGGGGGCCAAGCACGACGATGGAGGCGCGCATGAGGCGCACCAGGTGGTAAGGAGCCTCGCAGGAGGAGGACTCGCCGGAGAGCACGCGGAGCGTTTCCCCTTCCCGCGCCACCTCCGCCCCCAGGTGCCGCAACACGTCGCACATGACCTCCACGTCGGTGATGCGCGGCACGTTCTCCAGCACGCACTCATCGGGGGTTAGCAGGCTGGCGGCCATGAGCTTGAGGGCCGAGTTCTTGGCGCCGCTCACCCGCACCTCTCCCTGCAGGCGCTTACCACCCACGATCAGAAAAGCATCCTCTCCCATACCACCCACATAATACCATGCACCCAACCCCCGCAGACCGCATAGCGTGAGCGACGGCGACGCTCGTTAGGGCGGCGGCGCGGTGCCCGGCGCCTGGCTCACCGCCACGCGACATGCGGAAGGCATAATATACTGGTGGATACGGGATCTATGGGGGCGGCGTCCCCAAGCGGGACCGGACGGTCGGGAGCGGCACGCGATCTCCCGGCGAACCCGCGAAAGCGAGCGGGGTCGCCGGGTTTATCGCGCGGCCAAACGGCAAGCGGGAAAAGGAGCGTGACCATGGGGGAAGATAAGGGCGTGCCCGTCGTCGTTTCGCGGTGGTCCTCGCAACGCGAGGAAGACCGCTTCGTGGTGGAAAATCCTGCCACGGGAGAGCCGCTCGCCGTGGTGCAGGGAGGCGGCACAGCCGAGGTGGACGGCGCGGTGAGGGCGGCTCACCGCGCGTGGGACGAGCGGTGGCGGTTGCTCCCGGCGCGGGAGCGGGGCAGGCTGCTCATGGAAGCCGCCAGGGCCATCGGTGAGCACCGCGCCGAGCTGGCCGAGCTGGAGTGCCGGGAGAACGGCAAGCCTTTGCTGCAGGCGTTCGTCGACGTGGAGACGTGCATCTCCCTCTTCGAGTATTTCGCAGGTCTCATAGTGAACGCCACCGGCACCTTCATAGACCTGGGGCCCGTGCACTGCCAGACATGGCTGGAGCCTTACGGCGTGGTGGGGGGCATACTCCCCTTCAACTGGCCGCCCATACACGCGGCCGGCAAGGCAGCCCCCGCGCTGGCCGTGGGCAACACGGTGGTGCTCAAGCCCGGCGAGCAGGCCCCCCTCACCGTCCTGCGCATCGTGGAGCTCCTGCAGGGGATCCTCCCGGAAGGCGCCCTGCACGCCGTGCCGGGGCCCGGCGCGACGGCGGGGGCGGCCCTGGCCTCCCATCCCCTGGTGCGCAAGCTCTCCTTCACCGGGGCCAGCGCCACCGGAGCCGCCGTGCTCAGGCTGGCGGCGGACAACCTCACCCCGGCCTTTCTCGAGCTGGGCGGCAAGAACCCGCTGCTCATCTTCTCCGACGCCGACCTCGACGCGGCGGTGGCCGGAGCCGTCGAGGGCGCTTTCTTCAACAAGGGCGAGGCATGCACCGCCGCCTCCCGCATACTGGTGGAGGAGGACGTGCACGACGAGGTGGTCGCGCGGCTGGCCAGGTCCGTGGAGGGCCTGCTCACCGGCGACGGGCTCGACCCCTCTACCCACGTCGGCCCCCTGGTCAGCCGGCAGCAGCAGAGGCGCGTGCTCGACTACATCGAGCTGGGCAGGAAGGAGGGAGCGGTGGTCGCGGCGCAGGGGAAGCTTCCCCGGGACCCGCGCCTGGCAGGCGGCTTCTTCGTGCCCCCCACCATATTCACGGGCGTGCGCCCCGACATGCGCATCGCCCGGGAAGAGATCTTCGGCCCCGTCACCTGCGTCATCCCCTTCAAGGACGAGGAGAATGCCATCTCCATCGCCAACGGTACCGACTACGGGCTGGTGGCCGCCGTCTATACCGGCTCCCAGGAGCGCGCCGCCCGCCTGGCGCGCCGCCTCCACGCCGGTATGATCTACGTGAACAACTACTTCCGCGGTGGGGTCGGCGCCCCTTTCGGGGGCGTGAAAGCGAGCGGCTTCGGGCGGGAGCACTGCGTGCAGACACTCGGCGAGTACGGGTGGATCAAGACGGTGAGGTTTCCCTCGGGGGTGGGGCGGATCCCGCAATGGACCGTCGATTACTGAGATTTCGCCGCAAGCGACCCCGCCCCGACAGCGCGGGCAAAGCTAAGCGCGGAGGCGCTCCAGGCGCGCCTCCTCCTTGCGCTGGAGGGCCTTCTTCACCTTTTTGAGCCGGAAGATGTCCTCGCGCATGCGTTCCTCGAGGCTCATCTCGATGAACTTGATCTGCTCGTCGAAGTCGGGGATGACGATGTTCTCCAGGGCGTTCACGCGCCGGTTCGTCTTGCGCAGCTCCTCCCCCAGCCTCCGCAGGCGGGTCTCGATGTCCGCGCTCTCGATGATCACGTCTATGATCTCCTCGAACTTCTCCGCCGCCGCGTCCACGCGGCTGGACACGCCGGTGATGCTGAAGCCGCGCTTGAGCTTGCTGCGCATGGTGCTCTGGCCCTTGCGGATCACCGGGATGGGAACCCCCATCACGTGGGTGCCGGTTATGTCCACCAGCACGTCGCCCTGGGAGGCGTAGGAGGCCGACCTCACCTCGGGCCCCCCCTCCTTGGCCTTGGCCATGGCCAGGTCGTACTGGGCGTCGGCGGTGACCCGCTCCAGGCGCAGGGAGAGGCGCATGGTCTCGTCGATGATGGGCATGAACTCCTGCAGCAGGGCGTCACGCTTGCGCTTGAGCAGGTTCATGCCCTGCTCGGCCAGGGAGCGGTTGGCCTTGCGCTTGAGCAGCTCGCTTCGCGTCGGGTGGACCTGCTCCAACTACGCACCTCTTTCCATATTATTCCAGGATCAGCTCTCGGAGGCGGCGAACTCCCGCGCGCCCTCCGGGTTGTAGTTCTTGTCTATGTATTCCGTCTTGATGCGCTTGATGGACTCCCGGGGCATCATGCTGATGAGCTTCCACCCCAGCTCCAGGGTCTGATCCAGCTCCCGGTTCTCGTCCTTCTGGTCCAGGTAGTTCTGCTCGAAGGCGTCGGCGAACTTGAGGGCCATGCGGTCCATGTCCGTGAGGGCCTCCTCGCCCACGATGGCCACCAGGCGCCGCAGGTCCACTCCCTCCGCGTAGTAGGCGTAGAGCTGGTCGGCGACGCCGCGGTGGTCCCCCCGCGTCCGCCCCTCGCCGATGCCCAGGTTCATGAGGCGGGAGAGGCAGGGGAGCACGTCGATGGGGGGGAAGATGCCCCGCCGGTGCAGCTGGCGGGAGAGCACGATCTGCCCCTCGGTGATGTAACCGGTCAGGTCCGGGATGGGGTGGGTGATGTCGTCGTCGGGCATGGAGAGGATGGGTAGCTGGGTGACCGAGCCCGTCTTCCCCTTGATCCTACCGGCCCTCTCGTAGATGCTCGCCAGGTCCGTGTACATGTAGCCGGGGTAGCCGCGGCGCCCGGGCACCTCCTCGCGCGCGGTGGATATCTCGCGCAGGGCCTCGCAGTAGTTGGTCATGTCGGTGAGGATCACCAGCACCTGCATGTCATGCTCGAAGGCCAGGAACTCCGCCACGGTGAGGGCGCAGCGGGGGGTCAGCAGGCGCTCCACGGTGGGGTCGTCCGCCAGGTTGAGGAAGAAGACCACGCGCTCCAGCGCCCCGGAGCGGGCGAAGCTCTCCTGGAAGAAGGAGGCCTCGCGCCGGGTGATGCCCATGGCCGCGAAGACGATGGCGAACTCCTCGCCGCCGAGGATCTTGGCGTTTTTCACGATGGCCGCCGCCAGCTCGTTGCCGGGAAGCCCCGCCCCGGAGAATATGGGGAGCTTCTGGCCGCGCACCAGGGTGTTCAGGCCGTCTATAGCCGAGATACCGGTCTGGATGAAGTCGCGTGGCTCCTCGCGGCTCCAGGGGTTGATGGGCGATCCGGTGACCTCCCTCTCCTCCTCGGGGAAGACCTCCGGGCCGCCGTCGATGGGCTGGCCCATGCCGTTGAGGATGCGTCCCAGCAGATTCACCGAGCAGGGCATCTTGGCCACCTCGCCGCGGAAACGCACCGTGGTCCGCTCCACGTCCAGGCCCGCGGTGGGTCCGAAGACCTGCACCACGGCAAGCTCGCCGTGGAGCTCGATGATCTGACCGTACTTCACCGATCCGTCCGCGGAGCGGATCTCCACCATCTCGTTGTAGGCCGCTCCCCGCACCTTGCTCACGAAGAGCAGGGGTCCGGCCACCTCGCCGACCGTGCGGTACTCGGCGGTCGCCAGCAAAGATTTACCGTCAGCCATTTTCCTCTCCCGTTTCCTTCCGCCAAACACGGACGGGGCCAGGCCCGCCCATGTCTACCATTCTCCCAGGGACCTCAGTTCGCGCTGCACCCTCTCCAGGAGCTCGGAGAGCTTCTCCTCCGCTTCCTCGGAGGGGACTTCCTTCATGCGCGCGATCTCGTTCTTGATGGGGTGCTCCGTGGCCTGCCGCAAGGGCACCCCCTGCACCAGCACCTCCTCCAGGCAGTCGTAGTAGGTGAGGATGACCTTGAGCATGAGGTACTGCTTGCGCAGGGAGCAGAAGGCGTCCACGTCCGAGAAGGCGAACTGCTGCAGGAAGTCCTCGCGCAGCATGCGCGTGGTCTCCAGCACCGCCTTGGCGAAATCCGGCAGGGCGTCGGGCCCCACCAGTTGCACGATCTCCTGCAGCTCCACCTCCTTCTGCAGCAGGCTCATGGCCTTGTCCCGCATCGCCCTCCAGTCCTCCGCCACGTTCCTGGTGTACCATTCCTGGATCTGGTCCAGGTAGAGGGTGTAGCTCTTGGTCCAGCTTATGGCGGGGAAGTGGCGCCGGTAGGCCAGTGAGGTATCCAGCGCCCAGAAAGCGCCGGTGATGCGCAGGGAGTTCTGTGTCATGGGCTCGGAGAAGTCGCCGCCGGGGGGCGAAACCGCGCCTATGGCGGTGATGGAGCCCACGCGGTCGTCGCTACCCAGGCACACGGCGCGCCCGCACCGTTCGTAGAAGTCCGCCAGCCGCGTCGCCAGGTAGGCGGGGTACCCCTCCTCTCCGGGCATCTCCTCCAGGCGGCCGGACACCTCGCGCAGGGCCTCGCCCCAGCGGGAGGTGGAGTCGGCCATGAGGGCCACGTTGTAGCCCATGTCCCGGTAATACTCCGCCAGGGTTATGCCCGTGTAGATGGAGGCCTCGCGGGCGGCCACCGGCATGTTGGAGGTGTTGGCCACCAGGATGGTGCGCTGCATGAGGGGGACGCCTGTCTTTGGGTCGATCAGGCTAGGGAACTCCGCCAGCACCTCGGTTATCTCGTTGCCACGCTCCCCGCAGCCGATATATATCACGATGTCCGCGTCCGCCCACTTGGCCAGGGTGGTTTCCGTCACCGTCTTGCCGGTGCCGAAACCGCCGGGGATGATGCTGTACCCTCCCTGGGCAATGGGGAAGAAGGTGTCCAGGATGCGGGTCCCGGTGATGAAGGGGATGTTGGGGTTCTCCTTGTTTTTCACGGGGCGCGCGACGCGGGCAGGCCAGGTCTGGTGCAGCTTGATCTCCGTGCCGTCCTCCAGGGTCACCACCGTCTCGTCCACGGTGAAATCCCCCTCCTTCACCTGCGCCACCCTGCCGGAAACCCCAGGGGGCACCATGATGCGGTGGGCGATGTGCGTGGTCTCCTGTACCTCCCCCACCACGTCTCCCTCCTCCACCTCATCGCCCTCCTCCACCATGGGCTGGAAGGTCCAGCGCCGGTCTCGGGGCAGGGCGTCGGTGGAGACGCCGCGCACCACGAAGTCGCCGTACTGGTCGGCGATGTCGGTGAGCCTCCTCTGGATGCCGTCGTAGATGGAGGAGAGGAGGCCTGGGCCCAGCTCAAGCAGGAGGGGCTCCTCCGTGCACATCACCGTCTCCCCCACCCGCAGCCCGGAGGTGTCCTCGTAGACCTGCACGATGGCCGTCTCCCCGTCCAGGCGCACGATCTCCCCGATCAGCCCGAGTTCTCCCACGCGAGCGATGTCGTACATCTTGGCGCCCGCCATGCCCTCGGCGCTGACCACGGGGCCGGATACCTTGACAATGGTTCCCTCGATCATATCCGCACTCTCCCGTCCTCAGATCTCCGTTCCATATATCTTCCTGTGCTCACGGACAACGTTACTGACAACAGAAAAAAGCAACCGCCTTCCGCGGCCCTACTCCCCTTCGCGCGCCCGCAGGGTGATGTCGAAGCCGATGGCGCGGTGGATGAGGCGGGCCAGGTAAGCGCGCCTCTCCCCGGCCATCTCCACCGATTCCTTGATGGGCAACGGGATGACTATGGGCCGGTATATGCTGTCGATCTTCTCCTGCGTCTTCTCGTCGATGGCGTTGTAAAAGCTCTCGTTCACCGCCAGGATGCCGGCATCGGGATCGTCGAGGAAGCCTTTGATCTTCTCCCGCGCCTCGTCGGCGTTCTCCACCTCGACCACGCTCACGCCCGCGAGGCGGAAGCCGTCCGCCGTCTCCGGGTCGGTTATCACGATGGCCTTGTACAAATGTCATCACCTCGCGCCGCGTTGTTCACGAGCCCTCTTCCCACATGTAGAGCTCCTTGCGTATCTGGGACTCGATGAGACCGATGCTCTTCCCACGTAAGATTATACGCAGGTTGGTTATTTCCAGGTATTTCCTCCACATGTAATCGATTATCACCCCGATGCCCAGGGGATCTTTGGACATGCCGAGGCAACGCCCTATCACGTGCATCTCCAGCTCGTCCTCGAAGGCCCCCTCCCCCTTCTCCTCGAACTTCTGCCACGCCCTCTGCATGGCGGCGCGATAATCGGGAAGGCGGCGCAGCAGCGCCTCGTAAACCATCTCGGGTTGGCCTAGGGCCATGATGCGCGCGAATTCCGCGCCATCCTCGAGGGTGCCGCCGGGAACGAAGTAATCCTCCGGCCGCGTCGCCTGCATCTCCAGGCCGCAGACGCGGATGAGGTTGACGATGTTGATGGAGTCCACCTCCATCCTCGCCACCTCGCGCACCAGGGCGGTGTTGGCGTCGCCTCCCTTGAGGAGTTCGCCCACCGTCTCGTAGTGCAGCTTGTCCAGGGCAAGCTCCAAGACGGAGAGGTCGTGGTCGCGCAGGTATTCCGCGAGGTGGTCGGTGATGGCTCTCCCGTAGGGTATGCGCCACTCCCGGCTGAAGACCACGATGGCGTCCAGGGAAGCCCGCAGGTCGGGCTGGTCGATTATCTCCCCCAGGGTCACCTCGTCGATGGCGCCTATGGGCACCAGGTTGCGGGTGATCTCCTGCTTGGGGACCAGCGCGCGCATGCCCCTCATGATGGTCTTCAGGTTATAGGGATCCCAGCGGGAGAGCAGGACGTTCACCAGCTCGTGCGGCTTCCCCATGAAGAAATCCTTTATCTTGGCGAAGGTGCGCACCAAATTGCGGTTGAAGGCGCGGTCCAGGATGGTGGGGCGCGCGCCCTCCAGCATGAACTGCTCGATGTCCTCGCTGTACTCCGTGTCCTCCAGGATGGCCAGGGCGCGGTTATAGTCCGGGGCATCGAGCAGGCCCTTGAAAACGCCGTTGTCGAGCAGGCGCGTGGTCATCGCCCGCACGCGGGCGTTGGCGTAGCTGTAATCCTTCAAGGGGACTTGGACCATGACCTCCACCTTGCCGTCCATATGGAAAGAGGGGGTTTACCCCCCTCCCGCCGCGGCCTCCACCTCCTCCCCGAAGAGGATCGCGGAGACCTGCATGCGCAACTTCTCCCTGGCGCGATTGAGCCTCTCTTCCACGGTGTTGATGATCTTAACGCGCTCGTCCGCGTCGGCGACCACCGCCCCGCCGAGGGTCCGGATATCGGTATGGATTTCGCACGCCAGGCCTTTCTCCTTCATGATCTCCGCGGCCAGCTTCCCGTCCGCGGGGTCCACGTGCAGGACGACCTTGCCGCTGACCCGGAAGAGGCCTTCACCTATCAGACCGGAGAGGATCTCCCGGTAATCCCCTCGCGAGCGCAGGTTCTCCATCCGCCGCACGGCCTCCGCGAGGGCTTTCTCCACCACCTTTTCCTTGGCCTGGATCACCTCGTTCTTGGACTTGAGGCGCGCCGAGTAGAGCATGGCGGTGGTCTCGCTTTCCGCCTCCGTCCTGATCTTCGCCAGGCGGGCTTGACGGATTTCTTCCGCCTCTGCCTGTGCCTTCACGATGATCTGCTTGGCCTCCTGCTCCGCGCGCCGGAATATATCCTGGCATTCCGCGCGGCACTCGTCGTCAAGCGCCTGCAGGATGTCCTCTATAGACATGCCCTCACTTCCCGATGAAAAACGGACGACGTTGCCTGATCGCTCGCACTATTCCCCGGGTTTGAGACCGGTGATGAGGAAGCCGATAACGAACCCCAGCACGACCATGGTCTCGGGGATGGCGATCATGATGATGGCGTTACCCGCCAGCTCCGGCTTCTCCGCGAGGGCTCCCGCCATAGCGGCCCCGATCTTGGACTGCGACCAGCCGGTTGCCAGGGCGGACAATCCGATGGCTAAAGCTGCCCCGATGGCGATGAGTCCTAGTTCCAAACTATTCACCTCCTGATCGTTTGAAGGGCTTGTAGACCACGTCGGTCTCCTTGTAAAACTTGGTGAAGCTCTCCACCAGGTTAAGACGCAGGGACTGTATGGAGGGGCTGAGCACCCCCAGTGCGATGTTCAGGACGTGCAGCAGGGCGGCCACGATCACCCCCAGGAAGACCATGGCCCCGCCGCCGAACTCCGCTCCCAGCTCGTTGGAAACCTCGGCCAGGATGACCGACGCCAGGCCGATGCCGTAAAGTCGGGCGTATGAAAGGAGGTTGCCGAAGGTAAGCGCGGCCTCCAGCCCGCCGCCGAACCCTCCCCCGTATCCCGCCAGGCCGATGCCCGCCACGGCCATCACCGCCCCCAAGGGCATCATCACCGACTTGGCGCTCTTGATGCCCCACACGCCGCCGAAGATGACCACCAGGCCCAGCACGAAGAGCAGGTAGCCCAGCTTCTCCAGGGCATGCTTGCGGTCGCGGTGGCGGATACCGTCGATGATGCCGATGAGCAGGGCGCCTCCCATGTGCAGCACGCCGATGATGACCACCACGATGAGCAGGAGCTTGAAGAGGTCCGGGTTGGCCTGGGCGATGCGCTCCAGCGGCCACCCCCAGGGCTTGCCGCTCGAGGTGTGGCCCCATACCCACTGCACCACCAGGTGCCCCGCCTCGTCCTTCCAGCCGAAGAGGCGGAAGAGCAGGTCGCCGAAGAACTCGAAGTACAGCAGGCCGAAGATGAACGACGAAATGGAGCATATGAGGAGCACGTTGGCGAACAGCTGGAAGAACAGGCTGCGTGACCCCTTCTTCTTCAGCATGCTCTTCATGAGGAAGACCGCGCCCAGGAGCACCAGGGCATATCCCATGTCCCCCAGCATGAAGCCGAAGAGGAGGGGGAAGAAGATGGCCACCAGGAAGGTGGGGTCGATATATCCGTACTTGGGAGGGTTGATGAGCATGTAGATGAACTCGAAGGGCTTGACCGCGGCGGGATTGCGCATGGCCGAAGGGGCCTCTTCCAGCTCCTCGTGCGAGGGTATCTCCTCGGTGAGTTCCACCTTGCCCTGGAACTTCTCCTCCAGTATGCGCCGCGTCTCCTCCACCTTGTCCGAGGGCATCCAGCCGGTGATGACGAAGACGTGCCCGCTCTGCCCGAACTTGGGGATGGCGTTCAGGGACTCGATGCGGTCGGCCAGGTATTCCTTGAGGGCCACCAGGGTGATATACCACTCATTGGAAATTTTATCCAGGTCTTCCTTTACCTTGTCCAGCTTTGGCGGGATCTCCTTGTAGCGGGTCTCGATCTCCTTGAGGGCCTCGTCGTAGGGCTTGTCGGCCAGCTCGCTGGGGAGGCGGACCTGGTTCACGTTCTCCGCGGCCAGGAAGTTGTGCACCTGCTCCGAGAAACGCTTGTGGAAGACCAGGATGGCGGCGTGGGTGCTCTCGTCCACCCGTGCGGAGAAGACCTCGCACTGCCCTCCGGTTATCCGCTCCAGTTCATTCTCGATGTAGTCCAGGACCTGCTTGTAGCGTTCCTCGATGAGCAGCGCCACCGAGGTGTAGCTTTCAGTGGTGGTCACCTTGCTGGCCAGGGGGTAGACCTTCTTGATGATGGGCTCGTACTTGGAGAGGCGCGAGAGCTCCACCTCCAGCTCGTGCTTGTAATTGATCAGCTCCCGGGTGGCCTTCTCCTCCTCG
>OGCI01002194.1_pt1 | contig 13612 bp, 13 predicted proteins | sample 1570021 | NCBI WGS metagenome assembly OGCI01 (sample SAMN06264664, study PRJEB24512) | hot springs metagenome | isolation source: Hot spring water | place: South Africa: Tshipise | collected 2015-06-21 | reverse complement strand
GCAAAATGATAGTAAGTAAAGTTGGAAATAAAACTTTAGCAATAGATAAATTTCGAATGATTGTGTTCTTCTTTTTCATTTTATCACTCGAATAAATTATTCCCCTAACTATTTGAATTACTTAAAGAAATAATCTTGAAATCAAGTGTAGATGAATCGAAAACCAAAACTCCATTTGCTCTTGTAGTTCGGGCAACGCAGGGAATTACTAACCAGTTTACATTTTCAGAAAATCTGTGCAGTCCAAATTTCAACAAACGAAAATTGTCTTCATCAATACAAATTGCTCCGTCAGGATGACCGTGACCTGAAAAACTAATAAAAGCATTATTGATTTTCATAAAATCGAAATGCTTCTTAAGATGGAAAATCTCACCCGGAAAAAAAACCGCAGAGCCGGAAAAATCCGGATAACAAAAGTGTGATATCATTATTTTAATCTCACCTGCATTAAAAAATTCTACTTCATTTAGACTATTTAAAAATTCTTTTGCGAAATCACTTAATCGGGTTCTGATTTCATTATCTTCATAAAGCCAAATTCTGTTTCGTGCTTTTTTAGCTCTGATTTCGTAATCGAGTTGATACCAATTTTCAGGATAGTTGAATCCGGCTTTGTAAGCGGGAATTTTTTTGATTGCATACAAATCGTGATTGCCTATTACAGACAAAGAACAATTTTCTTTTACTAATCGTATGCATTCATCTGCATTTCTTGTCTCAATGTAACGGTAGAAAGGAAGTGTAAAGCCAACAATATCTCCAAGACACAGAACTGAATCACAATTCTCTTTTTCTAAGACTTTGAAAGCTCTTTCAAGGCTTTGAATATCTTCGTGGATATCGCAGATGAATCCTAATTTCATTTATTATTTAGGAATAATAATAGATTTATTTTACTCTGTTAAACCTAATGCAGTATCGAGATAAAAGCAATTTGTTCGAAATAAAAATTAGACTTTCTACTTAATTGTTTAATAAGTTTGAATTGTAAATTTTAACTTTTACAAGGGTAGTTATGGAAAATCAAAAATGTGGTGATTGCAGTCTTCGAAAAAAATATGATAACAATCCAAAATCATTTCTTGGAAGATTCTGGAGATGGCATATTAACTTCTGTCCGGGTTGGAAATCTTATTTTACATCATTAGATGAAAATCAAAAAACTTTTTTAGCAGATAAATATAATTTTAGAAAATATAGTTAGGATTATTGGATGAGGCTATCTCAAAAGTATTTTTTATTGTTAGTCTGAGTAGTCGAAGACTGACAATTTTTGACTTCTGAGACAGCCTCAAAATGAACAGATATATTAAAACACTTTTTAATATTTACTTCATCAAAATAAGCTTCTTGGTTTGAACAAAATTACCACTTTCTAATCTGTAGAAATATATTCCGCTTGGTAAGTTACTTCCATCAAATTTTACTTCGTAATACCCGGGAGCTTTTGGCTCGTTGACAAGTGTTGCTATTTCATTTCCGAGAATGTCAAAAACTTTAAGAGAGACGAACCCTTCTGAAGAAGTGGTTGGAATAGCAAATTTAATAGTCGTTATTGGATTAAAAGGATTTGGAAAGTTTTGATCCAAACTAAATTCAGTAGGAATATCTATGTCCACGGAAATTGTAGGTAATATCCTATAGCTACCATCAATATCAATCTGCTTTAATCTATAAAGAAGTGTTCCGTTTTCCATTGACTCATCTACAAATGAATAAAAACTCTTTTGACTTGTTGTGCCTTTTCCATCAACAAAACCTATAACTTCCCAATTAGAATTTTTACCGGCAACTTTTCTTTGAATTTCAAAACCAAGATTATTCAATTCACTAGATGTAATCCATTCTAATAAAACTTTACCATTTTCTAATCTTCCTGTAAATGAAGATAATTCGACAGGTACTATTCCCATAACATAGATTGAGATATCATCAAGATACCAACCATCTCTCTGCACAGAGCCATCAGAACGTAATTCGAATCTTAATTTATTTTGAGCAGCTGTATATCCGGTTAAAAGTATTTCTTCTCTGACCCAGTTATTTTGTGTGCCATCATACAATGGTTCTCCGTTTGGTTGGAATGAGCCTGTCCCTGGATTCGTATAAAGTCCAGCCAGAGGAATCCAACTTGTTCCATTATTCGTTGAAATTTCTACCTGACCGTAATCCCAATTATTTTCAATATCCCATTTTGTCCAGAAACTTAATTTCGGATTTTGATTTCCACTTAAGTTAAAAGCGTTCGTGGTAGTCATTATAACTGTAGCATTGTTCGCATAATTACCAACCGGGCTGTCCGTGTAAGAATTTGGTGCAGAATAGAATGTAGATGTGGTTGTTTCCCATTTCGGAGTAGTTGGATTTGCTGTTACTGTCCAATTAGTATTTATGTTGTTTGTTGTATCAGCAAATAGTAAGACAGGTGTACCAGTTACAAATTTCAGAGTGTCAACTCTCATCGGAACGGAGCCTGTGTAAGTTGTAACCATCATTTTAACTGTAATATCAGGGGGAATATTCCCTATTGAAAATGAAAAATTCTGAGTATTGTTTATAGTTGTTCTTGCGGGCACATTTCCAACGTTAATTGTTCCATTGATAATTGTAATTTGAGAATTATCAGAAGTTAAGGTTAATGTTGTATTAACAGCATCTGATAATCCTTTATTCTTTATCTGAGGAACATTAATTTGAACAACATCACCAGGATTGAAATACTGTTGTGAAAATGAAGGATTGATCATGCTTACATAACCACCAGCAACCCAAGTGATATATAAATTTGGTTTTAGATTTTCCATCGCAAGTGGAAATATTCTTGATTGTGCAGGCCAAAAACCATCGGAAGATGAACCAACTTCCGGAGTCATACTAATTATTTTCGGTTTGGTATCTTGCTCGCCATACATCCAATCATCAGTTGCACCATTAACTTCATAAAGAATCACTGGTGGTTGCCCATTTTGATATCCATTAAATGCAACCATATCAGTTGAATACTCAACAAATAATGCATTGTCAGTAGTAGGTTGATTGATATATCCCCAAGGATAAAGTAAAAGATTACTATAGGTATGATAGTTTAATGCAGTTTTAAAATTGTTTTGCAAACATAAATTTCTTACAGCCTGATTTTCTGGTTCAGAAAAAGGTGCCGTTCCTCTATAAGTTTCACTGCTTGGTGTTCCGCTTGAGCCTGTATTGTTGTAACCCCACATATATCCCCAATTCCTGTTTAGGTCCACACCAAAACTTCCGCCGTTATTTCTTCTGTTTTTTCTCCACATTCCACCACCATTGGGATTGGTTGTTCTATTATATTCATATCCATCAGGATTGATACAAGGAATAAAATAAATTTCTCGATTATTTACCAGATAAGTTACTTCCGGATTTGTGCCATAGTTCTCAAGCAAGTAATACATATAATACATCACAGCCATCATTCCGGCGGGCTCTCTTGCATGGATTAAAGCATTTAGATGAACCTGAGGCTCGCTTTCATTTATATTAGGATTATCAGATATCTTTACTGCATAAATCGGTCGGTTTTCGATAGATGAACCAATTTGAAATTTCTGAGTTATAATGTTCGGATACAGCATATACATTGTGTCTAATCGTGCATAGATTTCATTCAATGTGAAAAATCCTCCCATCGAACCGAAGCCAAATCCTTCGACATTATAAGTTTCTTTACTTAATTGTTTGAATTCCTCTTTCTGAGATTCGGTTAATTTCGGAAGACTTTCATAATGTGCAAACCAATCATCTATCAACACTTCATATCTGAAAGAAGAAGATGATAATATTTCAAATTCCTTGTCGCTAATCATCGTTGTAATCGAATTATCTTTATTTGTATGGAAGTGGTCAAATTCAAGACCAAGTGAATAAAGTTTCGATATATCATCGGGAGAGCTAAGATAAATTTTCACTTCTTTGTAATTTTGAGCCGAGAGATTGGTGATAAAAAGCAGAAGAAACAAAAAGGTAAGTAAGTGCTTCATTGAAGTTCCTTTAATAAGTTATAAATTACTGTGTTAAAAATAAATAAACATCCGTTCGAAGTAAAAGAGTAAATTCAAGAACTAATAGAAGGTTGAAATATGAAAATCACAGTCTATGAAAAACCAACTTGCACAACATGTAAGAATCTATCAAAAATTTTAATTGAAATGGGAATAGATTTTGACAAAATAAATTATTTCATTGAGTCTTTTTCAAAGACAAAACTTAAATCTCTTCTTAAAAAAATGAATATGAAACCATCGGAGTTAATCAGAGAAAATGAAGAGTTATATAAAAAGTTGAAAGATGAAGTTCAGAAAATGTCGGAGAATGAAATTCTTGATTTGATGATTGAAAATCCGGAGCTTATTCAAAGACCGATAGTCGAAATTGGAGATAGAGCTATCTTAGCTCGACCTGCGGAACGACTAAAAGAACTTTTCGACTAAATTAAATCTGCGAATTCTGCATTGATTAAATTTCTTAAATCAGTCGGGGAAATCAGTAACTGAATTCCACGTACACCAGCACTAACGAAAATCTTATCAAACAATTGAGCGCTTTCATCAATAAATGTAGGAAACTGCTTTTTCATTCCAATAGGTGAGCAACCACCTCGTACGTAACCAGTTATAGTTTTTAAATCTTTTAGTTTGATGAGTTGAACGGATTTATTGTTACTAACTGATGCAGCTTTTTTAAAGTCGAGTTCAAATTCAACCGGAATACAAAAAACACTATAGCCACCCTTATCGCCCAAAGCAACAAGTGTTTTGAAGACTTCATCAGGTTTTGCATTAATTTTCTTTGCGACTGTTATTCCACTTAATTCATCTTCATCAACTTCGTACTCAAAATATTCATAAGGAATCTTATGTGATTCCAAAATTCTCATTGCATTTGTTTTGTGCATCAGGAATGTGTTTGTTGTTCCTTCAATTTATACAACTGCCACCAAGGTGTTGAAGGCGATTCATGATGTTCGTGATGATAGCCGAAGAAGTAACAAGTCAGCATTGCAATGAAATGATTCTTTTTCAATGAGCGTGCGTTATGAGGCTTCATTTCTTCTGTATGTGGTTTCATATGTGGTTTGTACGTCCCAAAATAAAATAATTGAAATGTTCCGATAAAAGCCGGAACTACCCAAAAGAACCAAATGCTGATTTCATCAATCCATAATTTCAAAATGTTAAAAGCAATAGCCATAATAATTATTTGAGGAATCGTTGTATATCTCTTTAAAAAAGTGAACCACCATAGAAAAAAGTTTTGTGACTTAATGTTAAAATCAGGATCCTGTTCTTCACCGGGATGTTTATGATGAAGGAAATGATTTTTAATTAATCTTTTATAAGACATTCCGGCAAAAAGGAAACAAGCAACTTTTCCAATTAAGTCATTGACTGCTCTGTTCTTTGAAACAGTTCTGTGCATTGCGTCGTGAGCAGTGATAAAAAGTCCGGTATATAAATAACCTTGAAACAAAACGTGCAGGTAAAACCAGACCGAAGTGAAATCAACTTTTACACTTGTTAGAATGTAAACCAAGTGGATCAACCAAATTGAAATTACAGTTATTGCTATTAAAACTCCCATAGTCATCTCATGAATAAAAATAGAATTAGAAAAAAAGTAAATTGAGTTAAAAAGTATTTATCTGGTAAATCAGATTTAATTTCAATTTTCATTTTTTGAAAAGTTACTGAAAATAAAAATGCAATAACAAGCCAAGCCACATAATTTTGAATTGGGATATAATTATTCTGCCAACTCCAGTAATTAAGTTTTACAGCGATTGGCTCAAGAAAAAAATCAAAAATCACTGCAAAAATTCCCGTGAACAAAGCAACGAAGAATTCGTCGCTAAAAAATTTTTGTGATAACTTTATTGCTCCCATTACTACTAAAACCCAGTTGAAACCAATAATTAACGGAACGTCGAAAAGCTTTAATCCCAATGTGTCGCCGTAAGAATAGTTCCCAAAAATCAAACCAGTTTTAGCTCCAATTATTTCAAGAACAAGAGTAATCACATAAGTAATCGCAACCCAAATTAATAGTTTTATATCTGAGTTTTTCTTAGCAAAAAAAAGAACTACTCCACCCGTTAATAAAAGCGTAAAAGGAGTAAGAGTTTTCATCAAGGGTAAAGAAAATGAAATCAAATGACCAACAATTCCGACAAAGTACATTATATAGATAAAATATTCTTCCTTTTTCTTTATCAAATTTTTCTACCTTTCCAAACGAGTTTTTTTGAATGAAATCTATAAACTGAATTTACGGCTTCTATTAAAACAAATATCATTTGAAGAATGTGCAAAATTATATTTATAAAAATATTCTGTCGGCTTTTTGCGGAGATAAAAATTCTTGATAGAAGAATTATTAAAATCAGGACGAATGAAATAACCGGCTCTTTCCAATAAAAAAATGGTAAAGTCAAACTGAGAGTTACAATAAAAATAAAACCAAAAAATGTTATCAAATTTATTCTGAAGCCGGGATAAAAGTTTTTAGCAAAACCATTGATTGCTTCACTTAGGTTTGGATACATTCTGCAAAAGACCATATTGCCACCAAGTAAAGTGATCATCTTTTGATTTGATGATTTGACAATCCTTGCGAACTCCATATCTTCAACGGGCATATTTTTAACAGACTCGTGTCCTCCGATAGAATCATAAAATCCTTTTTCCCATAAAATGAATTGTCCATTTGCTGCAACGAAAGATTTGTTCGATGATTTATAAACTAATATTAACGGAAGAAAAGATAACAATAGCCAATTCATCAAAGGCACTATGAGATATTCTGAAAGAGATTTCATTCTTTGTGTTGGGAACACAGACAGCATTCTGACTTTCTTCTGCTTAAAGATTGAAACTGCAGACTCAACCGCAAAATTATCGAGTCTCACATCTGCATCAATAAAAAGAAGATATTTACCATTTGCTTTTTGAGACAATTGATGACAAGCCCAGTTTTTTCCAAGCCAATCATTTGGCAAATCAAGTCCATCAATAATTTTTAACTTATCAGAAAACTGTTCTAAAATTTTTTTTGTGTTATCGGTTGAATGATCGTTCAAAACTATTATTTCTATTTTGCGATATGTTTGGTTGAGACAATCTGAAATGATATTTGAAATATTACTCTCTTCATTACGAGCTGGAATTAGTATTGAAACTAAATCTTCACTACTGATTTCTGTTTTCTTTAGTTCAGGAGCGGTAAATAAATTTACAAGTGAAACAATAAAAATTATCAGACAAACGAAGCCCGAGACAATGTAAATTATATCCATCTAAGATTGATTATTGAGTTAAGCATAAATAGTTTAATGTCGTAAAAATAATTTATTAAAATCTGCTTCCTGAAAAATATTAAAAATAATGATTACTGTTTTAGAAGCGATAAATCTTTCGACTGAATACTTGCAAAAAAAAGGGGTTGAATCTCCAAGATTAAATGCTGAGTTGCTTCTTGCACACATTCTTAATAGCAAAAGATTAAACTTATATCTTATGTTTGATCGCCCTTTGAATCAAAATGAATTAAATATTTACAGAGAATATCTTTCCCGAAGAGGTAAAAGAGAACCTCTTCAGTATATTATTGGAAGCACAGACTTTTTTAATGTTCATTTGAAAACGGACACACGGGCTCTCATTCCTCGTCCTGAAACCGAGTTATTAGTTGAAACAATCATTAATCTTTATAAAGAACAGGAAGGATTGAATTTCCTTGATATTGGTGTTGGGACTGGTTGTATATCAATAGCTTTACTGAAGAATCTGAAAAATTCAAAAGCAGTTGGAGTAGATTTAAGTGAAGGCGCTTTGAGTCTTGCCAAGGAAAATTTACTTTTGAATGAAATTGATTCTCAATGCTCGCTGTTGAAATTTAATGCCCTCGATGATGATTATTCCAAACTTGGAAAGTTTGATTTTGTTGTTTCAAATCCTCCTTACGTTTCGAAAAATGATTTTGATAAACTTGAGCCCGAATTGAAAAACTATGAGCCTCGAATTGCTTTAACAGATGAAGAAGATGGGATGAATTTTTTCAAGACAATAATTAAAAATTCTCATCAAATTCTCAAACTAAAAGGCAAATTATTTTTTGAAATCTCACCTTCAATTGCCTCTCAAGTCAAGGAGCTTTTCGAAGAAAACAATTTTAGAGAGATAAACCTTGTAAAAGACTTCAGTAATCATTACAGAATCATCTACGGAGAAAAACAATGAAAGTTGTAGTTCAACGAGTCTCTGAGGCAGGAGTATATATTCAAGAAGAAAATTATTCCGCTGAGATTAGTAAAGGAATTGTAATTTTACTCGGAATAAAAACAGGCGATAAAGAAGATGATGTAATCTTTCTTGCAGACAAATGTTCTAATCTCAGAATCTTTGAAGATGAGAATGAGAAGATGAATCTTTCATTAAAAGATATAAACGGAGAAGCATTAATAATTTCTCAATTCACACTTTACGGCAATGCTCAAAGAGGAAATCGTCCGAGCTTTACAGAAGCTGCTCGACCCGAAGAAGCAATCCCACTTTATGAAAAATTCATTTCAAGAATGAAAGAAAATTTGGGTCAGGATAAGGTTAAGTCCGGAATATTCGGTGCAATGATGCTGGTAAAAATTTTCAATGACGGTCCTGTAACAATTCTTATTGATTCAAAAAGCGGTTGATATGAATAACGTATTGATGATTTTTATTGATGGAGTCGGTATTGGGAAAGAAGATTATCAATTTAATCCGTTTTTCAAATTAGGATTCAAAACTTTCTCTGAGCAATTTGGTAAAATTCCTTCATTAGAAAATCAAATTCTTTACGGTGATAAAAAATTTCTTAAAGGTATTGATGCAAATCTCGGCGTTGTAGGATTGCCTCAAAGCGGCACGGGACAAGTATCAATTTTTTGTGGTGTTAATGCTGCAAAACAGTTGGGTTTTCATTTCGGTCCTTTCCCTCATTCAAAAACTATTGATGTAATTAGAGAGCAAAATATTTTCAAAGAATTTATTAATCGCAAAAAGAAAGTCTTCTTCGCCAACGCATTTCCCAAAATTTTCTTTGACTACATAAAACAAGGTAAGTCAAGGTTAAGTGTTACTTCAAAAAGCTGCTTACTTAATGGAATGAAATTGAATTCATCCACAGATGTGAGGAAATCAAAAGCTTTAACTGCTGAAATAACAAATGAGCGTTGGAATAAAAGACTTGGCTATAAATTAGGAATCATTAGTCCAGAAGGTGCTGCAAAAAGATTACTGAGAATTTCATCAGAATATCATTTCACTTTATATGAATTTTTTCTTACAGATCATTTGGGTCACGGAAGAATTGCAGATGAGCTTGAAACTGTTCATAATAATCTCGACAGATTCTTATCTGAAGTTTTTAATAAATTAGATTACAAAAGAACGACCTTGATTGTTTGTTCAGACCATGGGAATTATGAAGACCTTTCTGTTAAGGGACACACGAATAATCCCGCTTTGTTCATTACTGCTGGAAGGAATGCAAGAAATATTTTTAATGAGGTTTTTGATTTAACTGATATTAAATCAGCTGTGTTGAAATATGTTTAAAGATTATCCCATTATCAAATTTGCAATTGGATTTACAATTGGCATTGTTGCTCAGAGCATTATCGGATTTAATCTTATTATATTGATTTCATTTTTATTCATCTCTCTCTTTTTAACTTTTATCTTTTATAAAATAAAGAAGTCTGTTTTACTCTACCAGATTTTTTTGCTTGTTGTTTTTGTGAATATTGGATCGATCGTTGCAAACTTGAATAAACAAGAGATAATAACAAAACTCACTGATTATCATAAAGAGAAAAACACAATTGCTTTCGGAATTATTGAATCAATTGACTTAAAAAAAGAATATGAAATTTCTTTTATACTTCGATTGGATAGTTTAATAATTTCTGAAAAGAAGATTGAAACAAATGAAAAATTGCTTTGCAGATTACGAAGCGGAGGAAAAGATAGAAAATTTTTCTATGACAATTTTAATCCCGGCAATAAAATATCTTTCAAAGGAACATTTACACAACCGAAATCAATTAGAAATCCAGGCGAATTCGATTACAAAAAATATTTACTCTCTGAAGGTATAACAGGAATATTAACTTCGTATGATGATAACTCTTTCCATTTAATTGATAGCGATTATTCAACGTATCAAACCACCGTTTTTAATGTTAGAAAATATATTGATAAGTTAATTCACAAACTTCATAATCAGAAAACAGCAGGACTACTGAGAGGACTTTTACTTGCTGACAGAACCGAGATAGACTTTGAAACTAAAAAGAATTTTATCAATGCTGGAGTGATACACATTCTCGCAGTATCCGGATTACACGTCGGTTATATTGTGCTTTTCCTGATTGTTGTTTTTGGCAGATTTAATCTTTATGTAAGATCAATTTTTATCATATTAGGAATTTTTTCTTTTATGCTGATTACAGAAGTTCCGCCGTCTGTTTTCAGAGCTACTTTGATGACTGCAATAATTATAATTTCATTCCTTAGTAATCGTTCAACAAATCTCTTAAATTCAATTTCACTTTCTGCAGTAATCATTTTATTTGTAAATCCTCAACAGATTTTTAATCCCGGCTTTCAGTTATCTTACTCTGCTGTGTTGTCAATTGCATTAATATATCCCGTAATTCAAAAAGAAATAACCTTAATTGGAATAACCAATCAAAAAGTCAAAGCAGTATTACTTTTTATCGGAGTTTCATTAGCTGCACAGATTGGAACTCTTCCTTTTACAGTTGCTTATTTCAACAAAATTTCACTGATATCATTAGTAGCAAATCTTGTAGTCATTCCATTAACAGCTTTGATTGTTGGTTCAGCAATTATAACATTACTTATTGGTTCAATTACTGTTTCAGTTGCTTCTTATTTAGGAATTACGAACAACTTCCTTGCAACTGTAATGTTTAGTTTCATTAATTTTTCCGGCGGTTTGGAATTATCTCATATCAGAATAAGTAGCTATTCAATTCTTGATGGGATAATCTTTTATTTTTTCGTTTCGATTTTCATATATGGATTCCACAAACTTTCTAAACTTTACTTGAAGCTTATTTTTTCTTTACTCATATTTTTCAACATTTATCTTTTTTCAAAAATTGATGACAAAGAAATATTACCCGACGGTTTACTCAGCATCTTAATGATTGATGTTGATCAAGGTGATTCTTTTCTCATTAAGTTTCCTAATGGAAAAACAGCTCTTATTGATGCGGGCTTAGCAAATCCATTTTTTGATACTGGCGAAAGAATAATCATTCCCTTACTTGATCATCTTGGAATAAAAAAATTAGATTACGGATTTATTAGTCATTATGATAATGATCATTATGGTGGATTTGTTACTTTATTGAATAATCAAAGAATCAAAAAAGTTTTCATTCCGGAGCCAGACTCATCCACTAAGTCAATTAAGTTTAATAAATTTCTGGATAAGCTTGGTATTCCGAAAAAAATATATTTAAGGGAAAAATATGAAATTGAAAATGTAGCCATTTATATATTAAATGATACATCAGCAACATATTTTAATAAACTCTCCTCAAATGATAGAAGCGGAATAATGAAAATTGTTTTTGGTAAAAAGAGTTTTCTTTTTTTAGGCGATGTTGAAATCCCAGCAGAACGATATTATGTGTTAAAAGAAAGAAAAATGCTTGATTCGGACGTTCTCAAAGTTGGTCATCACGGAAGTAAAACCGGTTCTTCAGAAATATTTTTAAAATTAGTCTCTCCTGAAATTTCTTTGATAAGTGCGGGAATTAAAAATAAATTTGGACATCCTTCTGAAATAGTTTTGGAGCGGCTTGAGAAATTGAATTCACGCATACTTAGAACAGATTCCGCTGGTGCTATTTTACTTCAGTCAGATGGGAATAAAATTGAAATTGTCGATTGGAGAAATCATTAAATGTCAGTTATAAAAAAAGATAGAAAAACAATTATTGGAATCCTTGGTGGAGGTCAACTTGCGAGAATGTCAGCGTTTCAAGCTATCAGAATGGGTTTTGAGGTTGCAATTCTTGAAAAAGAAAAAGATTCTCCTGCTGGCTCGCTTACAAAAAATGAATTCGTTGGTTGGTTAAATGATGAAGAAGTATTAAATCGTTTTATTGAAGCGAGTGATATTATCACACTTGAAAACGAGTTCATTGATTCATCTTTCCTAAAGAAAATAGAAGAGCAGGGGAAAAAAGTTATTCCTTCCTCAAAAACAATCTCGCTGATTCAGGATAAACTGATTCAAAAAACAACCCTGAAAAAAGCTGGTGTTCCGGTTCCAAATTTTCTACAAATAAATTCAGATACTTCTTTTGAAAATGTTAAAAATATTTTAGGTAAAAAGTTTTTACTTAAATCCAGGAAAATGGGCTATGATGGTTACGGTAATGCAACTATCAAAAACAAAAATGATTATCAAAATGCACTTGAAAAATTATCATCTCGACACGCAGAACTTTACGCTGAAGAATTTGTAAACTTCAGAAAAGAATTAGCAATAATGGTTGTTCGAACTAAAAAAGAAATTAAATGTTACCCCGTTGTTGAGACAATTCAGAAAAATCATATTTGTCATCTGGTAATTGCTCCTGCTCAAATTGAAAAACGACTTTCAAAACTCGCAGAAGAAATAGCTATCCATTCGGTTGAAGCAGTAAAAGGCTTCGGAATTTTTGGTATTGAAATGTTCTTAGACGAGCAAGATAAAATTTCAGTCAATGAAATGGCTCCTCGACCACATAATTCTGGTCATTACTCGATTGAGGGATGCATAACCTCTCAGTTTGAAAATCATATTCGTGCAACATTAGGATTACCTTTGGGCTCTACCAAAATGGTGAAACCTTATGCAGTGATGATAAATCTTCTCGGCAAAAGAAATGATATTGGTATCCTTCAGAACTATGATGAAATATTATCCGATGATAATATCAATTTACATATTTACGGTAAAAAGAATTCTCGAATTGGAAGAAAGATGGGGCACATCACTATAATAGGAGAGAATTTAAAATCACTAATAAAAATTGCTCGATCAAAAGAGAAAAAAATAATTTTATAGAAAGGTCTTTTATGAAAAAGAATAAACCATTGGTTGGAATAATTATGGGTAGCGATTCTGATTTAGAAGTTATGAAAGAAGCAGCACTCGTTTTAGATGAATTCAATATTTCTTATGAGATTAAAATTGTATCTGCACATAGAACTCCTGATTTTATGGCTGAGTATGCTAAATCAGCTTTGAAGAGAGGAATAAAAGTTATCATTGCCGGAGCTGGTGGCTCCGCTCACTTGCCTGGAATGACAGCATCACACACAATCTTGCCAGTAATTGGAGTTCCAATTAAATCAAAATCACTTGATGGATTAGATTCTTTATTATCAATCGTCCAAATGCCAGCTGGAGTGCCGGTCGCCACAGTAGCAATTAACGGAGCGAAGAATGCAGGACTGTTAGCAGTTGAAATTTTATCTTTAAGTATTAAAAGTTTGCAACAAAAAATGTATGACTT